>JAEEGL011007087.1_pt1 | contig 10483 bp, 6 predicted proteins | sample 9134231 | NCBI WGS metagenome assembly JAEEGL01 (sample SAMN16246548, study PRJNA631951) | gut metagenome | biome: gut microbiome; feature: rumen; material: fiber-attached | host: Bos | place: Iran: Karaj | collected 2018-10 | reverse complement strand
TCATCGCCACGAGCAACCGCCCCGACAAGGTGGATCCCGCTGTGCTGCGCACGGGCCGCATCGACAAGCAGGTATATGTGCCCATGCCCGACGAGACGGCCCGCAAACTCATGTTCGAGCTCTACCTCAAGGACCGCCCCTGCGAGCAGATCGACAGTGATGAGCTGGCCAAGAAGGCCGATGGCTATGTCGCCAGCGACATTTCCTACGTCGTGAACGAGGCTGCCACCATCGCCGCCTTCAACCACGAGAACATCACCCAGGAGCTGCTTATCAAGACCATCGAGGGCATCAAGCCGTCGATCAACAAGGAGCTGCTCAAGGAATATGAGGAGATGCGCGACAAGATGGAAGGCATCAGCCGCACCAACTCGCTGCCTCACGTGGGCTTTCATTGATAATGACAACCGATAACTGACAACTTATAACCAACAACTAAATTCTGAAACAATGGACTTAAACAAACTGATGTTAAATTTCCTGGCCGAGGAAGGTTTCCGCCCCCATGAGACTGATTTCGGCATCGCCTTCAAGAAAGAGGGCTTTAACTACCTGTACTTAAAGGATGACGACGACGAGCAGTACTTCAGGCTCATGATGCCCGCCATCTTTGAGGTTACCGAGGACAACGAGGATATGGTGCTCAGGGCCATGAACTATGTGAACAACAGCATCAAGGTCGTCAAGCTCTACACCATGGACATGACCAACGAGGAAGACAACAAGAAGGATATCAGCGTGTGGGTAGCCTTTGAAATCCTCGCCGATTCTACACCCGAACTCGGTGACATCGTGCCCAGGGCCATCTCGTTGCTCGATGCAGCACGAGTCGGCTTCCTCGCCAAGCTTGAAGAGCTCGCTGACAATTAATCCCTGCCCCTGCAGGAATCCCTATCACAAAGCGATCGGGCGCGCCATGATGATTGGCGCGCCCGATTGTTTTCTCTTTCATTTCAGCCGTCAACGCAGGTGAGGCTTCTGCCGGCAAGGGTATATCTGCAAGGCGGTGGACTTGGCTACTTGGACATCTCTACCTGCTTGATGAGCTGGTAATTGAAGCGCTCGACATCGGTGAGACTGATCGGAGTTCCCGACTTCTTGTACCACGGCTGAGCATCAAAGTAGCGCTGAGTGACGGGGTCCTTGAAGGTGTCGCCATGGCGGGCATAGATCTCGCCGCGCATCAGCGTGAGCACCTCTTTGGGGAAGAGTCGCAGCAGGGTTTCGGTCAAGGGGATGACCGAGGCAAATGTCCACTTGCCGTCAAGGCCAGGGTATGGGCCTTGCACCTTGGTCAGCGTGGCGGTCTCGCCCTCCTTGCCGACGGCGGGGAAGTGGTCCACGAAGGGCTCGTCATGCACGACAATCACACACAGTCCCTCGACGGAGGGGGCAATATTCCACATCATGGGCCCCATGATGGCTCCAGCGCCGCCCGCTCCGCGCTCCTTGCTCCGGGCAAGGACAGCAGGATCACCGCGGTTGATACGCTTATTGCCATAGATGATGTTCATCTTGCTCATCTGGTTGAGATCGCTATAGATGTGGTAAGCCTCTATCATGCCGGGGTCTTTGTCATATTTTTCGCCCGAGTAAAAGTCCATTTTCGGTCCGAAGACGACGTTGCGCCCCGAGGCAATCGTGTAGTTGCCCAAGACGGGATACAGGGCAAGCAGGGCCCAGGTGTCCTGCTCCATCTGTTGGGGCGTGACGTGGTGAAGCGCCATGACGGGCGCCCCGTGGGCATCGCGCCCCACGAGAAGGATGTGCCCGGCAATCCTCTCGACCGAGACCTTGACACTGGGCTTGTCCGATAGCACGATGTTGCGTCCCTTGACCTTGAGGCTGGGAGGAATCACTGCAATGATTTCTTCATAGTTATCGGTTCGCACCTGGGGCTCGAAGCCAACCCGTCCTTCCTCGTCGTCATAGTAGCTCCTGTAGAGGCCTACGCCGTTGGTCCACAGTTGATTGTCATCACCGCTGAGCAGGTAATCGGCAACGTTGAGAATCTCGGTGGGTTGCTGACGGCTTGCCGCGTCGTTGGTCAGGCAGGCTGCAGCTTCACTTTCATTGATGCTCATTCGGGTATATTTTTTAGCTGTCACGGGATAGTCATAAATCAACTGCTGCCCTTGCAACGGGACGGCAGACAAGGCCAGAATGAGCGCCATCACCGGGATGAGCCATCGGCCAGATGGAATGGAAGTGATTAATCGGTTCATAACAGTAGTCCATTGATAAAGGTATGGGATTTATTTCATGGTGGACTCTACCTGCTTGATGAGCTGGTAGTTGAAGCGCTCAACGTCGGTGAGACGGATAGGATTTCCCGACTTCTTGTACCACGGTTGGGAACTAAAGTAGCGCTGTGTGGCAGGATCCTTGAAGGTGTCGCCATGACGGGCGTAGATCTCGCCGCGCATCAGCGTGAGCACCTCTTTGGGGAAGAGCTTCAACAGGCTCTCGGTCATGGGAATGACCGAGGCAAACGCCCACTTGCCGTCCAAGCCCGGGAAGGGGCCTTGCACCTTGGTCAACTTGACGATGTCGCCCTCCCTGCCGATACTTGGCTCATGATTCACGAAGGGCTCATCATGCACAAGGACGACGCGCAGTCCCTCGATGGTGGGTGTGAGGCTCCACTCCATGGGGCCCATGATGGCCCTGGCGCCGCCACCGCCCGGCTGTTTGCCCCATCCAGGAGCATCGGGGTTACCATTGCTCACACGCCCGTTTCCATAGAGAATGTCTATGGACTTGAAATCGCGACGGATGTAGATGGCATCAGGGGAGCCAGGATCGGTGTCATATTTTTCGCCCGAGTAAAAGTCCTGTTTGGGACCGAAGACGGCGTTGCGCCCCGTGGGCAGGCTGTAGTTACCCATGACAGGATACAGGGCAAGCAGGGCCCAGTTGCCATCATTCAGTTGCTGCAACGTCACATGGTGCAGCACCATGACAGGAGCCCCCTGGGCATTGCGCCCGACAAGCAGGATATTCCCACCGACTTGCTCAACGGTAACCTTGACATCAGGCTTGTTAGACACCACGATATCGCGACCCTTGAGCACAAGAGGCGGGACGGGAATGATGTCATCAAAATTGTCGCTCTGCATAATCGGCGCAAAGTAGATTTCACGGGCCCCGTCGTCATAGTCGGTCCGATAAATACAGATGCCGTTGGTCCACAATTGCTCCTGTTGACAGTCAATCAAGTAATCTGCTGTGGACAAGACCTTGAGAGGCTCATTCCGTTTTGCCAGTTTGTCGGCAATCTGGGTCTTCAAGTACTCTGATGTTTCACGAGAGTCTATACGCATACGGGAAAAAGATTTGTTCTGCTGCGCCTGCAGTTGGGCGGCAGACAGCGCCAGGATGAGCGTCATCACCGGGATGAGCCATCGACTTGGGCGGATGGAAAAGGATAAGCTCTTGTTCATAATGGCCCGTTGGCAGGTTTAAGTAAAGTTAATAAAATCAATGTTCAACTAATCGCACAGGTGTCGCTGACTTCAGCAACTCAAGTGATGAATCAACATAAAATGTCCCATCATCTCTTCGGCAAAATTTGTGCCAGCCGAATGCAATGATGCTTGCATCGATTGCACACAGCTGCCACAAATTTCGCCATAATTCCTGACGTGGGCAAGAGATTTTCTACAAATTTCGACTATTTGCCCTCGTCACTGCCTCAACGGGAGGTCTACTCGACTTGATTACCCGAGGCGAGCAACTTGTTGATCAGGACAGTGACATCTGTAATGTTGATGAGGTCGTCGCCGTTGACGTCGGCACAAGTTTCGCACAGCACTCCATGATTCAACAGGCCATTGATCAGCACTGTGACGTCTGTGATGTTTACAATGCCGTCGTGGTTCACATCACCAGGCACGTGCTCAGGGCCCTCATGCAGGGTGACAAGCTGCCTGTTGGATTTCCACGTCACGTCATCGGCAAAACGCGTCACGACCAGATACCGATAGGTTGCCCCGGCAGCCAAGCTGGTAACGGTGTGGCCCGTCGTGGTCAAGCCAGCAAATACTAGGGCTTCTTCAGCAGGATAACTGGCCTCGGTCGGATCACGGTCATCACCGGTGATGACCACCACATCGTCAAGATAGAAACGGCTGGCACGCCCTGTGCAGCCAAACGTCACCGTTGCTCCCGGCTCGACGTTCTCCAGCACCACCGCATAGTCGTTGAACATGCGCGACAACTCGATGAGCTGCTGCGTGTCGCCACAGGTAATCTGCACCGAGCTGTTGTCACTGCCATAATAGCGCGCCTTGAACTTGAGGGTGACCACGCCGTCGGCGCCCACCTCAAGCGGCGGTGTCGTTAGGGAGCCCACATACTTCTGGCCGCCCACGATAAAGCAACCTCCCGCTCCCAGATAGACAAAGCTGCCTGTCCACCCCGGATTGTCACAATAAGTCCCTATCTTGTTGGCCGAGAGCGCCGTTGTCGCATCCAGGTTGACATCAATAGCCGCAAACGTCTCGTCGAGCAACACTGAGTGGGCCGACGGATCATAAGGTTGAACATACAGCGTGTAGTCCCCTACCAGCTCGACTGGAGTCTGGTCGGTCCATGTGGCGGTAAACGCGGTAGCGCCCACTCCAGTGGCCTCCTGCATCACCGCTGCATGCTTGTCATAGAGGTATCCTGTGGGGTAAACCTGATACAGCATCTGCTGCTCACTGGAATACTTCAAGCTACTATAGGTGAAGGCATCGAGCAAAAAGTAACCGTTGCCGGCACCGCTCCAACCCCAATTCACATGATACATGCCTCCGCCACAGCCATCCACCACAAAGGCATGGCCTGCACTTTTATCCGGATCGACGCCTCCGTACAGGATGGGGCATCCTGCGACAAGCTGCGCTTCTATCATTCCTGCCCACTCTTCGGCGCTGTAGTCATCGCGGTCAAGCAGGGCCGCATCAGCATTGTAGCCAAACGTTTTCATACCCTCCAGTTCATCATCGCTGTAGGCCCCGCTGGCGCTTGCGCCATAGCTCATGTAACAGGCCTGGCCGCAGTAGCGCATGAGCATAGCCACGGCATCCCGCTGCTGGGTTGTAGCGCTGTTCGTGTACTCGTCGAGCATATTGTCCCAGTCAAGAGGCCCACCCGGCAGAGCACCGACGGTCATGCCGTTGATCTCGGAGGTATAGCCGTCCATTGCAGGGGCTTGGGCAGGATATTTCCAGTAATACATCACCTGGGCCATCGCCGTGGCAACACATCCTGTGAGGCAATGTTGCGTGCCGCTGGTGGGACATTGGTTATAGTATGGCGACCGCTGGTTCCAGGCACACGAGACGAGCGGCGACACCGTCGGCATCGCATCGCGGCCAGCAGCATTGACGCGCAGGTCGGGATGCAGGCGCAAGAAGGTCATCTGCCGCTTGTAATGGGCCAGCATCCATTGCATGTTGCAAGGCAAGGCCAGCACATCAAGGGCTTGAGGGCCATAGGCCAGCACCCGGGAGGCGCGGTCATCACCCGCGATGATCACAAATGCGCTTCCGTCACTGGCATTAAAGACATAGTAATCACTTGACTTTGAGTCGAGTGATGAGGGCTCGGCATGGACCAGCTGCAGCGCCGAGGGTGACGCCATGAAGCGGGTGCCGGGTTGAGCATTCAGGAACTGGGCGGCACTCACCCTGGCAGCTCCTGCATCGATATCGGCTGCCGTCATGGTTGCCACGGCCATCGCGAGAACGATGAGTGCCAGTGCTCTGAAGTAATTCTGGTATCTCATTACAATTGATGATTATTGGTTGGTATGGTCATATTGGTATCAGTGAGGCTCGTCAGGAGAATCTCATCTTCTCCTAACGGACCTCCAAAGTTATCACATTATTCAATTTCTTACAACTTTTTGCCCTATCAGCATAAAATTTCACCCGACGGCCCACCTGATCGGCGGCCTATTTCAGCGTGTCAGAACCGATAGGTCTTCAAGGGATAGCTCTTCTTCACGATGATACCCGACATCCGAGCCCGGTACAGCGTGGCGACGCACTCAGCATTGGCCTGCATGCAGGATTGCTGGTACATGTCATACACCTCATCACAGGCGACAAGCACGGCGGCATCGTTGCCCTGCATGTCATGGACGGGATAGACATCGTCGATCCTTTTCTTCATCTGCAAGGTGAGATTACCGATGAGGAACTCCTTGGCGTCTGGCGGCATGCCGCCACGCTGATAAATCCGCGTACGGGGCTGGACCGACAGGTAGTAGCCGATAGACGTCTCGGGTTCCTCCTCGCTGCTGCACGAGGTAAACAGGGATACCGACACTACACACAGGAGCGAGAACAGCAGCATCCTGAACAATACAATATGTAAAACTTGACTTTTCATGACTCTTATGTTTTAATTGGTTAGTGACATTTATTTAGCATTAATAATCACATCAATGACAGCATTGATATCGGCAACGTTGACCTCGCCGTCGCCATTCACGTCGGCAACAGCGATTTCGTCACCGTTCACGATGTGCTCGATGACGGCATTGATGTCGGCGATATTTACCTCGCCGTCACAGTTCACGTCACCCTTCAGAGCATCAAAGTTGACACCATTCAGGTGCTTGAACTGGTCCCAATAAGCGGCACCGCTATAGTCCTCCAGCGATGCGCTGGGCACTCTGACCGTTGCACTCTTGTAGACGATGAGCGAGAAACAGTCCTTGGCTCCCAGTGCAGGTGGCGCCGGAGCCTTGCAGGTGATATCGGCAATCGACATGCTCTGGGTAAAGGCCTTGGTCGCTATCGTTTCAATGCCGCGCCCCAGGGTTACGGTCTTGAGTGAGCCACAACTTGCAAAGGCCCGTTCTCCGATAGACGTCACACCGTCACCGACCGTTACGCTCACAAGATTCTTACACCCGTTGAAAGCACGGTTTCCGATGGCCGTGACATGATTTCCCGTGGTAACATCGGTCAGCCCCTCATAGCCCGAGAAGGCATACCGGGCAATGGCATTGACTGTCTCGGGAATGACAAGATGATTGACCTCCTCGTTGCCGGCAAACAAGTGCTTGCCCGAGTTCAGAGGATTAGCAGCCTCATCCTTGAAGTCAATGGCGCACCAGGTCTCAAGGTCGGGAACATTGACGCGCATCAGTCCGCTGCATCCCATGAATGCCGACTCGCCGATAGAGGTCAGTGATGCCGGGATGCTCACACTCTCCAGTGACGTGCACCTCACAAATGCATAGCCGCAGATAGTCTGAATGTCCGAACTGAGTTCCAGGTCCTTGACGGCTTCTCCGCCAACAAGCAGCGTGTGGGCATAATACAAGGGATTGGCTGTCTCGTCCTTGAATTCAATGGCACACCAGATATCGAGGTCGCTGATGGCAACCTGAGTCAGTCCAGTGCAGCCATTGAAGGCTCCCTCATCCATGACTCTCACTGTAGCAGGGATCGTGAGCGAGCCCAGGCTGGTGCAACTGTAGAAAGCATACGGAGCGATGCTGTCAAGATGCTGTCCCATGTCGACATGCTGTAGGGAATTACAACAGCCGAACGAGGAATCGCCCAACGTAGTCTGCTCGGGTGACAATATCAACTCGGCCATCGACGTGCAGGCATAGAAAACCGCATCGCCCAGGGAGATATCTCCACCCTTGAATTCAACACGCTCAATTCCAGAGCAATAGGCAAACGATGCATATCCGATTGATTCAAGCGTAGAGGGGAGCGTGAGCGACTTCAGGCTCGTACAGCCATAGAAAGCGCTGGCGACAACGGTTTTCAATCCCTCGCCGATAGTGATATCAGTGATATTCTCGCCGAACGCGAAGCCGCACAGTCCGATGCTCTCCAGCGAGTTGGGCAATTCCACTCGGGCTAACGCGGGACATTCATAGAAGGCATAATCACCAATCGAGGTCACGCCCTCGCCGATGGTCACACTCGTGATGCAGCTGCTGAAGGTAAACGCATATTTGCCGATGCGACCGGCGCTGCCGGGGATGACGAGTTCGGTCACAGGCTCGCCCTGATGGTAAATCTCGGCATCGTTGCTCAACGGCGAGGAGTAAACGTCATCAAAGTTCAGGCGAGCAAAGGCGGCCATGTCCTCTATCTCAACCTTTTTCAAGGCGGAACAGCCACGGAATGCACCATAGCCGATGCTGTCAACAGCTTGACCGATGGTAATCTCGACGAGGGAGTCGCAGTTCCTGAAAGCATCGAATCCGATGCGCTTGACAGTGCCAGCAATGACCACATTGGTCAAATTGTGACAGTTCCTGAAGGCATTGTCACCGATCGCGGTGACCTCATAGGTCTCGCCCCCATGGGTGACGGTGGATGGGATGTCCACCACTCCCTGATAGGAATTGAAGAGGTTATCCTTGTTGACGACCATCACCTCGGCACCACATTTCTTATAATAGATGCCGTCCTCCTGAAAGTCACAGACAACGGCCGCCATGCCATCCTCGCGGGGATAGACATTGTAGACCATCTCCTGATAGTAATTGAACCCGTATTCCACCGAGCCCAGCATATCCAGGGTGAAATATCCGTCGGAGGTCCCGCCCCAACCCCAGTTCACATGATACTTGCCATCGGCATATCCGTCAAGGACAAAGGCGTGCCCGGAATACCTGCTGCTGCCCGTATACAACACAGGGCGCCCGGCACCCAGGTCCTCGAGCAGCATCGCATTCCACTCTTCATCGCTGTAGTTGTCCCTAAAGATTTCGACGGCATCCTCACTGTAGCCGAAGGACAGCAGGGCTGCCCGCTGGTCATCGATTGCCGCACCGCTGGCATCGGGCGTGTAGTCCATATAGCACGCCTGACCGCAATAGCGCATCAGCGTGGCAACAGCAGCGCCCTGTTCGGGGGTAAAATTGACTTCGGCTCCCGGGCGGGGTTGCTTGTATTTGTCAAGCATATTGTCCCAGTCAAGGGTTGTGCCGGGCAAGGCAGGGACCACAAACTGCAGTGTTGAGGTGGTAAAAGATGATAGGGCTGGCAACACGGCGGGGTGCTTCCAGTAGTACATGACCTGGGCCAGCGCCGTGGCGACACACCCCGTGACGCACCTTGAGCCCTCATAAATCGGGCATTGGTCATAGTAAGGCGCGGTCTGGTTCCACATGCTGGTGAGCAAGGGCTCGATGGCCGATGCCGTGCGAGACTGAGCACGAAGAGGTTTCGGCCCATCGCCGTCGGGACGGGACTGCAGGAACTCTATCTGCCGCTTGTACTGGTCCAACATCCACCGCACGTTGCAGGGCAGTGCCGTGAAATCCATGGCGCCGTTACCGTAGGCGAGGACTTGATCGGACGCGCGGTCGTCGCCAGCGACGATGACAAAGGCGCTGCCGTCGCTCGTATTAAACACATAGTAGTCCTGAGCACCATCAAGCACTGCCGAAGGTTCGGCATGGGCGAGATCCAAGGAAACTGGGCCGCGCGACCTGAACTGACGTGCTGCTGAGGACTGCAGGAAATTCTCGGCCACGGCCTGGGCGGCTGTGGCATCAACTTCGTCGGCTGGCGCTTTCACACAGAAAAACGCAAGCACAACCATCAATAATGGTTTCAAGGGTTTCATCATCCACAATTTTAAATAATTAGGTACAAAAAAATAATTAGGTATCCCCATCCACTGGGATTTCGCAAAATTATCACAATTATCCCATACTTCCCAAATATTTTTGATAAAAATATCGTTTTCCCTTGAAATTTATCCTAAAACTGTCTAAAATTTTGACAATAAGAATATCCCAGTTGCAAAAAAATCGCAGCTGGGACACCTAAAACCTAAAGCCTAAAACCTAAAACCTAAAGCCTAAAACCTAAAACCTAACCACCTGAACCGCTGCTCCACCGCCGGGGGCGAGATGCAGATGCAGCACCGACGTCTTGTCCACGTCAAGGCGGCGGATGGTCATCGGATAAGGATTGGTGCGGTAGTCGGCATCGGGGCCGTCCTCATAGATGATGGCCATGTAGTTGCCGTCACCCAGGAAGTCGAGTGACAGATCCAGGTCGCGGGCCTGGGCATCGGTCACACTGCCGATGTACCAGTTGTCGGTGCCGCGCTCCTGGCGGGCATAGGTTACATACTGGCCCATAGCGGCATGAGGTACGAGGGTGCGTTCCCAGTTGGTGGGCACCTCCTCGATGAACTTGAAGGAAGGCTGGTGCTCGTAGTTCTCAATCTGGTCGGCGGCCATGTGTCCCGGGCTATAGATGACGATGTACTCGGCCAGCTGGTGGGCCAGCGTATTCTGCGGACGCGTGCCGGGCACCGAGTCGTTGCGGTACTCAAAGATACCGGGCGTGAAGTCCATCGGTCCGCCCAAGCCGCGGGTGAACGGCAGGATGCACTCGTGATAGGGCGGGTTGCCGCCACGGCGGTCAAAGGCATTGTATTCCTGGCCGCGCATGCTCTCGGTGGCAATCAGATTGGGCCACGTGCGCTGGATGCCGCTGGG
>JAEEGL017115185.1_pt1 | contig 10484 bp, 11 predicted proteins | sample 9134231 | NCBI WGS metagenome assembly JAEEGL01 (sample SAMN16246548, study PRJNA631951) | gut metagenome | biome: gut microbiome; feature: rumen; material: fiber-attached | host: Bos | place: Iran: Karaj | collected 2018-10 | reverse complement strand
CCAACAACGGCTTCAACTATCAGTTCGGCCGCTGGAACGTCATCGTGTGGCCCTATCTCAACCAGTTCATCACCGCCGGGACTTCCCCCTGGCTGCTGATGGACAGCCGGTACAATGAGGAATACGGCAGCCTCATCTGGCTGGACCGCGTGCCCCTGGATGTGCGCAGTACCGTGGACGAGAACACCGACGCCAACGTGTGGCGGGGCTACGCCCGCTTCACCGCCGGTTTCCACGACTGGCGGGGCGTCGCCTGCGCCGGCGTCACCGGCGCCACCCCCTTGGATTGACCGCAAGACCCGGCGGAACGGCTATTGCCGCCGCATGCGCGGCAACGGCAGGATTCCGCCTGATTGCCTCCTTTCGGAACGGGCCCGCTGAGACCGGGCTCCGTTCCGAAAACGGGGGAGAAAGGACAGATGATGGATTACACGAGATTTACCAATGTGGAGGTCACCGGCGACCTGAAAATGAGCGGCAGCGCAGCCATCCCCGCCGCCACGAAGACAAAGGCCGGGGCGGTGAAGATGGCCGCCAAAGTTTCCGAAGCCGCCGGGGACGCCCCCACCGCCGCTGAGTTCAAGGCCCTGCTGGATGCCCTGAAGGCGGCGGGGATCATGGCGGCGGGCTGAGCATGGCGGGCATGGACTGGCTGGCGGACATCCTCATAGCCCTGCTGGCCCTGGCGGGTACCCTGGGCGGAGCCTATCTGGCCAACCGAAGAAGCAGCGCCCTGATCGCCTACCGCATCCAGCAGCTGGAGCAGAAGGTGGATGAGCATAACTCCGTCATTGAGCGCACCTACGCCCTGGAGAAGCGGTCGGAGTTGCTGGAGGAACGCATCAAGGTCGCCAATCACCGCATCGACGACCTGGAAAAATGAGGAAAACAAGAGAACCAAACTGAAGCATCAGCTTCGGTTTGGAGAGGAATCGCGCGCCCACCGCAGCGCGGTGGGTCCCCATTCCGCGGGCGAGGGCCCCAGGTTGGGACGCCTGCGCTACCCCTCGCGCGGAATGAGGACGTTTCGCCGGAATCATCGAGCCGCCGCGCTCGCGGGGATGCGACGTATTCCGGCGAATAAGGACGAGAGGACGATATGACATTACACCAATGCATTGCGTTCGTGGACGGCATCGAACCCAATGCCTATACCAATGAGCAGAAGGCGGCCTGGGTGAGCGAGTGTGAGGGGCAGGTCTACACGGATGTGTTCCTGCTGCACCCCTATGAATTTCAGCCGGTGGAATACGACCCGGACAAGGACCGGACCCTGGCGGTCTATCCGCCTCATGACAAGATATATCCCCGCTATCTCCAGGCCATGATCCACTATGCCAACGGGGAATACGACCGATACGCCGCCTCCATGCAGGTCTTCAACGCCGCCTGGGGTGAATTCGTGCGGTGGTTCAGCCGGACCTACAACCCCGCCGACGGCTATCCGATGGAGGAGACCTGATGGGACGGAAAAAGATACTTCCCCCCTATGCGCCGGAGCCCACCGTGACGGTGGAAGGTTCCGGCGGGCCGGTACTGCCGCCCTATTACGACGAAGCGGTCATGGCCCACGGGGAGGGATGGGCAGAGAATCCCCCCTATTTCATGACCGCCTACGGGCTGGCGGTCCGGGGCGGCTACAGCGGCACGCCGGAGGAATGGATCGCCTCCCTGCGGGGAGAGCCCGGCAAGAGCGCCTATGAGCTGGCCAAGGAGGCGGGCTACAGCGGCACGGAGGAAGAGCTGTCAGAGGCGCTGGCCTCCCTGCCGGAATATGCCAGGACGGCGGAGGAAGCGAGGGACGCCGCTTTGGCCGCCGCGGCCAGGGCGGAGGCGGCAGCCGACGGCACCGTGCCCAAGACCCGAAGGATCAACGGCTATGATCTGAGCCGGGACCGGAACCTCGGGGCTTCCGACGTGGGCCTGGGCAACGTGGCCAACGAGCGGCAGTACAGCGCCCAGAACCCGCCCCCGCTGCCGGTGAAGGCAGGAACGGTCACCCTGTCCGCCGCCTGGTCCGGGGAAGGCCCCTATACCCAGACCGTCACGGTGAGCGGCGCGGCGGTCACCGCTTTCAGCAAGATCGACCTTCAGCCCACAGCGGCACAGCTGGCAGGTCTGATCGCCGGCGGCGTGAACGCGCTGGTGATCGAAAACAACGCCGGTATTCTGACGGCCTATGCCCTCGGCAGGGCGCCTTCGGCATCCCTGACCGTCCGGTGCACGGTGGAGGAGGTGGCGTCATGAGCATATACGGGGACCCCGTCCTGCTGGGCGGATCCGGCAGGAGCATCCCGAAAACCATCACGGAGAACGGGATATACCATGCCGCTGCCGATCAGGCCGACGGGTACGATCCCGTAACGGTTCATGTCGGCGCAGACCGCACGCTGCTGGCGGACTGGGATTTTACGGGCGCAGACCCGCTGACAGACAAGGTGGGCGGGAAGGTGCTGGAAAACCACAACAGCGCCGTTACCTTCAGCGCACAGGGCGCATATTTTGCGGCAAACGTGAATGTGGAGCAGGGGCTGGGGCAGTACCGGCGGTTGATGATCTCCAAGGCTGATCTGCTGGGTGCTGAGCAACTGTACGGCTGCGACATCGAAGTTGACGTGGGGAGTTTCCACAAAACCGAGTGGGGGTCTTCCAACGCAGTCCGGTTCGTTATGACAAATCAATCCGACGGATTCTGCGGGCAGCAGGCATCCTCCGTCAGCGCCAGAGGATGGAGCTTTTACAGTATAAGTAACTGGAGTACGAAACACAACCCGACACCGAGTTTTGAAAACTGCACGGTCAAGATTTCGGTAGCGACGGAGAATACCTTGGATATCGCGTATATCGACGGCCTCGATTTTGTGGGCAACGACAGAGAATCGATAGCTGCGTCCATGACGATGCTTGCTTTGGGGAATTCGGCAGCAACCTGTATAGGAGGCATATATATCAAGGCAATGAGAGTATACCGGCGGGAGGCGCTTACGAGCACATGAGCCCGGGGAGCGTGACGGGAACAGCCCACACGCGGATGAGATGGGAGGAATCGAAGTGAAGAGATTTCTGAAGGAAGCGGGAAGCCTTTGCCGGCAGCCCTTTGCCGGGACAGCGGCAGCCAAGCGGCGCATGCTGACCGGCGCGACTCCGGAACTGCCGGGGGCGGAGCGAAGCGATGCCTGACCGGATGCACATTCTGGAAACGGGTCTGCCCAGCTTCAGCGGCTATGAGGAGACCGAGGAGAAGGTGGATGCCCTCCGAAATTACCTCTTTATGCTGATGGAGGAGCTGCGGTATCTTCTGCGGCACCTGGATGCGGAGAATTTCTCGGAAAGCGGGCTGGAAACGCTGGCAGAGAGCGTGGCGGAGGCCGCGGGCGGCATTACCGGCCAGGCACTCACGGCGGAAACCCTGATGGAAGCCCTGTACGCAAAGTACGGCCTGGTCGCCGACCTGGAGGCGGATCGCCTGCGGACAGACTGGCAGCGGGCCGTCTACTGCAGGGAGGGGAACCGAAACGACCTGCACTACATCCGCATCCGGGACGGAGAGCTGGAATTCGTCACGGCAACGGTGGCCTCCCCGGCGCGCACGGTGCAGCTGCAGCGGGACGGGAAGCCCTGCTGGTGGAAGGACGAGGACCGGACGGCCATGGGGACGGCGGAGACGGCATGGCCCGTGATGGTCTATGAATATGAGGAGACCGTCGATGCCGGGATCCGGTATCAGACCACACCCAGGGGGAACTGCCTGCCGGTACTTTTCTACGGCAGTGGAAGCGGAAGCGGCAGGGTCTATCGGGATGCGGACGGCCTGGCTTTGGAATATACCACGCCGGGCGGGGAGGAAGTGAGCCTTCTCCTCTCCGCAGACGGGTATGTGGACGCGGACAGGATGCGGCGGCCCAAGGCCTATGACTTCCGCAGCATTGCCGACGGGGTCATCCGGGAGACGGTGGACGGGGACATCATCATCAGCTACGCCGTGGAGCGGGACGCTCTGGGGCGGATCGTAAAGCTGACGACTGCGGACGGCCACGAGACGACGGTTCGCTGGTAAGGGGGAAAATCCATGGCATACGACGAAACCAGCTTTCTCAGCGGTATAGCCCTGGGAAGGGCGATGAAGGGCATCAGCATGGCCAACCCGAACCGGGGAGATTTCCTGAAGGTGCTCTCCGGGCATCTGGCGGCGGTGCGCAGCGTTCCCCTGCGGCCGGCGGCCGTGCCCGGTTCCGCAGGGGAAATCGCAGCGGTGATTTCCAGCCGCCTGGCGCCGGTCGGACAGCGCATACGGGCTGCCCTCTTTCTTCCCGGAGATCCGGGCTTCGGCGGCGTCACCGTCGCGGGAAAGCTCACACCCCAGGAGGAGCGCATCACCGCGGAAGCGGAAGTGCCCGGTGAACTGACGGGCAGCTACGGCGCGGCGCTCCGCCGGAAACCGGCGGACAGGAGCCTGCGGCCGGAGGACACCCCCAACGGCATCGGCGGCACGCTGCTGGCCGCAGTGACGATCACCATTGAAGAATAAAGGAGGAAACGACCATGGCAGGGACATGGACGAGAAACTGGAGGGCCTTCCGGAACATCATGCTCATGGGAAGCCACCACAACGGTCTGAGCACCGTAAGGAACATCGAGGGGATCACGGTGGCGGACAGGAGCAGCGACAACCTGTCGGCGACTTCGCCCCTGGGTCTTTACAACAACGATCTGGGCAGCGCGACCGGGATCAACGGAATCAAACTGGGCACGGGGAATACGGCGCCTACCGCAGCGGACTATGCCCTGGAACAGCCGGCGAATATCAACTATCTGAGCTGCGCGGTAGGCGCGCCGATCTATGATGACAGCGTGGGTACGGTGACCAGGATCATCACGGTTTCCGTGCAGAACACAGGCAGCGAAAGCGTAACGATCCGGGAATGGGGGATCTTCGGCACCATCCGGACCCTGAGTTACTCTTCCAACAACATAGCCACCGCCCTTCTTTACCGGGAGGTGCTGGACAGTCCCGTTACCCTGGGCCAGTATCAGGCGGCTACGCTGGAGCTGACGCTGAGCCTGACCCTGACGGACCCGGTGAGCTGAGGAGGGGACCATGAAGCTGCCGGAAATGCCCGCCCGAAGCATCATGCACCCGGCGGTGCAGACATCCTTCGGGGGGCTGGATCACAATCTCAGGGCCGGAGACGGGGCGATCTGGTGGATGGAGAACCTCTCCGGCCGGGAATACCCCCTGCTGACGCCCCGAAGTGGTCGGGGCCTGCTGACGACTTTGCAGAACCCGGGCGGTCTGGGTGCCGGAGAGGCGGCCTGGTGGGCCGACGGTACGGGTTTCTATTATGCCGGGGTGCGGAAGGGGACCGTGACGGCGGGGGAAAAGGCCTTTGCCGCCATGGGCCGGTACGTCCTCATTTTCCCGGACAAGAAATACTATGATACCGCTGCCGACGAATTCGGCAGCATGGAGGAGAGCTGGCAGGGGGCGGCGGTCTTCTGCAGCGGGACCTACGCCGGGGTGCGCGCCAGGGCCAACACCATCCGCGCAGCCGGTGCGGCCTGGGCCTTCCGGCCGGGGGACGCCCTGACCCTTTCCGGCTGTGTCCGTCATCCGGAGAACAACAAGACCCTGATCCTCCGGGAAGCGGAAGGAGACGAGCTGCGCTTCGATGAAAACGCCCTGACCCTGGACCGGTGCTGGGTGTTCCGGCCGGAGGGGCAGACGGAGGCCGGGACATATCACTTCACGCCGGAGGATCAGGCGCTGCAGTTCACCCTGAGCACCGCCCTGTCCGCGGGGGACAGCCTCCTGTGGGACGGAACGGTACTCACCGCCGCCATCGGCGGCGTCAGCAGCACCATCCCCGTGGAGGAGGGCAGCGGCGGCACGGAGCTGAGCTTTTCGGCAGAACCGGCAGACTATGAGGAAAGCGCGGTCACCATCGCCCGGCTGGTGCCGGACCTGGACCATCTCTGCGTCAATGAAAACCGCCTCTGGGGCTGCAGGGGCGACACCATCTACGCCAGCAAGCTGGGGGATCCTTTCAATTTCAACGTATTCGAGGGGCTGGCCAGCGACAGCTGGGTCAGCGGCACCCTGGACGCCGGGGCCTTCACCGGCTGCGTCAGCTATCTGGGCTATCCCATCTTCTTTAAGGAAGAGGCGGTCTACAAGGTCTATGGGGACAAGCCCTCCAACTTCCAGTGGACGCCATCGGCCCGCCTGGGTGTCAAGGCCGGGTGCCACAAAAGCCTGGCGGTGGCGGGGGAGACCCTCTTTTATCTCAGCCGGGTGGGCATCTGCGCCTACAGCGGCGGTATTCCCGCCCTGGCCTCCGAGGCCCTGGGGGCCAATATCCGCTGGGAGAACGCGGCCGCGGGCTCCGACGGGGTGCGCTATTACGTCAGCATGTCCGACGGGGAGGCCTGGAGCCTCTTTGTCTACGACACCCGCTACCGGGTATGGCACCGGGAAGACGCCTCCCATGCCCTGGGCTTCGCTTTCTGGAACGGTGGGCTCGGCATGCTCTGCGCCGACGGGCGCCTCTGGCGGCTGGACGGCAGCCGGGGCACGGCGGAGGGACCGGTTTCCTGGATGGCGGAATTTGCGGATTTTACCCGCGTGTATGAGGAAATGGAAGGCATGGGCCAGAACAAGAAGGGGCTGCTGCGGCTGCGCCTCCGCTGCACGCTTCCGGAGGGAAGCAGCCTGGAGGTGCTGGTCATGTACGACAGCGACGGTGTCTGGCACAGCGCGGGTACTCTGGAAGGCGCGGCGGCCAAGGGGAGCCGCAGCCTGCCCCTGATCCTGCGCCGCTGCGATCATTTCCGCCTGAAGCTGCGGGGCGTGGGCGGCGCGGTGATCTACAGCCTGACAGAGCTCCGGTATCCCGGAAGCGAGCTGCAGTGACGGCCGGTTTCCGGGAAAGGGCGGAAGCGGTTACTACGGAGGAGGACGAAATAGAATGGCAAGCATCAAAGCGGCGGGCAATCAGACCCGCCTGTTCACAAGGGCGCTGAGCGCCGAGGAAAAGAAGAAAATACAGCTGGCGGCGCAGCAGGATGCAACCCGCCGGGCCGCGGTCGGGGTCACGGAGGGGTCCGGGAACTACCTCCCGGCCAGGGCGCTGCAGGAAAGGGATCGCCCGGCGGCTTCCGGGCTCCGGGGCGCGGCGCAGGCGCTGGGGACGGTCAATACGATGACCGCCGGGGTCCGGGCGCAGAAGCTCCCGAATCTCACGGGGCGGACCGGGGTGAAGGCGGCAGTGCCCGGCACCGGCTATCGTCAGGCGGCGGGACCCGCCGCAGCGCAGCCGCAGGAAAAGCAGAGCTACTTTTCCTTTGCCAGACCGGCGGCGGGCTTCAAATCCGGCATGAGCGCGGAGGATCAGGCCGCCTGGAATGCCATCGGCGCCAGGTATGCCGCGGGGGATGCCGGCTGGAACCGGGATACCAACCGATTCCGGGAGGAAGGGAACTGGGGCAGCTACACCGATGCCGACGGCAGACTCAACGGATGGCTCATGGCCGCCGACGGCACCGGCGGCTACGCCCCCGTCTTCGGCGGCAAGGTGGGCGAGACCGGCTACCAGGCCGGGACCGTCTTCTATGCCCCCGACGGCAGCGCCTACACCATGGACGCCGATGGGACGCTCCGGGAGAGCGGCACCGTGGAATGGCTGAAGTACGGCCAGTACATCGGCCCCCAGGCGGGGTATCACTACGGCGGCGGGAGCTTCCTGGGACAGGACGAAAACGGGAACTACACGAGGTACGACTACGACACGGTCCCCGACGACGTGCTGGAACGGTATGGGTATTACCGGGACGGGGATGCCGTCATGCCCATCAACAATGATTATTATATGGCGAAGGCCCTGAGGGATGGGGTCATCACACAGGAGCAGCTCCGTGCGGCACAGGCGCAGGCGGCAAAAGCAAAGGAAGCGGCGGCCGGGTACGGCGGCGGAAACGGCGGCAGACCCGGTGATGACGAAAACCCCGGCGGCAGCACCCATACGGAGACGGTGACGCCGCCTCTCCCCGGCCCTGCCGACGAGGAGGACACGGAGGATCCTGCCGACAGCACCGAGCCCACAGGTACCACCCCTCCTCCCCTGCCGCCCAGGATCGACTGGCAGGCCTATCTGGACGAGTACGACTACGGCACCCCGCCGGAGTGGGATGGTTCGGAGTATGAACGGCGGCGGGACGAAGCCCTGGCGCGGGCGGAAAACCTGCGATGGGACTATGACCCCGACAATGACCCGGTATGGCAGGCTTATCAGAAGCAGTACCGCCGGGAGGGACAGCGGGCGACGCAGGATGCCCTGGGCCGGTATGCCGCCATGACCGGCGGCGTGCCCAGCAGCTATGCCATGACTGCCGCGAGCCAGGCCGGAGATTACTATGCCGCCCAGCTCAGCGACCGGCTGCCGGAGCTGTATGACAACGCTTATGCCCGCTATCTCCGGGAATACGAGCGGCAAATAGGGCTTGCCGACGCCTATGAGGACTACGGCAAGACGGAATACGACCGCTATCGGGACCGGCTGGCCCAGTGGAACGCGGACCGTGCTTTCCGCTACGGCCTGAACCGGGACGCCCTTTCCGACGCACGCTACGACGACGAGCTGGCCTATCAGCGGGCGTGGGACGAAGAGGAGCGGGACTACAGCCGGGACTATCAGAAGCGGCGCGACGCCATCCTGGACAACCGGGCGGACCGGGCATGGGCCCAGGAGCTTCGGGCCTACGCCGACGCCCAGGGGTGGAAGTCCGCGGAATGGGAGCAGTATCTTCGGGAATACGAGGATCAGCTTTCCGAGAAGGAGCGGCAGTGGGCCTATACCATGGCGCAGGACGCGGAGGAGGGCCGCCGGTGGGAGACACAGTATCAGCAGAGCCTCCGGGAATACGACGATGCGCAGCGGGAGCCTGACGGCGGCGGAAAAACAGAATCGGCAGCGTCCGGGGAGGACGCCGCCGAAAGCAGCGGTATGGAATATTCCGGCACTCATCCCGACGGGCGAAAGCGCACGGCGGGTTATGGGGAACTGAAGACGATGCTGCGCAATGCCCTCATCGGCGGCAGCCGGGACCGGGAACAGATGCGCCGGCTGATCAGCGAATGGGCGGCCAGGGGACGGATCAGGGATTACGAGGCCGTCATCCTGCTGCGGGAATTGAGACTGTAAGCGGGCGGCCATAAGGCCGGGAGGTTCACTTCCCCTTTTCCGGGCGGTTCAGCAGAAGGACCGCCCCCAGGATCAGAAGGATGCCTGCCAGCTTCGGAAGGTCGTGGGGCTCCCCGTAGCAGACCATGCCCAGCACCGCCCCCACCAGGGGCTCCACCGCTACCAGGATGGCGGCCCGGCCGGAATCCATGCGCTGCAGGCCCCAGGTATAGAGAACGTAGGGCAGCACCGTGCTGATGGTGCCGATACCCAGACAGAACAGAAGCAGGATCGGGGTCCCTGCCAGCGTTGAAGCAGTGTCCGCCGCCTTTCCCAGCGGCAGGGAGCCCAGAGCGCCCAGCAGGAAGGTGTAGGCGGTGACGGTCATGGAATCGTAGCGCCGCAGGGCCAGCCGGGCGAAGATGGTATACAGGGCATAGAAAAAACCGGAGCCCAGCCCTGCCAGCAGCACCCGGCCCGTCAGCCGGTAGCTGCCGCCGAGGACACCCCCTACCAGGGCGCAGCCCAGTACGGTCATCCCCAGGCAAATGAGCTTTTTCCGGGTGATCCTTTCCTTGAACAGGAGGGCGGAGAGGAGCAGCACGAAGGCGGGAGAGGTATAGAGCAGCACCACCGCCACGGAGGCCTGGCTCTGCACCGTGGTATAAAAATACAGGGAGTTGAACAGCACCACGCTGACGATGCCGGTGCCGACGAACATCCACAGATCCCGCAGCCGGATGCGGAGCTTGGCTGGGTCCCGAAGGGCCATCAGGGGAAAGAAGCACACGGCCGATGTGACCATGCGGATCAGGGAGATCTGCAGGGGGCCGAGGCCCGCAGCGGAGAGGCGGCGGACAAAGAGACTGATGACGCCCCAGGCAACACCGGCGGCCAGCACGGCAGCGGCGGGTTTTGAACGGTTCATGCGGTATCCTCGGATAAACGGGTGTCCCCGCGTCGAAGACGCGGGGACATTTGTGTTTTTTCTCTTTTGCTCAGCTTTCCACGACCTCCAGGATCTCCATGGGGCACTGCTTGGCGCAAATGCCGCAGGCGATGCACTTGGAGGGAGGCAGGTCGGGCGCTGCCTGCACGATCAGACCGAAGGGGCATACTTCCACGCACTTGCCGCAGTGGACGCAGAGCTTCTTGTTGATCATATAGACGCCCTTGGGATTCTGGGAGATAGCGCCGGCCTCGCAGCTGCGGGCGCACTTTCCGCACTGGATGCAGGATCGGACGGCGATGGCCTTGTCCGGCTTTTCAATGTTTCGGATGCAGGACTTGGATACGTCGTAGTTCTTG
>JAEEGL016812614.1_pt1 | contig 10484 bp, 7 predicted proteins | sample 9134231 | NCBI WGS metagenome assembly JAEEGL01 (sample SAMN16246548, study PRJNA631951) | gut metagenome | biome: gut microbiome; feature: rumen; material: fiber-attached | host: Bos | place: Iran: Karaj | collected 2018-10 | reverse complement strand
TCCGGGTAGCGGAGAAGATGGTTGATATCCCTCCTCGCCTCGGGATCCGCATTCGCAAGCAGTTTCTTGACAAGTCCCGCAGGCATCTCTTCCATAAGGTCAGCGGCATCATCGGCCATAAGATTGTTGATGATGTTCGCAGCCTCCCGGTCGGTAAGCGTCGTTATGATCTCCTGCTCCATCTCCACGGGCAGATAAGCAAATACTTCCGCGGCAATGCTTTTGGGAAGTATACGGAATACTTTTACCTGTTCCTCATGCGGCATCTCTTCGAGCGCCGCGGCGATATCGGCTTCATTCCATTGCGTGAGTTCCTGTCGGAGGCGGGTGTACTGTTTTTCTTCAACAAGCTGTAAGATCTCTTCCATCGTCATTTTCTCTTCCATGCCCGATCCTCCTTTCACAACGCCAGGTCAGTCCATTATCTTTATCGTGCCGTCAAGTGCGGCATATTTTACGCTCAGCGGTTCGCCCGTTACGGCTCTGCCCGATGTTGTATCCGTGATATCCGAAATAAGCCTTCCGGCATCCTCGACAACAGCCCTTGCGATCACTTTTTCGCCGTACTTGATATCTGTAAGTGCGTATCCTTTCAGGCCGCACATATACTGGATCTTTCCGAGATCGTTGTAATCGCAGTTTATATCTACCGAATAACCGGAGATCTTTTTTATTATCTCGCAGTTTTCAAGACCTTCTTTTACCGCTGTCTGGTATGCTCTGACCAGACCGCCGGTCCCGAGAAGCGTTCCGCCGAAGTAGCGCGTCACCACAACGCATACATTGGTCACATGACTTCCCGACAATACATCCAGCATCGGCCGGCCTGCCGTACCCGAAGGCTCACCGTCATCGGAGCAACGGGTCTTTGATCCGTCATCGCCGATGATGAATGCGCTGCAGTTATGCCTCGCATCCCAGTACTTCTTTTTCATGGCCGTAATAAAAGCCACAGCCTCTTCCTCAGAAGAGACCGGCTCTATAGTTGCTATGAAGCGGGACTTCTTTTCTTCATACTCACCCGTCCCGCCGCGATATAGTGTGTTCCACTCCATAATCCAGCCAATGAAAAATCACTGCGCCGGCAGTCCCTGCATTGCATTGAGCAGTGCCTGCTGCTGGGCAAGTGCCGCCTGTTGTGCGAGTGCAGCCTGCTGCGCCGCCGCTGCCTGCTGCGCCGCTGCCTGCTGTGCCGCAGCCGCATTCGGGTCTGCCATAAGTGCCGCCGGATCCACACCGGGTATAAGACCTGCCGCCTGCATCTGCAGGAGGTTGTAGTAATCCTGTGCACCGACTCCGTTTATCAGACTGTGCTCACAGAATCCTTCCGCGGTAGGTTCGCCCTCGTATGCGTAAGGGCACGTGCTCGTTGCTTTCTGTCCTGTCATGGCACATACAAGACCCGTATCGAACATGCTGCCGTAATGGTTACTGCACGGTTCCGTCGGAACTGTTCCGGCAGCAAAATATTCCGTGATGGCAGATCCGTCCGCACGGCATATATCCGTTGCAAGACCGCCTGTTCTCTTACAAACCGTCGCCGTTGTGATACCCTCAGGCATCGTGAACGACTTGTATTCCTTACCTTCATGAACACGGCTCATGATAGCTTTCCAAAGGATCTTTGCCGTGTTTGTCTCACCGCTTCCGTTCATATGAACGTTATTGTCATATCCGCTCCAGGTACAGCATGTATAGTACGGTGTAAATCCGGAGAACCATACGTCGACGTTACTCGTTGTCGTACCGGTCTTTCCGGCGATAGCCATGTTATCGAACCTGACTCTGGCACCTGTACCTTTTGTAACAACGTCCTCCATCGCATCCGTGAGAAGGAATGCCGTTGTCTCCTTGAGGACTCTTCTCGTCTTCGGTGTATTGTCTATAAGAACGTTACCGTCATGATCGAGTATCTTTGTGTAGAACATCGGCTTGATATACTCACCGCCGTTGGCGATCGTTGCAAACGCAGCGGTCATCTCCATGTTCGTGATACCGTCCGTAAGACCGCCGAGTGCAAGTGCCTGCGTTATATCCGATGAGATGCTTCCGTCCCACTCGGTTCTTCTGTCAACAAGAGTCGTGAACCCGAAGTTTAACAGATAGTCAAATCCGAGCTGCGGTGTTATCTCGGTGATCGTCTTTACCGCAACGATGTTAAGTGACTGCTCGATACCGTAACGGTATGTACATATTCCCTTATAGCCGTTGTACCAGTTTTTGACCGGACGTCCGTTTGCATATGCGTACGGCTCGTCGACCTGGGTTGAGGCAAGTGATTTTCCGCCTGCGTCAAGTGCGGGAGCATATGCAGCCAGCACCTTGAAACACGATCCGGGCTGACGCTTTGTATCGGTCGCACGGTTTAGGGTAAGCGATGCTTTCTTGGCTCCTCTTCCGCCGACAACAGCCTTTACCTGTCCGGTAGACTGCTCGATTATCGTGATACTCGCCTGAGGCTGCGGTGTGAGTGATATCGACTCGGTAACGAAATTGTAACCGGGCTGCTCCACATCGGCCTTAAACTCTTCTATGGCCGCGTATGCATCGTCTTCCGTATCGAATATACAGTTGAAGCCCTTTCCTCTCTTTTCCTTGAAATGCTTCTCGAAATACTGCGTAGAGAAATTAACTGCTTCGTTATCGGCATCCGTATATGATGCTTCGTATTTCAGGTAGTATCTGACACGCGGAGGATAGTTTTCTTCGTTTGCAAACTCCTCGTCGCATATTTTCTGTATTGTCGGGTCCTGCGTCGTGAATATCGACAGACCGCCCGAATAAAGAGCGTTGTATGCCTGTGTATCCGAATAACCGAGATTGTCTCTCAGATCGTTCATTACCTGTTCTGTAAGCTCGTCGACGAAGTATGTGTAGATCGTTTTCTTTTCTACCTTCTCGTTAACGACCTGGATACGTGAATATACATCATCGGCCAGTGCTTCGTTATACTGAGCCTCATTGATGTATCCCTGATCTTTCATCTTCCTTAAAACTTCTTCTCTTCTCTCCGCATTCTTATCCGGATGTGATATGGGATTCCATTTCGAAGGGTTCTGCGTTATACATGCGATGACCGCGCTTTCCGAGATGTTAAGATCCGAAACGTTCTTACCGAAATATCTCTGGCTCGCCGCCTGAACACCGAGAGTACCCTGACCGAGGTTGATGGTGTTGAGGTAGTTCTCGAGTATCTGATCCTTGGTCATTATCTTCTCGAGCTGGACCGCACAGTACTGCTCCTGGAATTTTCTCTTGAACTTGTCGACCATGCTGCTCTCTTCGGTCCATGATGTGAACACGTTGTTCTTAAGGAGCTGCTGCGTGATCGTCGATGCACCCTGATGGAGGTCGCCGCCGAGCGCTTTGGCGCCGGCACGCATGATACCTTTTATATCGATACCGTTGTGGGTGTAAAATCTCTCATCCTCGATCGCAACAAAAGCGTGCTGCATATCAAGCGGGATCTTGTCGAGCTTGACATACACACGGTTACTGTTTTCGGCTATGAGCTTAGTGATCTGATTACCTTCACTGTCGTAAACGGTAGTCGAATAACCTGCGGGAGCAACGTCTACGTTTGAAATATCGGGTGCCGTATCAACAACACCCATGAACAGTCCGACTCCGATGCACAACCCGCACACCCCGGCTACGACGGCCGCGAAAACAAGGGCGGCGAACAGGCTGACTCCGCAGAACTTTCCTATTTTAGTTGACGGGGAATTCATGGCGCGCTGGCGCTTTTTTATCCCTCTTCTTCCGTAATTCATTCCAAAAACCTCAAATCAACAAATCCAAAAGTATATTTTATCAAATCAGAGCGTTATTCGCAATTCGTACGCCCATCCGTCGTTTGTATCATATTTCTGGTATTCGTCAACGATATTGCTGAGAATGTTCGCTACATAAAGCTGTATCTCTACGGCAACATCGGCCTTCTTCGTTCCGACAACGGTGAGTTTGTATTCGCACTTTTTGCTCGTGACATATCTGCTTTCGACATTAAGTGTTGCCTCGGAGCACTTCACTCCTTCTATCAGTGCAAGTATCCAAAGTGCAAAAGTCAGATCCGCCATCGATGATCTTGGAACTTCCCCGTACAGGCAGCTCTTTACTTCCCCGATGTTCACCTTATCGTTCTTCTTGACCGCTTCGGACATGTTCTCCCGGATTATGCCCTTAAGTTCCGTTACTTTGAAATAAGACGTCGTCTGAAGGCGAAGCATCTTATCACATGATTTTTTGACAAAATTGTTGTAGGCCTGGCCCATATCCTTGCGACGAAGGAATGCATCCAATACACGGTTAAAGAACGGGGCTATCTTGTTGTAGCTGTACTGCTGTTTGAGAAGCGCCTGCTTAAGCTTCTCGATTGTATCCGCAAACGTCTTCTCATCATTTTCAAGAGCATCGAGCCTGCGCACGAGATCGCGGTGAATATAAGCCTCATCGATCGAGGCCTTGACGCCTTCGACTATGTCATCTATATTCCAGGGCGCCAGGAAAACCTTGCGCACGCAATCCTCATTAACGATCATGGGGATGTACTGCGGATCTTTGAGATCGGTACACACATCCAGTATCATGTCGGGATATTCTTTCGCGCATTTTTCGACAAACTCATGGACTCTCATATCCGGAATAAACCCGTCGGAAAGTGTCAGATAGAACTCTCTCTCCTTCAGAAGTTCGAACGCCTCCGCAGCCGTTCCCGCATGGATGAACTCTATGCCTTCGTCCATGAAGCGGCCCTTCAGATTGTTCGCGATCCTTTCATTTGCCTGCAGATACAAAATGCTCTTTTCCATATCAGCCCTCATTTATGAATATGCATACACATACATAGTAATTTTACCACAAAATCGCACAGAAAAACACTATATATTGTATGTACAAAATAAAAAGACACGAGACTATATCTCTCGTGTCTCACAGGTGCGGCTCAAAGCAATTTGTAGCGCACCATGTAGTCTGTGATTGTGTTACTGTGCAAGTTTAAGCATGATCTCGTTCGAGCGTGCCACGAACTTGGTCATCGCCTCAGCCGAAAGCGGCCTGTTTGCAAGTACCGCAAGATCATAGAGCTGGGAAGCGAACATCTCGGCATCCGCACCCTTCTTGTTCTCGAGCAGATACTTGACGAGGGCGTTGTTGCTGTTGAGCACGAGCGTCTCTCCCTCGGATCCGAACATTCCCATGTCAAGTCCTCCGCCCATCGAATACATCTTCATCATATCCTGCATCCTTCTGGATTCCTCGGACACCGTAAGTACCGATGAAATGCTCTCATTCTTGAGCGCTTCGAGTTTGATCGTAAGCTTATCGTTTGAAAGAGCCTTGTGGAACAGCTTCGTCAGCGTCTTCTCATCTTTCTCGGTCTTCTTCTTATCCTCTTCGCTGCCTTCATCTTTCGATGCCTCATTGATGGCGGCATCGATCCTCATGAACTTGATATCCTCGTTCTTCGATTCAAGCTGGTTGATGAACGGCTGGTCGATGTTGTGAGTCATTACGACGGCATCAAGTCCCTGTTCGCGGAACATATTGATGTACTGGCTCTGCTGCTGTACATCGGTCACATAATAAACCGTCTTTCTGACTTTATCTTTCTCATCGGCGGAATCTTCGTCGGATGATTTTTCGTCCTCGACTACCTCTGCTTCAACCTTCTCGCCGTTCTCGTCGGTAGCTTCCTCTTCATCCTTCTTCTCGGGAAGCTCCAGGCACTCCGGAAGTGTCATGTACTTGCCGTCGATGTCTTTAAAGAGGATGTAGTTAGTCATCTTCTCGCAGAACTTATCGTCCTTAAGGCAGCCGTACTTGATGAACGGGCTGATGTCATCCCAGTACTTCTCGTACTCTTCCTTCTCGGTCTTACACATTCCGGTAAGCTTGTCGGCAACCTTCTTTGTGATGTAATCGCTTATCTTCTGGACGAATCCGTCATTCTGCAGTGCGGATCTTGAAACGTTGAGCGGAAGATCCGGACAGTCGATCACACCCTTAAGGAGCATCAGGAATTCCGGGATGACTTCCTTGATGTTGTCGGCGATGAACACCTGGTTATTATAGAGCTTGATGACTCCCTCGATCGACTCGTATTCCATGTTGATCTTCGGGAAATACAGTATTCCTTTTAAGTTGAAAGGGTAGTCCATGTTCAGATGGATCCAGAACAGCGGCTCCTTGTAATCCATGAATACTTTGCGGTAAAACTCGAGGTATTCCTCTTTCGTGCAATCGCTCGGATGCTTTGCCCACAGAGGGTTCGGATCGTTGATCGGCACTTCTCTCTTTACGATCTTGGCCATCTCTTTGGCCGGGCTGATCTCTACTTTTTCCTTCTTGCCGTCCTTTTCTTCTTCCCTGTATTTGGCTTCCTCGGTGAACTTCTCTATTACGGTATCTTTATCCGTAACCTCGTCAACGGGTATGTTCTCGTACTGTGTATCGGCACCTTCTTTTGTAAGGAAGATCGGCACGGGCATGAACGAACAGTATTTCTTGAGGACTTCCCTCATTCTGTATTCGTTGCAAAACTCAAGCGAATCCTCGTTAAGAAGGAGCGTTATCGTCGTTCCGACTTCAGTGCGGTCGCCGTCTTCCATCGTGTACTCCGTACCGCCGTCGCACTCCCAGTGAACAGCCTTTGCACCTTCTTTGTATGAGAGCGTATCGATATGAACTTCATCGGCTACCATGAATGCGGAGTAAAATCCGAGACCGAAATGACCGATTATCTGGTCGTCGTTCGTCTTGTCCTTGTATTTGTCAAGGAATGCCGTAGCACCCGAAAAAGCGATCTGCGTAATGTATTCCTCGACCTCATCGGAATCCATTCCAAGACCGGTATCCGAGAAAGTCACCTTCTTGTTCTCCGGATCAACCACTATACGGATCTGCATTTCCTTATCTTCGGGAATGCTGTACTGTCCGATCACATCAAGCTTTTTCAGCTTTGTGATGGCATCGCATCCGTTACTGACAAGCTCCCTGGCGAAGATGTCGTGATCGCTGTACATCCATTTCTTGATTATCGGGAATATATTTTCACTGTTGATCGTTAAACTACCTGTTTTTGCCATTTTCTCTTACCTCTTTTCCGGCATTTTCCTTTGCCAAATAGAATAATAACCCCGCCCAAATCCCATGTCAAGAAAAATTTAGCACTCAACCGGGTTGAGTGCTAACAATCGTGAAATATTTGTCGTAGATGTCGAAAAAGCTTGTTGTTGTGACCCCTCCGCCGTGGTCATAGTGGATGCTGTCCCAAAGCGTCTTGTTAAGGTTTGATGTCAACGTCGTTACGTAATTGTTGTATACCTCGTCGAAAGCTTCCTGTTTTCGCTTGTCGACTATCTTGAGTTTATTGGCATCGGTTTCCTCGGGATTGAATGTCGTGACACAGTATATGAGATGGTAGCCGTACTGTGTCTCGACAATGTCGGAAACTTCACCGACACCCAGGTTGAAAGCCGCTTCTTCGAATTCCTTCGGCATGACACCGCGCCCGAAACTGTACTCGCTCTCACTGTCCTCGTTATAATCGGCCGCAAGCACTTCAAATGCCACACCGTCGTTGAGCTTCTGCCGGACCTCGGCTATGCGCGAGAGCGCGCTTCTTTTTTCTTCATCCGTATATTCTATCCGTCGTCCGTTATCCATCCTGTATGTCTTGACCAGTATCGTCCGGACGGTTATCGTTCTCGCCTCGTCGTCGCTTATCTCGGGATTGATGTCGGCGGTTATTGTCTCATACAGTTTGTTTGCGATCGCAAATTCCTTGTAGAGCTGCGCGATCGTATCCATATCGACATCAAGATAATCCCTTTCCGTCTCGGTAAGCGAATCGAAATACTCCCTTGCGGCGGCCTTCGTCTTGGCCTCTTCCTCTTCATCAAGCGCAACCTCATACTGCTCGGCCAGAAGGTTCATCGTCTTGATCTGCGCTATCCTTGCAAGTATGTTGTCCTTGTATGAATCCTCGAGCGTACCGTCTCCTACCGGGACTGACCAAATATCGCTGCCAAAGACTTCGCTGTACTGATTTTCGGAATTGGCAAGATAAACCATTATCTCGTTCTTCATGCACGGATGGCCCTCGAGACGGAACACTTCGTTATCGAGAAAATCGGATGTAAGTACGACCTCAGTGGGAAGCTTTCCGCTGCGGCATCCGGTCAGGATGAGAGGTGAGAGGGTAAAGATAAGTATCAAAAAAAGTGGCAGGATTCCTGCCACTTTCGGCTTTGCATTTGGTTGTTGCTTACTGTATGTCAATATGCGAGCTGCCCTTTTCTTCTTTGTCAAAATCTTCAAATTCAAAATCGCTCGTCTGCTTTTCGTCCTTTACAAGACCTACTCCGCGTGCCTTATCCTCGGCCTTTGACATGATATCCTGAGCGGCTGATTTTACGGCCTTCTTAAGTGTATCCTTGCCTTCTTCCGCAGCTTCCTTAAGTTCCTTGGCAGCCTTGGAAGCCTTCTTTCCTGCTTCTTTTACTCCCTCTTTGACCTCTTCCTTAAGCTCGGGATCAAGAGATACATATGAGCGCTCCTTGCTGTCGGGATCGACATTATTGTCATCGCTGTCACATGCGCACTCGCACTTTTCCCTGTTCATCTCGCAAAAATACCACAGTCCCGCAAGGGCTGCACCTGTAACGCCTACAAATGTGACGAATTTACCAAAACCTTTCATTATGCTTCTCCTTTCATCTTCATTTCCATGAGTATCTGTTCCTTAAGGTCTCTTGCACGGTCCTTTATCCTGTTGTTCGCCGTTTTATTGAGAAGGATGCCTGATATCAACTTTGATGCGACATCGTATTTTTCAAATCTTGCGGACAGGACCGCGAGAAGATAATCGATAGTTATCTCGTCCATTCCGGCTATAGGGAAGGACTCTTTCTGACGGGCATTGACAAATCCGTCGTATGCAGCCTGTAATGCTTCATTCTCGTCTTTACGAAGCTGTGCCATTACGTCATCATAATTCTCGGTATCCTCGGGAAGCGTCTCCTTCTTGCCGCGGATGACCCAGGCCATCTTAAGACATACAAACGCCTTCTCACTGTCCTTTGCACGCTTTACGATGGAAGATGCAAGCGCAAGCTGGTATCTCTGAATGGCATCATCATATGAGAGTATCGGGCCCGATGCGACACCGTGGACCTTTCCGCCGATGCCTTCACGCAGAAGCTTTACCTGGGCTGCGGGAAGGGATGTGAAGTACTTTGTCAGCACGCCGTATCCGCAATAAGGACATACAACGACATCGTATTTGGCAGGATCAAACTTGTCGTACTTTGTACGAAGATCGGGATCCTGACCTATCGGCCTTGCCTTTCCGGTCCTTACCGCCCTGTACGAAAAACCTTTTCCGCAGACAGGACACTCGACCGACTTATCGAAGAGCACGTCGTTCTCGTCAAACGGTGCCTCCTTTACTTCCTCCACCACTTTCTTGGGTTCGGGCTTCTTTTCCTCCTCGAAGATCTCGGCGCCTTCAAGCTTTCCGAGTCCGAGATTTGACAATCCATCTAATAAACCCATCGGTAACCTCCAAAAAATTTATTGCTGCGTCGGCAGTTTGAAACTGCTCTTTAAAGATACAACCCTGTTAAATACTGGATGTCCTTCGGTAGAATCCTTGTAATCCACGCAGAAGAATCCGTTTCTGACAAACTGAAACGATTCATATGCCTTTGCGTCGGCAAGTGAGGGTTCCATGACACAATCATCGATGATAGTCAGTGAATTGGGATTGAGGTTAAGACTTCCGTCCTCATTGTACACTCCCTTTTCTTCATCGATAAGGTTCTCATAAAGTCTGACCGTTGCCTTTATCGCCGTCGGAGCATTGACCCAATGTATCGTTCCTTTGACTTTGCGGTCAACTTCTCTTCCGTCCTGGCGTGTGTCGGGATCATACGTGCAGTGAACGCATGTGACTTTTCCGTCATCGTCCGTCTCGTACGAAGTACATGTTACAAAATATGCGTTCATGAGCCGCACTTCGTTTCCGGGGAAGAGCCTGAAATATTTCTTAACGGGCTCCGCCATAAAATCATCCCGTTCAATGTACAGCTCTCTCGAGAAAGGTACCTTCCTGCTTCCGAGCGACTCGTTTTCAAGGTTGTTCGGGATATCGAAATACTCCGTTTCGCCTTCGGGATAATTGTCTATTATAAGCTTTATCGGATCGAGTGCCGCCATGACTCTCGGTCTTGAAAGTTTAAGATCTTCTCTTATGCAATACTCGAGCATTGCGTAATCCGCTGATGACTGGCTCTTTGACACACCGCAAAGATCAACGAAGTTTTTGATCGATGAAGGTGCAAAACCGCGACGCCTTAGTGCCGCTATTGATACAAGTCTCGGATCATCCCATCCGTCAACGATACCGTCTTCAACAAGCTTCTTGATATATCTCTTACCCGTTACGACATTGGTAAGATACATTTTTGCAAACTCGATCT
>JAEEGL015225100.1_pt1 | contig 10484 bp, 9 predicted proteins | sample 9134231 | NCBI WGS metagenome assembly JAEEGL01 (sample SAMN16246548, study PRJNA631951) | gut metagenome | biome: gut microbiome; feature: rumen; material: fiber-attached | host: Bos | place: Iran: Karaj | collected 2018-10 | reverse complement strand
TTGCTGTTACAGGATCACCGTTGCTCCAGTTAGCATCTGCGCGAAGGTGGAATGTATATGTAAGACCATCGTCAGAAATGTCGTAGCTCTCAGCTATGGCATTAACTGCCTGTCCGTCTGCATCCATCTGCATAAGACCATCTGTATAGTCTGCAATTACCTCAAATGATGTGCCGTCTGTTGCCTGCTGTGGGTCAAGTGACTCAACAGGTGTCTCAAGCATTACGTTAAGGTCCTCTCCTGAACCCTCTCCTGCAGGCTCTGCTGCAGTTTCTGTTGCTGTAGCGTCTGCTGGCTGTGTTGAATCTGTGCTTTCAGTCTGTGCAGGGGCCTGTTCTGAAACGCCGCTGACAGCTGAGCTTCCGCATCCGATCATGCTCATGGCCATTACTGAGGCCAGCATGACTGACAAAAACTTTTTCTTCATACTTATATCCTCCTAGTGAAATTAATGCTTATACATGTATACAATTGATGTATATTAACCATATTAAGTTCTTGCAGCAGTATATGTCAACAAAAACTTTAGCACTTTAAACCGCATTTACTTCAACGCGCCTAATGGGCAAAGCAGAAACCCACAAAAATAGGGCATTCGCAACCTCGCGAATGCCCTGAGTTTTAGATAAACTTTTACAGAAACTCCATCAAAGTATCTATATTTTCCCGGGTAGTAGCCCAGTCTGTTGCAAGTCTTATGACTGTATGAGTGTCATCATACTTCTCCCAGAAGCTGTAGCCTACCTTATCCCCGATCTGAGAGAGCTTCTCATCACTTACAATGATAAACTGCTGATTTGTCGGAGAGTCCAGAAAGAACTCATAGTTCTTTTCCTTAAGTCTCTCCTTAAGAATTTCTGCCATATCTATAGCGTTTTTACTTATATCGAAATAGAGATCATCTGTAAAAAGAGTGTCAAACTGCACTCCAAGGAGCCATCCCTTTGCTAAAAGCGCTCCATGCTGCTTAACTACAGGAATGTGGTGCTTTGGCTTTCCGCCCTTTGTGAACACCACCGCCTCACCAAACATTGCTCCCACCTTGGTTCCGCCTATGTAAAAGACATCTGTCAGCTCTGCAATGTCTTTGAGGGTAACATCAGTTCTTTTGCTCATAAGACCATATCCAAGTCTTGCCCCGTCCAGGAACAAGGGAAGGTCAAATTCTCTGCAAACGGCAGAAATATCCTGAAGCTCCTTCTTTGTATAAAGAGTTCCGTATTCTGTCGGATGTGAAATGTAAACAGCTCCGGGAAATACCATGTGCTCGTGATTTCCATCTGCAAAAAAGCCTTCAACGTAAGTCCTTAAGTCTTTTGCAGACATCTTACCTACATTTGAACCGAATCTGTCTGTATCGGTCTCTTCCCCCATCGCAGGAACCGTTGATACCTTGTGGCCGGAAAATTCTATCGCTCCCGCCTCATGGGCTGCAATATGACCGGTCTGAACAGCCACAACGCCCTCATAGGGCTTAAGAAGCATATCTATGACTGTCTGATTGGTCTGGGTCCCTCCAACAAGGAAAAAGACCTCTGCATCGGGACAGCCACATGCTGCTTTTATCTTGCCTGCAGCACTTTTGCAAATATCATCCGTGCCATAACCTACGTTCTGTTCCATGCCCATATCAAGTAGCCTTTTGAGTATCTGTGGATGGGCATTTCTGGTGTAATCGCTTGAAAAAGAAATGGTCTGTGCCATGGTAATCTCCTCTTATTTACATAATTCTGAAAAATCGATGCTCTCTTCCAGGGCCTTAACATACTGTTCAAGACCTGCTTTATCAGCCTCGTCAAAGCGGTTTAAGCTGGGGCTGTCGATATCAAGCACTGCAACCACCTCTGCGCCCTTGTGAATAGGCACAACAATCTCGGAATTGGATGCACTGTCACAGGCAATATGCCCCGGGAACTGATGAACGTCTTTTACCAGCTGAGTCTCATCACTCTGAGCTGCTGTTCCGCATACGCCCTTGCCAAGCTCTATCCTGATGCAGGCAACCTTTCCCTGGAATGGTCCAAGCATGAGAGATCCCTTGTTCATGATATAGAACCCGGCCCAGTTAAGATCTTCCATGTTCTCATATAAAAGCGCTGATGCATTGGACATTACGGGAATGAAATGGGGCTCATCCTCTGCCAGCGACTTGATCTGTGATGCAAGCAGTTTATAATCTGTCATCTATTCTTCCTCCAATTGAATATGGATGTGATCCCGGTTTCCCGAAATCACACCCATTATCCTAGCACCAATTTATCTTGTGCACAATCATTTTATTCTGTGTCAATGGGTGTCAATGGGGACGTTACACTTTGACACACTTTTTTCTGCAAATATACAGAAGATGATTCGTGTTGCCAAGCAGTTCTCTTTTTTCACAAAATGCCAGATACCACTTTGCAAGCTTTTCAAAGTCTTCATCCGAAACAGAAAAATCTCCCCTGCGCTCTATAGGTTCAAGCAGACCATCAACTCCTGTAGTGGTGATCCACTCCACAGGCTTTCCTTCAAACAATCTCTCAAACTCATCTATATCATAGCCTGTAAAAAGCTGCTCCTTGAAATGCCTTATCCTGTAATCCTCTGTAAAGTTTTCTTCCTGCCCCGCAGACCAGTTGCCATAAAAGTAGTTGGAATACATGATCGCAAACACTGATATAAAAGCAGAGAGAATAACTCCACCGGGTTTTGTGACTCTTATAGCCTCATCAATGGCTTTGCCTATTTCATCAGGCTCATACAGGTGATAAAGCGGTCCGAAAACAAGCGTAACATCGAATGTGTTATCCTCAAGCATTTCAAGATTTGTTGCATCTCCCTGAAATGATCGTATATTCTCAATGTCTTTGCTGCGCTCCTTTAAGATCTTAAGGTTTTCTTCCACAAGCTCAACGGCAGTGACATCCATGCCTTCTCTTGCAAGAGCTACAGAATACCTTCCTGTTCCGGCACCGATTTCCAGTACCTTGGAGTTTTCTTTCGCATACCGGTGAATATAGTTCATCGTAGTAGCATACTCAAGTCTGCCGTGTACCGATCTTTCCAGTCTTCCATCCTCTTCGTACTGTGAATAGAATTTGCTGACAATGTCTTCTCTCGAAGCACCCTCTTCAATGGCATTTATTCTGGTAAAATATTCGGTTTCATTTTCATGATGAATATAGGCACCGTTCTTGATCTGGACCTTAAGGCTCGCCGGATTGTCCTTATTCACAGACATATAAACCTCATGGATGCAATGCTCCCTGGCCTTTTTGAGTGTCATTTCCAGCCCTTTGGTTGCATATCCTCTGCCACGGTATTCCTTTGATATACAATAGCCTATATGTCCCGGCCCTTCTCTGAGAAAGTCGTTGAGATAATGCCTTAAGTTGAATACTCCCACATATGTGCCTTCATCCGAGAGCACATATGTTGTATCAGCCACAAATCCCTCCGGAAGCTCTTTTCCCATTGACCAGTTACGCTTCATTTCTATCCACTTAAGGAATTTCTCATAATCATAACCATATACATTGTTCATGTACCCGTTTTCATTTTCCGGGAAGGTCATATAAAGATCATATGTCTTTCTGTAGTCTGAATCCTGCACTCTTATCAGTTCCATAATTCTCCTCCTGTTTTTTGAATATAAAAAACCTCATCAAACTTTACTGTCTGATGAGGCTTAATAACAACTGTAATGCACTTATGATCTGACTCTATGCACCTGTCTTTATCCTCATCACCATAACACTAACAAACCCCTGATCATTATTATTCACGGGCTTAGTAGATGCAGTATTGGGGTTGATGAGGAATAATTTACACATAACCGCTTCCTTTTTCTGAAAAATATTAGTTGTTAGTATAATTTACTGACAACTACATGTCAACCTTTTTGTGTCACCGGGGACGTTCCAACTTGACACATTATTCGGCGCAAAAAAAGACATCCAATCGGATGTCCTTTTCTTTAGAGCGATAGACGGGGCTCGAAGTAATAGCCATATTCGAAAACCGCATGGAAAGGAGGTTTTCGGCACTCTCCTCTTCAAAAAAGACCACTTCAAGACCACTTCTCATTTTGACTTTCAAGAAAAAGACCACTTCAAAGACCACATTTATTCATCATCTTTTGATTGTTGAGGATATAGATATGTCTTCCAATCTTCTGGAAATCCCATGGAACCAATATCGATATTTGAATACTTATCTATCAATTTCTCTACATCTTCAAGAAATCCTATCCAATGAGCATCTTTCTCAATAATATGACTTATACAGAGCAAAACTGCAAAAATACGGTTATTATCTATTCCTGCTTCGGTATATTGCTTATAAAGAATAGGCTTTTTAGCAAGTTTTGCATTGTATATCCTGCCATAGTGAGCACAGATATTTCTGACATAGGAGATAGACTCAATCCAGCTTTCATAGTAGGTATAACCTATGCCAAAGCTTTTGGCTATTGCCTTTTTATCAGGATTTTTCATATTCTTATATAACTTTGATAAAGTACCAAAGCTACATATCTCAACAAGAGCATACATTGGAAGTTCTCCGCCCTCATAGTTCTCCATAAAGTTTTTTACAAAAGGAGCTCGAAGATTTCGCCTGATTTCTTCCTTAATATCATCAAGGAATTGCCTGTGATATTCTTCACTGACAAAATTCTCTTTATATTTATATCCAAGTACGCCATAGTGTTCAGAAATATAATTGGCTATTCGGCATCTAGCATTTATCTCTATTCTTTCTATCAAAGGGAATAACAACTGCCTGAAATTCGCATTGAACAGATATAAGTCCACTATCTGGTTAAAGGTAACACCTTTATAATAATTGCCATTTTTTGGCTTTAAATTCAAACTAAAGGCTTTAATAAGTCTGAAATATGAAATATCTCCTAGTATTCTTCTAGCGTAGTCTTCATCATCTATCTGTAAGCCAATTGCTTTTAGATTTGCGACCTGCTCATCTATAGTCATAGCCTGCTGATGCTTTTTTAATGTCTCTGCCATGTTATATGTCCTTATAATAAAATGACCCGACGTGGTCCGCATCATAATGAGAGGCGTGTCGGGTTCTGTTGACTACATTATACGTATGATGGTGGTATTCGTCAATAGACATTAAATTTTGTATTCCGTGAAAAGATCAGCTTGACATATTATAGAGTACTCTATAATATAGAGTATGATATTTGTTGCTGAATATCATCGGACTAAATAAAAATGCTGTAAATTTGCAAAAAAGGAGCGGATTATGGAGAAAACAATTGAAAATGCATTAGATGATATATCCTTAATAAAGGCTGTGATAGAAAAGACACAGAAGGATTTTGCAAAAGTGGCTATGTTCTTTATTGGGATAGGATTAGTCAATGGAATTGCGTGGATTATGGAACAACTGGCATATTACATCAGGAACACTGCAGGTTATGGTAACTGGCTTGTACAGGCATTAGGACAAGGAACACATTTGTTGCGGTTTGCCGGATATATTGTGTTATTTGTTTGTTTCTACAAAAAAATAAAAGCAACAAACAATGAAATCAGTGAGGGAATGATAAAAATATGGGGAATAGTCTTGATTGGCTCCTATGTTCTTTCTTTTTTATATATGAGATTATTGCCAAATGGCAATGATGACAAACTGATTACATTATGGCGATGTAAAGAGTTAATAGAGGTTCTTCCAGTTATTTTTGCTTTGTTTATGACTGGAATTCTTACAAAAAAGTTGACCATAACAGTGTGTACAGCAATATATAGCATAATGTACTTTGTATTATTCGTTGGTATGAAAGAAATACCTTATGGAACATTTGGTGGAACAGGAACACTAATGCCCCTTAGTAGCATAAGTGTTAAGTGTCTAATGATACTTGGAATGATTGTTTTGGGAATTTATTTGAAGATAGGAGCAAGAAGCCATGGAGATAAACTCAATACCTGAAGCTTTTCAGACAAAGCTTAGATTGGCTATCTTATCTTCGTTATTGACCGGTCAAAAAAGCTTTAGCGAACTGAAAGAGATAACATCTTCTACAGATGGTAATCTCGGTGCACAGATAAAAAAATTAAATGAACTTGGTTATGTTGAAATAGAAAAGGCTTTTATAAAAAATAAGCCACAGACAACTTGTGCAATTTCAGAATATGGGAAAAAACAATTTAAGGAGTATGTTGAGATGCTTGAAAATCTTCTTACACAGTCTAAGTAAATAGAATCTATGAGGCTGAAAGTATCAAGGGGGACGTATGTCAAAAAAGAAAATAGTTTTATTGATTTGTATTTTTATACCTATTGTTGGTCTGATAGTTGGATGGGAATTGTTTACACATGCTGTCACGGGACGAGTTTCGGATGCGGATTATTCAAATGGAAGTCCAGCATATTATCGAAGAGAAAAATATACTGATTGGGAAATAACCGCACCTGATAAAATTGATTCTTTATCAAATGATATGGGATTTGACATTAGAAACAAGGACATTTCCGCGTATTCCGTCAATGACTACAAAGATTACCTTTGGAGTGTTTGTTTTAATTCATCTACCATATGGTCTGCGGATATAGAAGATGTGCTGAATCCGGATAATGTTATGGAACTTGGGAAAAATCCAGGATTAGGAATACGCAAAATACATGAAGAAGGACTCACTGGAAAAGGTGTAAGCATAGCGATTATAGATCAGGGATTAAATCTTGATCATGAAGAGTATAATTCTAACATTCTAGGATATGAATTGCTTCATTACACTGGTGATGCTGCCCTTCATGGATCTGCTGTAACAAGTATAGCTGTCGGAAAAAGTTGTGGGGTTGCTCCTTCAGCTAATGTATATTATATTGCATCAACATTTGGTAAATTCACTCCTTTTGGTTATAAATACAATCTACAATATATGGCAGACTGCATTGACAGAGTTATTGCCATTAATGATCTTCTTCCTGAAGAAAACAAAATCAGAGTTATCTCTATCTCTCAAGGATTTGGGAATGATGATGGTAGAGAAGTTATTGATGCGATAGAACGCGCAAAGGAAAAGGGGATATTTGTTCTCACAACTACTCCTCAATTCAACTATGGTTTCAGCATAATGGGGTTGGGAAGAAAATTTGATGATAATCCCGATGATATTGATTCCTATATTCCGGGTTCATGGCTTGAGGATTCATTCTATAGTGATAACTTCTGGCTATCGCCAGAAACCACGTTGGCAATTCCAATGGACTCAAGAACTTATGCCAGTTTTTTAACCACAGATGAATATGAATTTTGTGCACAGGGAGGATATAGCTGGTCTGTTCCGTGGCTGGCTGGATTGTATGCGCTTTGTGCTGAGAAAAAGCCATCCATAACTCCTGATGAGTTCATACAGAAGGCGTTTGAAACAGGAACTATTAAAGAAATCGAGCATGAAGGTAAGGTATACAGACTTGGTACAATAATAAATCCACAAAAACTGATTGCGTCACTATAATATGTGGCATTGTAAAATAAAGTGTGTAAGTTAACCACTAACTTACGCACTTTATTTTATATAGTCAAAGTTTTTTATTTTTTCTTTCCCCTGCCTTTTGAAGGCTGCTTGATAAGAGGATTACGAGAAGCTTTTGTAACTAAATTCATTAAGGTTCTTGTTTCTTCTGGAGATAGCTTGGCAAAATTGATATCCAGTTTCTTTCCCCACTGAATAACCGTAGCCTTATCCACAATGGACATTTCATCGTCTTCATTTTCTACGGCGGGCAGAGGTGTTTGATCACCTATTTTCAAGGTTTCAGCAAGTTCCTTTATTGATTCAATATATTTATCTGTAATACTCTCTTCATCTCCCGTATCCCAATCATCTTTGTGAGCTTCTCTTATATCCTTGGCTATAGTCTTAAGGCTTCGTTCCATCAGATCACCAAAGTATGCGGAGTCATCGATCACTGCTTTTTCAAATGTCTTCATATAAATATCATCTGCCGGAACATTTGCTTTTTCCATGATGAGGCGTCTAAGTCCTGTCACATAGCTGTTCACCTGATGGATCATGGCACCTGCATGGTTATCAACATATATTTCCATATCACATAGCAGATTTTCAAACTCAGGATGTTTGATCATTTCACATAAAAGTCTGTTGTTAAGCTTTTGGCTCTTAAGGATCTTTATGGTCTCATCATGGGGTTCTGTAATTACTGAGGAAGTCTATCCGAAAATACCAGTAGATTTGCTGTTGCTTTCTCTGATTCAGTAAGTGGCTTGTACTCACCTGAATCATATAATTTATCCAGTACAATCATAGCAATAGTATTATGAACATACCATTTTACAAATTCAAACACTATAAAGTCCTGCATCTGTGGCGGATAATTCTTTGCAAGCATAACAGCCTGCTCTATAGCAATCTTTGCAAACTCATCAAGCTGATCCTTATCTGGAGAAGGGATTAATGCATCAAACTCTTCCATGGATTTCTTGACAACCAACACATTTAGTTTGCCATCATCCGTTATAAAACCTCTCTCACGAAGACGCTTGAACTTTTCTTCATTTGCCTTGTTATCCTCAATGTTACCACAAATTACTTCGTATATGGCATCGTAATCGGTATTGAGGTTGTTTTGCCACATCCCTTTACGAGTAGAAAATCTGTTGTCGTTTGACCACGATTTGACGGACGGATACTTCCAAGCATTTCGCGTCATTGAACCGCAGGCAGTGTAATCTCTTGTACTTTCCTCTATTGTTGGTTTAAAGTCAGGATCAATAATCTCCGACTTAAGATTTACAGTAACATAGTATTCTCCACCATCAAGAGTTTTAACAAGATATGGAGATACGTTCTTTTCAATAGGCAGATTGCATTTGTTTGTTATGGAATAAAAGATTGATGTTGCTTCAAAAAGCTCCCAATTATCGCCAGGAATATAAACATCTGTAATCTTCTTTAATGCTTCCTTTACCTTAGGAACATAGTTTTTTAGTAAACTATCTGCAACTTTTATCTTGCTCTTGAGTATCTCTTCTTCCTGCTCCAGGCTGCGTTCCTTTGGAGTGAACTTTACATATGTGGTATATCTTTTCCCACTTGTTTCTATCAAGAATCCGTTCTTTTCAAGGACTGTAATTCTGTCTTCTAGGTAAACAGGTGTCATGCCCATCTCTTCAGCAATACCTTCCTTGGTTTTTGGACTGTCATAAACACTGTATACAATGTTAAGGTTAATCTTGTCGTTCAAATAAACATCCGGACCGCCTTTCCTACCTGGCTGTCCATTATGATCTACACTTATAGCTTCGATTGGTGCAATTCCCAAACTTCCTACTTTTCTTTCCATAGAAAAATTCTCCTTCAAATCATTTCTAGCCTTGTTAAGGTGCCATTTTACTGTTCCTTCCGAAAGATTTTCTTCAGCTGCTATTTTCTGAATTGATTTTCCTTCGTAATAAAATGAATAAATGATCTGTCGTCTTTTTTCAGAAAGAAAGCCAATCTCGCGGCGGAGCGTCTTAAGATCTTCCTCTTTTTCTCCGAGGGTGTAGTTATCGTAATAAGGAAGTTCCATTCCGTCCAAAGAAATGCCTTGGTGTTTTTTTGTACTATTTACATATTTGGCATAGGTATGCTCGCAAATGCGCCAGACATAGCCTTCTATGTTGAATACTTCCTCAGCCTCAAGCAATGATAAATACACTTCTTTTACCATTTCTGCCGCAAGTTCTTCCGTTTCCTCAAAAGAAAATGCTTTCTTTACTGCAAATCCGTAGATTTTTGGAGAGTATTCTATTATGAGTTTATCTGCTTTTTCCTTTATCATACTCTTTCCCCAACATATCATTTATCCGTACTAGCGCTGTACGGATATATAGTGTAAGCAAAATAAAAAAGGTTGGTGAAAAAATAAAGATTTTTTATTTTTTCTTTCCTTTTCCTTTAGAAGGCTGCCTGATAAGAGGATTACGAGAAGCTTTTGTAACGATATTCATTAAGGTTCTTGTCTCCTCAGGAGATAGCTTGGCAAAATTGATATCCAGTTTCTTTCCCCACTGAATAACTGTAGCCTTATCTACAATGGACATTTCATCCTCTTCACATTCTACGATTGCAGGAGGCGTTGAATCACTTGCCTTCATGTTTTCAGCAAGTTCCTTTATTGATTCAATGTATTTATCTGCAATACTCTCTTCATCTCCCGTATCCCAATCATTTAAAAATCAATTATAAGTATAACGACTTTCTGAAATAAAGTAAGCATCCAATTAGCATAGAGACTTAAATAGTTCTTTCCAAGAAAGTGGAAAAAGTATCGTTGCGATAAAATTTCCAACCTTTTGGATATACGGGATGGAAAGGCTCATTTTGCGACAATCAGTATAGAAAAAGTGAATGAGCGTTCCAAATGAATATTATTTCGGGGAAGCCAAGCGATGATACCAACAGGTGGAGCGGGCCAAGGGTAGAAAACGACAAAGCTCAAAAAAGTCTAAATGGCTAACA
>JAEEGL013927274.1_pt1 | contig 10484 bp, 10 predicted proteins | sample 9134231 | NCBI WGS metagenome assembly JAEEGL01 (sample SAMN16246548, study PRJNA631951) | gut metagenome | biome: gut microbiome; feature: rumen; material: fiber-attached | host: Bos | place: Iran: Karaj | collected 2018-10 | reverse complement strand
TTTCACGAGAGCCTGCGGTGCTTCAGAAGCCGGATCCTCATCCTTCACCTTCCCCAGCTCTGAGAAGATGCCCATGAGCCTCGCGTTTATCCCTGCCTGCTCAGTGTCAGACCTACCCTCGGACTTTTTCTCATATTCCTTATATGCAGCGGTATCTCCCCAGGTCTCCTTTGCCCTCTTCTTATATTCATCCATCTTTTTCCTGTCAAATGCTTTAAAGCTCATATCGTTTACCCCCATGGTCTTTATTCTTTCGGCAAGTTCGATAAGACCCGATATCCTGTCCTTTTTCATACGCAACAGCTTTATCTGCTGAGTCAAAGCCGTGTCTCTGTCGAATCCCGGGCTGTCCATGATCTTTTTTATCTCCTCAAGCGGAAATTCCAGTTCCCTGAAAAGAAGTATCTGCTGTAGCTTTTCGAGCGACTCTCTGTCATACAAACGGTATCCTGCTTCCGAGTAGGAATCTGGTCTTAACAGTCCTATCCTGTCATAATACTGAAGAGTCCTTACGGTAAGCCCTGTCAGTTCGCTCACCTCATGCACGGTCATCATAGATCTTTCCTCCTTGCCTGAGTTCTATGATAAAGTATTACGTAACGTTATAGTCAAGACAAATTTAAAGGCCGCATTTACGGCCTTTTTATATCATTTATTCCAGCCCATCAAATCTTTTATATCGTCAAGGATGAGTGTATCTGCAGGGAGCCAGTCAACATCATCTATAGTATCCTTTGTGAGCCATCTTGCGGCTTCATGCTCAATAAGCACAAGGTCACCTGAAACTATACCACATAGGAAGCAGTGCATCTTCAGATGGAATTTCGGGTAGTCATATTCTATAGTCCGGATGTATTGGTCTACAGATATATCTGTTTCAAGCTCTTCCCTGATCTCTCTTATGAGAGCCTGCTCAGGGCTCTCCCCTTCCTCCATCTTTCCTCCGGGAAACTCCCAGCCATCCTTATATTCCCCATATCCTCTCTGTGTAGCAAATATTCTATTGTCAGCCTTTATGACGGCAGCAACTACTTCAATCGTTTTCATAATAATCAGATCTCTGTTATTCCAATACTCTTCAGATACTGATAAGTTCCGTTATAGAATTCAGGCAGGCGTGTACTATCTTCCCAGAAACCAGTTGCTGTTTTATTTGAATTGCCTTCAGGTACACATATTATCATTCCCTTTCTTGCACGCGTAAGCAAAACACGGTATGCGTTCAGCATATACTTTTGTAGTTCTGCTTTGCTTTCTGTGTTTCCTTCCAGCTCATTCCATTTTGAATTACCGTTAAATCTGTAAAAATGCCAATTTGCATTTTCACATCTCATATCCGCATCCCATAAGACACACGTATAGTCGAGTTCCAACCCCTGTACCTGTATTTCGGTAGCAGCATCTTCGAGATAATTGGAAGATCTTGTATCTGTTTTATCTTCCAAAAACCAGTGAATCGCATTTTCATCGCCTGACGGCAGAATATGTATTGCTAAAGGTTTAAATCTTGCTGCCTCTTTAGTAACCAGAACTCCCGTCCTTTCTGTTCCCCCAACTTTCTGATGAAGCCATTTTCTTGCCTTTGACATATCTCTTGTAAGATATATCGGGTATCTGTCCTTAATTTCCCTATACAGGCTTTTTGCCTTGCCATCAAAGGACAGCAACGAGTGCACAAAAGCGGAAACCTTTTCTGCCCTGAAAGAACGCAGTGAAACAGCTAGATGAAGATCATCTGAGTATGTTACATTTGGATTCATTTCCAGCAACTCATTTACTCTTCCTTCGGCATACTCTGCATCTGTAAGTTTTGGGGAAATATATACATCCCAGTGTCTGAACTCATGATTAAGCGCATTAATCCATTCTGTTATTCCTGCTTCACCGGTATTAATCTCCTGACCTCCTCCGACAAGGCACACAATTGTTGCCCAGTCTTCACGCTGGTCCAGTGCCCAGATCAGAAAAGCTGCCTCTGACATTGGAAAATTAGGGACCTTCAGTTTATTACCATAAGTTCCCCCTCTCTTCAGATAATCAGCAAGTCTTTTATGTGTCCATGAACGCTGAGCTTCATCAAAAATAGCAACATGTTCAACTTCAGCATAGCCTGATTCTTCCATCTTCATGGCTTTTTCAGGATCAATCTCCAGCTTTCCGTTTTCTACAGGATTCTTGATTTTTGCAAGCATATTATCCCTATAGCGGTGAATCATCTGAATAGATTGCCCTATTTCACGTCTGGCTTCCGTCAGCTTCTTTTTTTCCTTTTTTTCAGTGCATTTCTTTACATTGTCCTGTGCAAGGACTTCAGTAAGAACAGCTACAAGTGGTCCATTACCTGACAGATAAACCGCCTTCTCACCTTTTACAGGTTTGCTTCGTCCCTGATAAGTCTGCTTTATAGCAACGTCCAACCCAACAAGCGTTTTTCCTGCTCCCGGAACTCCTGTTACAAAACAGATGCTTTTTTTTCTGTTCTCTTTGCTCTTTCTTATTACACTGAGAATATACGCAATAGTCTTGTCAGTTGAAACCTTGTCAGCCTCGTGTCTTGTGATATCTTCTACCGTATGGTTTTCATATAAGGATCGCGCCGCCTCAATAATTGTCGGAGTCGGATAATAAGGACTTATTATCCATCTATCATCAATAGGTGTCTGGTTTGGGAAACTATTCAACACAGCTCTAATCAGCTCAAAAAGATTGGTTTTACCTGTCACTAGAGGATTTACAATTCCATCGTCATATGATGACATCTGAATTAAGGAAGATGCTTTTTTGTATTCTGTTGCAACAAGAATAGGAACTATTATCTTTTCCTGACTGAGTTTATGAAAGTTTTTTAGATCCAATGCATAATCAAGTACCTGGTCTATATCTGCCTCCAGTATTCTTGTTTCACCCACCTTAAACTCAATACAGTAAATTATGCCTCTGTAAAGCAAAACCACATCGATACGTTTCCCTAAGCGTGGTATATCATACTCAAATATAATACGGCCATTTTTATCCTCACACCTGGTCAATGCCTCTTTCATAATGAGGATCTCACCTTTCCAAGCTTCTCTTGAGGTGGTAGGTATGTCTCCGTGATGATTATCAGACAGAACTCCAAGTATCGTTTCAGGTGTCTGTAATATAAATTCTGAAAAACTTTTTGCATACAAGCATCGAGGACTTTTATTCACTCGTATAATTCCTTTCTAATGAAAAACTACTATAGGCACAAAAACAGGTATGCTGCGTTAGTTCTTATCAATGATACTGCATATATTACCAAGAATTTCTTTATAGATATCTCTGATATCTCTTTTTCTTAACAGTCCACCCTGCAAAGACATATGATCACCGTCAAATATTGGGAATACATTCCATATGCCCGGTTCTATGCAGTCCTTATCAAAATCTTTTGAGGGTGACCCTATAGGTGCTTCTGCTGAGAATGTATTAACAAGGCCATCATTTTGAAGCCATCTACTGTCAACTTCAAACCCGCCTCTAGTCTTTCCGATATACTGCCCTATAAGTGTTGATGCCTTTATAAAATGAGGTTCCATGCCTTTTTTATCAGGCTTGTATGTACCATCCTTCTGAAGAACACTTTTGCTGCAGGGAACTGAGAAATAGTAAACCGAGGGTATCGGCTTCATCCTCTCATTCAGCTTCATCGCATTGTCTATATGCATGTCATAGTCGGCGTAATCTCTTCTGTCACGGCCGTCAAACTTAGGCTCAGTACCTACGGAGGTCATGTGCCCGAAGATCCTACTTATAAGCGGGATCTTTATGCTCTTTATATCAAAGCTTTCATCTTCATACATATCGTACGCTGTGGTCCCGTTCATCGGGGATGCGAGCGCAACTATGCTGAATACCCTTTCCTTCATTCCTCCCTGGAACAGGGGCGAGATATCCTCTGTTCTGCTGTTTTTCTCTTTATCATCCCCGTTGACCAAAAACTCGGAAAGCAGCCTTACTGTAGTACCACCGAATGAATGGCCTATGAGCACGAGCCTTGTATCATCGTCCCATTTTTCTATAAGGGGACATGAAGAGAAATCACGTCCGAACCTTTCATGTTTGAATTCTTTGCTGTGAGCCTCTCCGTAATCCGTCCTGCTTCCCGCTATCTGGGCATAAAGCTCGCAGGCTCTGTCCCATGCACTCCCGAACGGATCCACCGAAGCGGCATAGCAGTCGAAACCTTCTTTTCTTAAGAAGGATATCAGGTCTCCATTCCTTAAGCCCCAGTAAGGCAGATACCGGTTCCTTTTATCATAGCTTCCCCATCCGGAAAGCCCGTGTACGAAAATAAAAGTGAGGTCTCTCATATCTCTGTCTCCACGGGTATCCCAAGCAGACCATCTTTTGTATCCACGCTATATACAGCACAGTTGCCTATATACTTTGACCAGTAGCTGCCGTTTGAGCCCGGGGTCAGGTACTCCAGTATGCCCTTCATCGCTATTGCGTGAGTTGATACAAGTATATCGTCTTTTAGATCTTTGATGTCCTCGATGAACGATCCAATTCTTTTTACGACATCGGAAAGCTGTTCCATCCCATGAGGAGCAGGATTATTCACAAAGTCCTTAAAAAAGAAAAGGACTTCGGGAGGCAGATGGTTCATATCTGCCCCCTCATAAGGTCCGTAATCCATTTCTATAAGACGATCGTCTGTTATTATCCCTGTATCAGGCGCGATAATGCATGCTGTCTCCACCGCACGTATAAGGGGTGATGAAAACACGTGTGAGAACTCTATACCGAGCGCTTTTATCCTTTTCCCGGCATCAGAAGCCTGCTCTCTTCCCTTCCCGTTTAACGGAAGATCGCTCCTTCCCTGAAGGGCGTACGCTCTGTTCTTTTCAGTCTCCCCGTGCCTTATTATATAGATCATAGGCCAAGCCAGTTCTTTACATCCTCGGCGGTCTTAATAAGCATTGCGTCCACCTTCTTGGCTCCGCTTACATACTCTTCCAGCTTTTCGGCTGTCCTGCCTATGCCTCCGCCTCCGGATGTCGCAAAGGCATAAACCGTCTTTCCCGTCCAGTCATATCCCTTGCAGAAAGTGTTTACAACGTTCGGGGCCGCTCCGTACCAGATCGGGAACCCTATAAGGACGGTATCATACTGATCGAATCCTTCTATCTTTCCCTTTACGGGCACATCCTTCTTTCCGAACTTCTCAAGATTGCATCTCGATACCGGATTCCTCCAGTTGATATCAGCCTGCGTATATATCTTTTCAGGCTCTATCTCGAAAAGATCAGCACCTATCATGGGTGCCAGCTCCTCTGCGACTTTCCTTGTTGTCCCTTCAGCGCTGAAATATGTTACAAGAATCTTCATGTATCATTCTCCACTGAGAATCTCAGTAGTCTATCCTTTCTATCTTGAATATCACCGGTCTCGTACCGTCGGAGCAGCACGCGATCATCACATTCTCATCCTTCATCCAGTCCTTCATTATGGAACCTCCCTGAAGTCCGGAATAGATATATCTTGATATCGCGTCCCAGAGTTCGGAGCAGTGCGGCATCTTAGGTCCTCCGGCGACTTTATCGGGGTCCCCGCTCGTTTTAACCAGTGTACCTATCCCTCCGTGCCAGAAATGGTCCGTATCTCCGTCTCTCTCAAAAATGAATTCATCTCCTACATTGTAGCAGGGGCACTCTCCGGCATCGGGGTCGGCACAGTACTCTTTCTGCAGTTCGGGATAAAGCTTCTTGTCTATGACCGTAAGCTTTACTTTATGTTTCATTTTTCTCTCCTGTAATACCGATTTTTATATATTATATCGGCTTTCCCGGGGCTTTATCAAGAATGCATTTGTATTCATTTTCTCAGTCGATCTTCCATACTACAGTGACGGCAGCCGAGGCTTCAATATCCTCAGGGGTCATTTCCATGTCGTATGAACCCATTGCCCTGTCGCTCATCATCTCATTCTTTGCCATCCTGAACACCGGGATCTCGACTCCGTCATTGATATCCGAAGCGTCAACGCTCACCACATCGATAAGTGCCACATCCAGGCTGCCTGCTATTATCTTAGCCCTTTTTTTGGCATCCTTTACAGCAGCCTCTATGAGCATCTCCTCCATGCCTTTTCTGTCCTTAACGAAATAAGTGACCGAGAGTTCAGGATTAGGATCGGATGTGGCGATATTACCCAGTATCTCCCCCAGCTTCCCGTTATCCTTTTCCATCTCGAGCTTCATCTCATGTCTTGATCTGTAGCCCGCGAATCTCTGCTTGTATACTCCGTCTTCCATATAGCCTTCGTTTTCGATCTCTACATGGAAATCAGTCGTCTTAAGCTCATCACGTTTAAAACCAGCATTTTCGATAATATCCCTTATGGCTGCGGTATCGCTGTCGGCCTTTTTTAAGGCTTCAGAGTAATCCCTGTATATTCCCGTCACCGTGATCCCTATCCTTATCATGTCGGGCTTCATCTTGACCGTACCTGTTCCAACAACTTTTATCATTCTCATGTCATCCATGTTCCTTACCACCCTTTCCTTTTTATAATCTTTAAAATCTCTCAATCTACTTCTCATAAGATGATGTAATCTTGGCCGAACTTCATGAAGGATATATTCTGGTATTCCATAATACGCTTCTGCCATACTGCCTGCTATACATGCGAGCGTGTCTGTATCTCCTCCCAGTGACACCGCATTCCTTATGACATCTTCAAAGCTCTTTCCTTCAAGGAATGCTGTTATCGCTTCAGGCACTGTCTCCTGGCATGACTCGACATGATGATAGCCGGGCCTTATCTCATCAAGGGTCCTTGAAAGGTCATATCCGAACTCCTCTTCTACATATCTTTTGATCCTTGATCTGCTGCTTCCTGTCCTCGCTAAATAGATGACGCTTGCTACAGCCTCAGCTCCTTTTATCCCTTCCGGGTGATTATGGGTCACCCTTGCCGAATCGGCTGCCACTTCTCTCGTCTCCTCAAGGCTGTCATAAAGCCAGCCTATCGGTGAGACTCTCATCGCCGAGCCGTTTCCATAACTCCCGTAAGGTCCCATATCATAATTCTTAAGCCACCTGCTGAACATGCCACCGTAACCTGCATTTGGAAATGCTTTCCCCCATCTCCTCATAGCCATAGTAAACTCTTCAGGATATGGCTTCCCACCTAATCTAATTGCTTTCGTTACAGCATCAGCTACCGCAAATGTCATGACCGAATCATCTGTAAAACAACTCTCATCTATAAAAAGCGGAAAATCCTTCGTCTTCTCTCCCCTGTCAAATTCATACGGGGAACCTATGATATCACCTATTATCGCACCTAACATTTCTGTTTCCTCCTTTTGTTTTTCTCTCTGATCTAAGTATATAAAAAACAAAAAGGGGAATGGTCGCTTGTCAGGCGACAGTCCCCTGTCAGATGCTTCAGCTCAAAGTGGATAGCCCGTATTTGAACAGCCAGGCATCTATGACATATACATTGTACTGTTTCTTAGTTATAGCGTAGTAGACGATCTTGTCAGCATCGCTGCTTGGAGAAAACGCGAGCCCCGCCCTCGCGAGAAGATCCTCCGTCTGATCTATATCGAGTCCCAGGGCGATTGCAAAGGACAGGACTGTTTTCTTGCTGGGCCTGTAGTCCCGGTTTCCCTTTATCTTTGAGAAGAGCTTGCGGTCGACGTTCGCTTTTTTGTAGACCTCTACGTCTTCCATCCCGCTTTCGTCTATGAGCCTGAACAGTCTTTCCTGGAATGTGTCTTCCTTTCTGCCGACTATGTCATCAAGGGAAAGTGAAGCTAATGCGGGAACGCCTTTTTCATGGACCTGGATGGAGTGCATGAACAGCTCCTCCGTCCTGTTCTTCATTGAACGTCTTCGTAAAGCCTCTTCCCTTTTTGCTTCCCTAAGCGTTCCGATACCGTACTCACGCTCCATCACGACCGAGGCATGGCTGTCTGATATGAAGCTTTCGATATCCCCTTCAATGTCATGAGACAGCTCAAGGGACTTCCTGTCGAGTATGACCAGCCTTATATCCATCTCGTTGTCGAAAAGAAATCCCTTTATCTCATCAAGGGCAGTCATGAGCGCTTTGTCCTTCGGATATCCGTAAGAGCCTGAAGATATGAGCGGAAAAGCTATGCTCCTGGCCCCAAGCTCATTTGCGAGGCTCATAGAATTCCTGTAGCATCTTCTTAATATCTCTTCCTCGCCCTTGTTTCCGCCTTCCCATACGGGTCCCACCGTATGGATTATGTATTTCGCATCGAGTCTGAACGCAGGCGTATAGACGGCCTCCCCCGGCGCTATCTCCCCTATCTTCTTCCTTTCCTTTAAAAGGTCGTCCTCACCGGCGGCGGAATATATCCTGCTGTCGGTCCCGGCGCCTATAACAGGCTTCGGATTCGCGGTATTCACTATAACGTCCGCTTTGACTTTTGCTATATCGTTCCTTATTATCCTAAATGCCATTTTCCTGCTCTTCCTGTACGTTCTCTTTCCCGTGGCAGTATCCGTAATACCAGCACGGATAAGGCTCCATGCACTGCGTACCCGGTTCGGTCTCTATCTCATCGGGCCTTTTCTGCATCCTGTTGAGCTCCCAAATGTTCTCGTTCACCCAGGCCGCCTTTTCCTTCGCCGCCTCAGTCACGTCGTTTATGACAAAGGGATCGCTCTCGTCGGGCCCGTGCGTCACTATCGAGATGCGTCCTACCTTAAGTCCCGACTTCATCATTATATAGTACTGGAAGCCCGCGTCCTTTATGTACTGCTCGCGGACCTCGGGGGAATTCTTTACCTCGTAGAAGTCATAGCAGTCTCCGTTCTTTTTAAGGATATCGGCAGCGCAGTAGTTATTGTAATAGCTGAATGCCGCCTCGCATATGACACGAGTTCCCCGCTCTATATGTTCCCTCGTATTCTCGATCATTGCCTTCTTGTCGGGGATACTGGTTCCGGGTCTTAGTATCGTCATCTCCTCATAATCCCCAAACATGGCCATTGCCCTGTCGCCGAAATCGTTCCCGGCATCGAGCCTTTCCTGTACTTCTAACGGTATCACCTTAAGGCCGGGCTTGTGTTTATCGAGCCAGAGCATTTTTTTGCACTGCATCCCTCTCATGAAGTCTGTTTTGGTAATGCCCATCCTTCTTCCCTCCGTCCTAAAGATATCTAGCCATCACGGCTTCCTCATCGTCTTCCCTTACGGTAACGAAGCCCAGTCTTTTATATAATCCGAAGGCCCTGTTTGCCTTCTGCACGGAAAGCGAGACTCTGCCATATCCCTGTTCCCTAAGCTCATTTATAAGAGCGGTAAGAAGGGCAGTGCCCGTTCCGTTCCCTCTGTATCCTTCGTCTACCGATACCGCAAGGGAAGGCGTCATGTCGTCTATATGCCCGTAGTCGTCCATTATCCTGGCCCACGCGGCTCCTACAGGTCTTCCGTCCTTAACTGCCAGGAACGCCATGTCCCCTTCGTTCAGATAGAATCCGTCAATATATACCCTTAGCTCGGGCCTCTTTACGATATCGGGCGGCGGAGGCTCTGTTCCTTCGGGCACGAATATCGCCAGATACAGGAATCTCTCAAGAAGATCCGTCTCGGACTTTTTTAGTTTTCTTATCTCACAGCACATAGACATTCAGTCGTTCCTTAAAAACATTCCCGTATATCTCTCGACATTGAATTTGCCCATGAACAGGTCGCATTTGCATAAGAAAGAATGATATACCGGCCGATAGATATATAGCAGCGTCTCATAGTTGCCCTGGCCTTTTGAGAGGATCACGTCGGCATCATCGAATACTTTCCTTGCTTCGGGGCTCAGCATTCCGTATACGGTCCCGGCCACTGAGTTTCCGTTTGAGATCACCTTCGCTTCCCTATCTATCCCGGTATATACGGCATCCTCTTCCGTAGCGTCGTTTAAAGTCTCCTCACCTCTGACCATGACGGATACGTCTATCCCCTTATATCTCTTTTTAAGCTGTTCTATGAACAGCCTGTCGAGAACTATCTCTCCCGAGTTGTCGGCTATGAGAAGGAATGTCTTTGCGGTCTCAAGCTCGCCCGTAAACCTCATAAATGTCCTTCTGTCATTTTCGCCTGGCTCGGTATCGTCAAAGAGCGAAAGGAACCTTTCTTCGTCGACGTCCTTCATGGCCCCGAAGTCTATGAAGTTACCGTATCTCGCGAATATAAGCGATGTGAAAAACGGATCTTCGTGTTCCTCTATCCTTTTTCTTAAGGCATCCTCCATCGACATCACGAATTCGTTATAGGTCCTTTTTATATCGCTGTATGAAACGGTCCTTTTGAAGCGCCTCTTATACGCCTCGTTGAAGAGATGGACAAGATAGGGGGCGGTATCGTCCTCTTTCCTTTCGGCTATTATCCTTCTTACCTCTTCAAGATGCGCCTTATCGTCAGTAAGTCTCTCCTGCTGGTCAATAAGGCACTTCACGCATATATCTCCGACCATCATCGG
>JAEEGL013910853.1_pt1 | contig 10484 bp, 11 predicted proteins | sample 9134231 | NCBI WGS metagenome assembly JAEEGL01 (sample SAMN16246548, study PRJNA631951) | gut metagenome | biome: gut microbiome; feature: rumen; material: fiber-attached | host: Bos | place: Iran: Karaj | collected 2018-10 | reverse complement strand
GCATCATGGAAGCCTGCGACGCCTTCGTATCCCTCCCCGGCGGCATCGGCACCATCGACGAGGTCTCCGAAGTCATGGTGATGAACCAGTTGCAGATAGTCGACGGACAACGCGTATTGGATGGCAGTTACAAGACCAAGCCCATAATACTCCTCAACATCGACGGCTACTACAATCCTTTTCTTGAGCAGATGCGTCTCATCAAAGAGGAGGGCCTGATGCGCAGCGACGCCGGCCTAATCGCCGCCACAACCGTAGACGAAGTGCTATGTCACATCTACTGAGCAAGAGCAAGTACATCCGAGGGCTACAGTGCGACCGCGCACTGTGGCTCGATGTGTATAACCCTCGCTTGGCGAAGTACACGCGTGAACAGATGCAGCGCTTCGACCGTGGCCGCGAGTTCGAATACGCTTTCAAAGACACCTTCCCAAATGGCATCGACATCAGCGCCGAACTGAAGCGCAACGTAGACGCCTATCCCGAGCTAACAGCCATGTATTTAGACAAAGAGGAAGAAATAGACCTCTTCGAGGCAGGCTTCCTCTACGACGATGTGCTGGTGCTGGCCGACGTAGTCCATAAGAACACAGACGGCACCCTTAATATATATGAAGTAAAGAGTGGCAATGTCCTCAGCGAGACCTACAAGCGCGATGCCGCCTTGCAGCATTATGTTATCTCGCACTGCCACAAGGTGCACGACTTTTCTATTGTGTATAATGGGTCGGATGGGGATAATGGGGCTAATGGGTTTAATGTAGTTGATCTCACCGAGGAGCTGGCCGCCCAGCACGATGAGATTGCCCGCAATATCGCTGCCATGAAAGAAATCCTCCGCCACGGCGAACCCGCCACCCCCACCGGCCAACACTGCCTCGAGCCTTACGCCTGCCCTTACCAGCACTACTGCGCGCAAGGGGTGCGACAGATGTCATTGTTCGGATAAAAAAGAAATCGGCGGCCTTGCGGCTGCCGATTCTTCTTATGAAAAAGATTATGTTGGGTTGTGAAGATGCGCTATACTAGCGGCGTTTCTTGCTGGCCTCCTTGGCCTCGACGGTCATCGTGGCGTGGGGGACAATCATCAGGCGTGCCTTGGGGATAAGCTTACCCGTGGCCTGGCAGATGCCATAGGTGCCGTTCTCAATGCGTATGAGGGCTGCGCGGAGGTCACGGATGAACTTCTGCTGACGGGCGGCGAGCTTCTGGTTCTCCTCTTTCAGCAGCACGTTGCTGCCCTCTTCGAGGGTCTTGAAGGTGGGAGCGGTATCGCTGACATCGTTCTCGCTGCCGGCAACGGCCTGCTGCAAGAACTCGAGGTCCTTCTCTGCCTTGGCAATCTTGGAGAGGATCAGTTCCTTGAACTCCTGAAGCTCTTCGGCGGAGTATCTGGTCTTCTCAACCTCGGGCACAGGTTTCTTCGCGACAGGCTTCTTAGGTGCGGGCTTAGCCGGCTCTGCTTTCTTTGCGGGAGCGGCAGCCTTCTTGGCAGGAGCAGCAGCCTTCTTGGCCACGGGCTTGGCGGCAACCTTCTTGGCGGGAGCAGCAGCCTTCTTAGCTACGGGCTTGGCGGCAACCTTCTTGGCAGGAGCAGCAGCCTTCTTGGCTACGGGCTTGGCGGCAGCCTTCTTGGCAGGAGCGGCGGCCTTCTTGGCTACGGGCTTGGCAGCAACCTTTTTGGCAGGAGCGGCAACCTTCTTGGCGGGAGCAGCAGCCTTCTTAGCTACGGGCTTGGCGGCAACCTTCTTGGCAGGGGCAGCGGCCTTCTTCGCTACGGGCTTGGCGGCAACCTTCTTGGCAGGAGCAGCGGCCTTCTTCGCTACGGGCTTTGCAGCAACCTTCTTGGCAGGAGCGGCAGCCTTCTTAGCCACGGGCTTGGCGGCAACCTTCTTAACAGCAGGCTTCTTTGCAGCAACCTTCTTAACAGCAGGCTTAGCCACAGGGGCAGCCTTTTTTGCGGGAGCAGCAGCCTTCTTGGCAGCGGGCTTCGCTGCGGGAGCGGCTTTCTTTACGGGCTTCTTGGCGGCGGCAGGCGCGGCCTTCTTGATAGTTTTCTTTTCCATGGCTAATCCTTTCTTTTTTGCAAAAATACATGTATTTTCCAATATGGAGGGAAAAACATTTCAACACTATTTGTTAAAATCACCGAGATACAACTCTATCAGGCCATTAGGGGCAGTGATGTATATCGTTTTGTTTTCGCGGTCCACCTTGTCAATAACCTCATCAATAACAGGTACAAGCACTTCCACACTGTTTTTCATTATCTGGAACAACGGCTGTGCGGGGTATTCGATGACCTGCGCGATGGTGCCGATATCGCCGTGACGGCTGTCGACCACGCGGAAGCCAACCACTTCATGGAAATAGAACTGGTTGCCGGTGAGCTTGGGCAGAAGGTCGAGGGGCAGATAGAGTTCATGCCCCACCAATGCGGAAGCCTGCTCGGCGGTGATGTCCTCGAAGGTGGCCACGGCCTTATTGCCGTTTAGCTGGTCGATGTGGAAGAAATAGGGCAGCAGCTTGCCCTTGACCTCGACAAATGCCGAGTCAAGCTCTAGGTAGTCCTCCGGTGTGTCGACATCGAGGAAGAGCACCAGTTGGCCTTTCACTCCCCAGGGCTTGGTGATGCGCCCCAGGCAATAGCAATCCTTTGTCTCCATAATATCTGTTTAACGGCAAAACGCTTGGTTTATTGTACAAAAAAAGGAAGCGCAGTCGACTGCGCTTCCTTTTTTCCATTGCTGTCCGGCAACTTATGCCTCAGCGGGAGCCTCAGCTTCGGCGGCGGGGGCGTCACCCTCGGCGTTCTCGGCGGCTTCGGCAGCAGCCCTGGCGGCAGCTTCAGCCTCGGCGGCAGCCTGACGCTTGGCGGCGACGGCGGCAGCCTTCTGCTCGTTGGCCTTCTTCTCGGCTTCGAGACGAGCCTTGCGGGTGTTGCGGGCCTCGTTCTCAACGTCGCTCTTCTTGCTGTTGATCTTGGCCTCTTTGGCCTGGAGCCACTCGTTGAACTTCACATCGGCCTGTTCCTGGCTGATGGCACCCTTCTCGACACCAATCTGGAGGTGACGGCGGAGCAGGACGCCCTTGTAGGACAATATGCGACGGACGGTGTCGCTAGGTTGAGCACCATTCTTCACCCATTCGACAGCGCTGTCGAAATTGAGCTCGATGGTGGCGGGGTTGGTCAGCGGATTGTAGGTGCCCAGCTTCTCGATAAATTTTCCATCGCGAGGTGCACGACCATCCGCAACAACGATGTGGTAGAAGGGTTGGTTCTTCTTACCATGACGCTGCAGTCTAATTCTTGCTGGCATAACTTGTTGTTTTTTAAATGTTTGTTTATAAATGTCGTTTAACTAACGGACTGCAAAGATACAACTTTTTCCGGAACTGGCAAAATATTTTTTCTGCATGCCGTCATTTCACCCAAATGCCTATCTGGGTCACATTGCGGCCAGCATAGTCAAGGCCCATACCGAATTTGCGCATAAGCATGTCGCAGACCTGCGCCTCGTCGAGGCCGGGTGTGGCGAAATCGGCGCCGGTGTTGAGCAGCTCCAGAAGGTCGAGCGACGGGTCGGGCACCACAGTGATGCCCCAATAGTAGCGCAGGGCGCTTAAAATCTCGAAGATATGCATAGGGTGCCGTGTGTCGCCCTCGGGCATGGGGGTGTAGTACATCCAGTGGCCCTCGGCATCGAAGCGCACGTTGACACCCGTGCTACGCAAGAGGGGCGCTATGGCGGCACGATATTGGGCAGTGTCGACAATCCGAAGCATATGAGCGGGCTCTGTCGAGGTGTCGCACTCGACGCCGCTGTTGGCTATGAAGTCACGCAGCAGCACCTCGTAGTCGGGCACACACTTGCGGTCGTAGGTGACGCTGTAGGTGTAGACCTCGTCGGCGTTCAGTATGTTGTAGATGGTGTCGCCGCAGGCGATGGAGAAGGGTGATATGGCGCGTGCCAGCAGGTCGTGTGCAATGAAGGGGCGCGACTTAGGGGGCATGACAATGTGCTTCACCTTCTTGCCCTTGGCGAAGGTGGTGGCGGCATAGCCGCTGCTGTCGGGCGTGAGCACCACAGAATAGCGCTCCTGCGGCGTGTCGCCATCGACACGATAGGTGGGTTCGTCCTTGGGGGCGCAGGAGGCGAAACAGGCGGCCAGCGCAATGCCAACGATAACTAAAAGACTATTTTTCATAATGTTATACTATTTTACACCATTAAAAAACAGATGCAAAGATACAACATTTTCCGAAAAGAGCCGCCTGATCCCCGCCAGCTCCCTCATTTCTTCGGTATTTCTTCGGTGTTTCTTCGGTATTTCTTCGGTGAATGACCGAAGAAATACCGAAGAAACACCGAAGAACGACTGAAGAACAGAGCAAGCCATCAACTTGCCGGCATGAAGATACATATAATTTTGCCGAATGGAAAAAAAGTTGTACTTTTGCAATCGAATTATGAGCATAATACTAGCTATAGAATCGAGCTGCGACGACACGTCGGCAGCTGTGCTACAGGACAACCGAGTGCTGAGCAATGTCATTGCCAGCCAGAAGGTTCACGAGCAATATGGCGGCGTGGTGCCCGAGCTGGCATCGCGTGCGCACCAACAAAATATCATCCCCGTGGTCGACGCCGCCATACGGCAGGCCGGCATCAAGAAAGAGGACATCGACGCCGTGGGTTTCACCCGCGGCCCGGGATTGCTGGGCTCGCTGCTGGTGGGCGTGAGTTTTGCCAAGAGCTTCGCCACCGCCCTGGGCATACCTCTCATCGAGGTGAACCACCTTCAGGCCCATGTGCTGAGCCACTTCATCGACCGCAACGAGCCTATGCCGCAGTTCCCCTTCATCTGCCTGCTGGTGAGCGGCGGCCACACACAGATACTGCTATTGAAGAGCCATTTCGACATCGAGTGCCTGGGCACCACCATCGACGATGCCGCCGGCGAGGCCATCGACAAAGCCGCCAAGATAATGGACCTCGGCTACCCCGGGGGCCCCGTAATCGACCGCCTGGCCAAGGAGGGCAACGCCGACGCCTACCGCTTTGTCACTCCGCATATCGAGGGCTACAACTACTCGTTCAGCGGCATCAAGACCTCGTTCCTATACTTCCTGCGCGACCGGCTGAAGGAAGACCCCGACTTCATTGAGCGGCACAAGGCCGACCTCTGCGCCAGCATCCAGAAGACCATTGTGGGCTTCCTGCTTAAGAAAGCCGAGCGGGCTGCGTTGGACCACAAGGTGAGGCAGGTGGCCATAGCAGGCGGCGTAAGCGCCAACTCGCTGCTGCGCAGCGAACTGCAGCGCATCTGCGACAAGCACCGCTGGCAAGCTTTCATCCCACCCTTCAGCTTCTGCACCGACAACGCCGCCATGGTTGGCATCGCCAGCTACTACAAATACCTCCGCGGCGAATACGCCGACCTGGCGCTCCCGCCATATACTAGGTAGTTTTATGAAGACAACGGGAACAAGAAAAACAAACAGAGCAAAAGGCGCTTTCCTTTTGTTTTTCTTGTCATTCTTGTCTTTTAACACCCTTGGCCAGGACCAGCACTTCTCGATGCTCGACCTCGATCCCATGCTGTTCAACCCTGCCTACAGCGGCTTTTTCGACGGGTCGGCGCGCTTCGGCATCGTCTACCGCAACCAGTGGGCCTCGGTGTCGGCGCCGTTCCAGACCCTCAGTGCCACCGCCGAGGTAGGTCTGCTGCGCGACCGCCGCAATATGAGCGGCCTCAGCGCGGGCCTGTGGCTCACCGCCGACCGCGAAGGCACCCTGGACTACGGCACCACAGCGGCCTCGGCCATACTGAGTTGGTTCAAGGGGCTGGGCGACGGCGACGACATCATCTCCATAGCCGCCGAGGCAGGCCTGGGACAGACGGGCTTCAGCGACGAGGACATTGAGATGAGCGACGGCACCGAGACCTTCGCCCGCACCCGCGCCCTCTACCCCACCTTCGGCGCTGGAGTGGCATGGTACTGCCAGATGAGCGATGTGTTCTACACCAAAGTAGGCCTTTCGGTACGCAACATCAACGAACCCGACATCAGCTATACCGGCCTCAGCGACGACGCCCGTTTGAGCCGCCGCTACAACATCTACGCCCGTGCCGAGTGGCGCGCCACGTCGTCGTGGGGCATACTGCCCGTTGTGGGCTACCAGCGGCAGGAGGGCTTCAATGAGCTGGTCTACGGCTGCGACGTGCGATGGTACGTGCGCGACACACCTCGCGACTACCTGGCCTTCGGAGCAGGCCTGATGGGCCGCCACGGCGACGCCGCGGCCCTGAACCTCGCTGTGCTGTGGCACGAATGGGTGTTCGGCTTCAGCTACGACGCCAACCTCTCGAAGCTGGCCGCCGCCAGCCACACCCTCGGCGCCTTCGAGGTCGGGGTGGTGTATATGATATCGAAGAAAGACAAACGCACACAGGCCCTCCCCTGCCCGATATTTTGATACATTTTGAAGACAAGAATGACAAACAAGACAACGGTAACAAAAGGTGCATTCCTTTTGTCGTTCTTGTTTTTCTTGTCTTTAACAGCAGTGGCGCAGTACAAGGTGGTGCACCTCGAGGCGCCCTACAACACCGCCGGCAGCGAGACCGGTGCCATCCGCGTGGGCGACACAATACTGGCCTACAGCACTATGCAGCCCTCGAAAGGTAATAACAAGTCGTTCCACTTCAACACGTCGCAAATGAATGTCTATCAGGCCCGCATTGCGAAGAACGGCAAGGTGGCCAAGCCGCGGCCCTCGCGGTGGGGCATCAACGACAAGCGCGACCATACCGGCAACCTGGCCCTCGACCCCTGGACCAACGACCTCTACTTCACTCGCTGCCGCATCGACGACCCCGATCTGCGTTGCGAGATATGGCATGCCCGCAAACTGAAGCGCGGCTGGGCCAAGGCTGTGAAGCTGCGTGGCGACGTGAACCTCGACGGCTACACCGCCACACACCCTGCCGTGGGTCGCCTCAAGGACAGCACGGTGATACTCTATTTCGTCTCGAACCGCCCCGGCGGCATGGGGGGCATGGATATATGGTACACCTTGGTGCGCGGCGTGCGCAGCGGCGAGTGCGTCAACCTCGGGCCTCAGGTGAACTCGCCTGCCGACGAGATAACCCCCTTCTACGACCAACGGAACGAGGTACTATATTTCAGCAGTGACCGCATGGGCGGCAAGGGTGGCTACGACATCTACTGCGCTGCCGGACAGCGCAACACCTGGCGCGAGGCCCAGGCCGTGTGCGGATGCCTCAACAGCGCGCAGAACGACATCTACTTCACCGTCACCGACCGCGACTCGGCCTCGGGCTTCCCCGTGGGCGGCTACCTCTCGAGCAACCGCGCCGACAGCTACTACCTAAACGACTCGATGTGCTGCAACGACCTCTACCGCTGGGGGCTCGACACTGCGCTGATCCTCGAGAACATAGCTGCCGACACCGTGGAGAGCACCGACACCATAGTGGAGCGCGTCCGCAGGTTTATGTTCCCGCTGTTCCTGTATTTCCACAACGACGAGCCCGACCCCATGAGCCGCCAGCCTGTGACCGAGACCACCTACCCCGACTGCCAGCGCAGCTACGCCGCACGGCGCAACGAATACCTGGCCCACCAACAGAACGCCGACGACTCGGCTATGATGGCCCTCTTCTTCGACACCTGCGTAGTGGGCAACTACCAACGGGTGGAACAATTGTTCGACTATATCGAGAACCTGCTCGACGACGGCAAGAGCATCGTCCTGACCATTGCAGGCTATGCCTCGCCGGTGTTCAAGAGCGAATACAACCAGGTGCTTTCGCGCCGCAGGATAGGCACCTTTATAAATATGGTACGCGCGTGGCGCGGGGGTGTGTTCGACGACGCCATGACCGACGGTCGCCTCTTCATCCAGCAGCAGCCCCACGGCGCTGTGGAACCCACCACCGAGAGCCAGTCGAAAGACCCCGTCTACGGCCTGCCTGCGGCACTGGCCCGAAGGATAGAAATACTGAGTTGCGAAATGAGATAAAAAGAAGAGGCAGCCTGCTGGGCTGCCTCTTGTTCATTAGCCTTGGAAGTGGGCTTTCAGCGCATCGAGCTTGCGCTGCTTCTTGCGGTTCCATATCTCGGTGACAAGCTTCTTGGTCGAGAGTGGGAAGTCGCTCTTTATCATCCAGTCGTAGTAGGAGGGTTCCGCCTCGAAGACCTCTTCGACGGTTTTGCCCTTATGTTTGCCGAAATTGAACACCTCGCGATGGTGCGAGTCGTAGCCTATATGGCCCACAAGGTCGGCCCACTGATGGTTGGAGGTGAAGTCGCTGAGGGCGGCGATGTCGTTTACAACAGGCTGGGTCACCTTACCGTTACGGTCTTTATAATCAACACCCTTGTAGCGGTCGAGCTGGGCTTTGAGAACCTCGTAGGTGGCCACGGTGTCGGCGGCGGCGGAGTGGGCGTTCTCGAGGTCCTTGTCGCAGTAGAAGCGGTAGGCTGCCACGAGGGTACGCTGCTCCATCTGGTGGAAGATGTTCTGCACATCGACGAGGCGGCGACACCTAAGGTCGAAGTCGTAGCCTGCCCGCAGGAACTCCTCGACGAGCAGCGGCACGTCGAACTTGTTGCTGTTGTATCCAGCCAAGTCGGCATCGCCTATATACTCGAGCAGACTAGGTGCCAGCTCCTTGAAGGAAGGCTTATCGGCCACATCGGCGTCGGTGATGCCGTGCACGGCAGTGGTCACCTCGGGGATGTGGACGGTATTGCCATTGGCGTCGACGGGGCGCACACGTTCCACTCGGGTATCGGTGCTATTGTCGGGGTTGACCTTGTGCAGGCATATCTCAACGATATGGTCGCTGCCGACCTGTACGCCAGTGGTTTCAAGGTCGAAGAAAACTATAGGTTTGGTGAGATTTAGTTCCATTGTACTATTGCTTTTCTTATGGCAACAAGATGTTCGAGCAATTGTTCGGCGAGGTCGAGACGCAGCATATTGGCGCCATCGCTCTTGGCGCGGGCGGGCTCGGGGTGCGTCTCCATAAAGATGCCGTCGGCCCCCACGGCGATGGCGGCGCGGCCGATGGTCTCGATCATGTCGGGACGACCACCGGTGACACCGCAGCCTTGGTTGGGCTGCTGCAGCGAGTGGGTGATGTCGACCACCACAGGCACACCGTTCTTCTGCATAGTGGGCACGCCTCGGAAGTCGACCACCAGGTCTTGGTAGCCGAAGGTGGTCCCACGCTCGGTAAGCATAAAGTTATCGCAGCCGAAAGCACGCATCTTGCCGCACACTTGTTCCATTGCCTCGGGCGAAAGGAACTGGCCTTTCTTCACATTGACGATGCGGCCTGTAGCGGCGGCGGCGTGCAGCAACTCGGTCTGGCGGCAGAGGAAAGCGGGTATCTGAAGCACGTCGACATAGTCGGCAGCCTGGGCGGCCTCGGCCTCGGAATGGATGTCGGTGACCACAGGCACATGGTAGCGCTCGGCAATATCGCGCAACAGACGCAGACCTTCGAGGTCGCCGATGCCCGTGAACGAATTGACGCTGGAGCGGTTGGCCTTGCGGTAACTAGCTTTGAACAGGAAAGGGATGTGCAGGCGGTCGGTTATCTCGACAAGACGCTCACACACCACGTAGGGATTCTCGTGGTCTTCTATAACACAGGGGCCGGCGATGAGGAAGAAGTTGTCGGAGTCGGGGTAGCGGAGATTAGACAGTGGGGGCAGCATTAGTTCAGTAGCTCATTTCTTCGTTGGCATACGTGTCTGCGATGCTCTCACCATCGTCGTCGCCACGCATGGAGCGGCGTTCGGCCGAACGTTGCAGGCTGATGATAAGGGCGCCGAGCATACGGGTGAGTTCCATAAGAAACTCGCGCGACTGCTCTTTCTGCTCGGGGGTGAAGAGGCCAATATTGGCAGCCACCTCGGAGTAGACCACGCACTCGCGGATGGCGGTCTTGGCGATCTTCAGGTAGTGGTCGAACTGGCTCTTGCTACGGCTCGAGCCCTCGGCGATGTTGAGGACGATGTCGTAGGCCGAGTGGCAGAACGAGCCGACAAGCGTCTTGTACTTCTCGTTGCCGGCAACGGCGTTGGTTACCCACGTGGCGTAGTCGGTAGCTTTTGCGTACACGCGCAAGTCCTCGAAGCGGAAAAAGCTAACCACCCTTTCTTCTGTCTGTTCCATAAAATGAATGTTGTAAGGTTTTTTATTGAATGTTATACTATTTCTGCGAAATACTTCATAAACTGAGTACGCATAGCTACAGAAGTCTTGTCGGTTGGCTGCACGGCGAGCTTGCCACGGAAGGCAGCGATGTTGTCGTAGCCCTTTTTCTGCATCCAAGCCTGCAGGCCGCCATTGAGTTCGCGGAGTGTGTCAATGCCGTTCTTGTAGAGACAGCTGACTACCTGAACGGTGGTGGCACCAGCAAGGAGCATCTTGACGACATCG
>JAEEGL013589382.1_pt1 | contig 10484 bp, 1 predicted proteins | sample 9134231 | NCBI WGS metagenome assembly JAEEGL01 (sample SAMN16246548, study PRJNA631951) | gut metagenome | biome: gut microbiome; feature: rumen; material: fiber-attached | host: Bos | place: Iran: Karaj | collected 2018-10 | reverse complement strand
GAGTGCTTCTCCAACGGCTGCGCCGCGACGGTCGACGTGAGCTATCCGTCGATTCCGCTCTTCCTGCTCTACAACCCGGAACTCGTCAAGGCCCTCATGCGCCCGATCTACCGCTTCGCGAAATCGAAGGACTGGCCCTACGACTTCGCCCCGCACGACGCCGGCCGCTACCCCTTCATCGACTTCCAGCGCTACAGCGCCGACTGGCAGACGCGGAAGCAGCTCCCCCACAACCAGATGCCCGTCGAGGAGTGCGGCAACATGCTCGTCATGGAGGCCGCCGCCGCCATCGCCTCCGATGACGCCTCCTTCGCCGCCTCGCACCTCGACCTTCTCCGCCAGTGGGTCAAGTACCTGCTCGACAACGGCGCCGACCCCGGCAACCAGCTCTGCACCGACGACTTCGCCGGACACCTCGCCCATAACTGCAACCTCGCCCTCAAGGCGATCATGGGCATCGCCTCGCTCGCCATCATCCTCGAGATGCTCGGCAAGGGCAAGGAGGCCGCCGGCTACATCAAGAAGGCGCGCGCCCTCGCCAAGGACTGGCTCCGCCGCGCCGTGAACGACGACGGCTCCTTCCGCCTCGCCTTCGACCAGCCTGGATCGACGAGCATGAAGTACAACATCGTCTGGGACAAGCTCTTCGGCACCGAACTCATGCCCGAGTCCTTCTTCGCCGTCGAAACGGCCGGCGCCCTCAAGCGCCAGCTCCCCTACGGCCTGCCGCTCGACAGCCGCAAGGCCTACACCAAGAGCGACTGGCTCGTCTGGACCGCCACCCTCGCGGCCGACAAGGCCGACTTCGAGGCGATTGTCGCCCCGCTCTGGGAGGCCTACCACCGCACGCCCTCCCGCGTCCCGCTCACCGACTGGTACTGGACCGACACCAGCGAACAGCGCGGCTTCCAAGCCCGCTCCGTCCAAGGCGGCCTCTTCATGAAGCTGCTCCAGTGGCGAGAAATGTAACTTTTTTTTCAAATTGATTGACAACCTTCCGCAGAAAATGATAAACTTCTTTAGTTGTATCTTTTAGAAGAATCGTCAATTTTTTGTTCTGCGGATGAAGACCGATGGCACAAGACTGCTTACGGGACGCATAAACTTCGCCCTAATGGGCGGAGTCTTTTTTTGCACCCTATTAAGCGTTTTTCTCGCCCTTCCCGCGCGCGGAGCGCCTAATGAAGCGAATGTCCCCGCGCAGCGCTCCGCCGCCTCCATCGCCAACGCCGGCTTCAACGACGGCATCGACCGCTCCGATCCCAACTTCGTCACGGCCTCGCTGCTCATCATGAGCCCCGGTGACGCACTCTATTCGTGTGCCGGTCACGCCTGCATCCGCCTCGAATGCCCCACCTTCAACCTCGACTACTGCTTCTCCTACGAGAGCGAATCCGTGAAAGAGAAGGTCTTGACCTTCTTCATGGGCAAGCTGAAGATGGGTATGTTCGCCATCCCGACGGAGGATTACCTCAAGCTTGGCCGCGAATCAGGCCGCGGCGTCATGCAGTATCGTTTGAACCTTCCGCCAGACGTGAAGCAGCGGCTGTGGAAGATTCTTGATGAGAAAGCCGCCGAGGGGGCAAATCTGCCTTATGATCATGTGAGGCGCGGTTGTGCCCAGGCGGTGCTTCGTGTACTGCGGCAGGCGTTGCCCCCCCTGGCGTTCAAGACGGGTCCCTTGCCTGAAAAGTTTAACCGTAGCAGACGGGAATCTGTCGATATTGCCGCAACAGGCCATCCGTGGAACCGCTTCTTCCTGCACGCGATTCTTGGTTCGGAAGCAGACTGGATGATTCCGCAAATCGAACGTGTTGTCATTCCTGTTGATTTGCTTGATTTCCTTCGTTTGGCCACTGTCGGCGGCATGACCGTGATTGACGCGCCAGGTGTGGAGTTGCTGCCGCCGGGACCGGCACATCCGGCACCTATGGTGACGCCGCTGGCCGTGGCCTGCCTTTTCGTGGCAATGGCAGTGGCGAACGCCTTTCTGCGATGGAAGGGAATCGCGGCTCTGCTCCTCGCGTTGCAGACGCTGGCGGGGCTCTTTTTCGTCTATCTCGTCTTTGTGTCGGACCTGCCGGCGACAGGATGGAGCTGGCTGGTCGTGCCGTTCAATCCGCTGCCGCTCGTCTTCTGGAAATGGCGACGGAAATGGGCCCTTTGGTTTGCAATTGTGCTGGTTCTGTGGGAATGCGGGATGGTCTTATACCCGCATCGACTCACTGACCCGGCGTATCTTGTTTTGGTAGTCGCGTACATCGGGATGTACGCATGCATTGGTTTGCCGCAGCGTCTGCGGCAACGGACCTGATTTGATTGGATAAAGAAAGGTGATCATTATGAAGAAGTCAACTCTTGTGGCGATCATTCTGGCGACGCTTGCGCCGATAGCGCAGGTGTGGGGGTTTAACACGACCTACTATGCCGCATTGAAGGCGCAGGTGTCGTCCAATTCGTCTGGCTACGGCAAGGTCTATGCAGGGACATCGAGTTCGGCAGGGACTTATACGACTCCCTCGTCTCAAAGTTCCAACCAGAGTTCAACGACGCAAAACGAAGAGAAGACATTCTATGCGTTTGCTCAGGCGAATGATGGCTACGAATTCGTTGGTTGGTCAACGACCGAGAACGGCACGACTTATGCCTCGACAACTAGTCCTTATTCAGTGAAGGTGAAATGCTCATCCTCGACTCAATCCAGCCCGACGGTGACGACGGTGTTTGCCAATTTCAAGAAGAAAGTTCTTGCATCATTCAACATCACCTTTGAGACGAGCAGTGCAGGCAGCTACACTGTCGATGGAGCGGCTCCTGCCAACAAGACTGGACTTACGGAAGCGACTTCCGTTACGTTGGCTTCGTCCGATCCAAGCTTCTTGAACTGGTTGGTCAATGGTTCAGCGGTTTCCGCCAATCCATATACTGCAAGCTGTACGGCGGACACGACCATCAGCGCGGAGTTTCTGACCGCAGATCAGGTCACTTCTGTTACCACACTTAGCGACTTGACGTCGGCGCTGTCCAACGCCGAATACAGGAAAATCATGATTCCTTCTGGCGCGACTATCCAGATTGCCAAGGGAACGACGGTTACAGTTCCGTCCGGAAAGCAACTGGTGATGGATGGCACACTTATCGTCTTGGGTACGCTGTCTAATTCCGGTGCAATCTCTGGTAATGGCAAGCTCTACAAGATTTCCTACCTCATTGACCAAGGGGAAGTCATTACGATTTACAAAGCAGATGGCACTGAGTGCGAAGCCATGACGTGTACATGTCAGAATACTAAAATGCCTCGTTATTGCAAGACGACGGTTACTGCGAACACACCGACTGTCAGCGGAACAATCGGTTGCACGACAACATGGGGTGTGCTTCTTAACGGTGCGACGGCTTACGCCATCAGCAAGCAGAGTCCGAAGGCGGTCAAGGTCAATGTCGATACGGCGAAGGATGCCAACGGCAAGCAGAGCGTTGTCAATAAGATTACATCGGTCGTTGAAAACGGCGATGTGGATGAAGTGACCGAAAACAAGGTCTATGTCTTGTTTGCTAACTGCAATGTGACGGCACCTCTTACCGATAGCAAACTGAATAATCAAGGTGTTGTGGATTGTGCTGGCAAAACTTTGTCAGCGTCTAAGAATTCGCATTCGTCGTTCGGCATGAGTATCCTGAACGGCTCGTTTTCGGCTTCTGCCTCGCAGTGGCAAAACGCCCACGCTGCATTCTTCAACATGTCCTCCGTGTCGCTTAGCAAGGTCAAGGGTACGGGTTCCACTTACTATTTTTACGATTGCGGCACATCGGCATCGGCCTGTTCTCTTTCGTTCGTATACTACAGTTCGACGCGAACCTCCGATTATCGGACCATTTACTTGTATAGCGGCTACTACAGCTACAGTTTCAACACAACGGACGATTCTGGTAAATGCAACGTGTACGGTGGTTCGTACACGAAAGATCCCTCCACATACATTCCAACGGCGTATGATGGTGTTTTAAGCGCCAAGTATGACGGTAGCAAGTATTACGTCGTGCAGGGATATGTTGCTCCATCATACTTATGTTCTGTCGACGGGGTTGATTACGAGTCATTGTCCGATGCCGTCGCTGCGGCCGGAAACGGCTCGATTATTACGCTGAGTGCCGCTATCGAACTGTCGGGTACGCTTACCATTCCCGCCGGAAAGAACGTTACGATTGCATTGGAGAAGCATACAATCACAGGTGGTAAGATTGTCAATAATGGTACGCTCATCTTCACAGATTCGACGACAGGAAATGGAACGGCTGTTACCGACGCGAGTGGCGGCATCGTGAAGAGCGATATCGAAAACAGCGGGACCCTTGATTTCATCTTCGGTTCCTACACAGGTGCTATTGTCAATAAGGCAGGAACACTCACCACGCACAACGGCCTCTTCTCTGGGACGTTAACGAAGAGTGGCGGCACGGTGAATTTGAAGGGTGGACACTTTACGGCGGATGTTTCGTCTTTCGTGCCGGCTGCCGGATATGACGTTATCACCTACGGTGGCAAGAACAGCGTTTGTGAACTTCCGAACGGGACATTGTATGACACCACTGTTTCGAGTGTTTCGGGCTATGGGGCCACACCCTACGTCAGCGCAGACTTCGCATTGCTTAAGAAGTGGGTTGGTGGTACAGCCTCGCGTACTGATTATTCGACATCTGAATGGTCTCGTATTGCAGAGCTGATTTGTTTCTATCAAATGTTCAATGGCAAGGGCCTTGACCCGACGTTGTTGTTTGATCGTGATGTGGCGAATAATTCTGTCAATCTTTATGCCAAATCGACAACGTCGGTAAATGTTCCGTTCAAATTGGATCTTTCCGCAGGAACGCCGTATCGTGCGCTTTCTGAATACTTGATTGGCAATAAATATTATCCTAAGACATTCAAGGCGCTCTTTGTGGATAATATCTCTTCTGTTGGTGTGGCGATAACAGACAAGTCTGGCAACAACAATGGAACGCTCTGCAAGGTTATGGTTGAACTCTGGGAAGATGTTCGCGCATCCGACTACTCTTCGACGGGCCATAAACTCACCAACACCGTCTATGTCATTGGGCAGAAGTTCTTCACCCTTGGCGCCGGCTCCAACGCCGCGATGATCCGCCCGGCGACGGGGGCGGCGACATTCTATTCCACGCTTGGCGCGGCGATGGGCGCTGCGGCGGACGGCGGCACGGTGATGCTTGCCAATGACTGCGATACGGCGCTGCCGCTGACCAAGGCTGGCACCTACACCTTCGACACGATGGGTTTTGCCCACTCGGATGACGTTTCGGTTGCCGAAGGGCTCTTCGTCAAGAGCGCAACTTCCGTTGATTCCAGCGCGAAGGTGCTGGTTGCCGATGCGGTCGCGAAGACATACGTCGTCGGGCAGAAGGTCGCGCTGGTCGGCGAGACCTTCTACGACAACCTGACCGAGGCCGTTGCGAACGCGAACGGCGGAGTCGTCACGCTCCTGGCGGCCACGGACGAGACGGTGACGCTGGGTGAAGGGCAGTCGCTGAAGCTGGCCGTGGCTAGCGGCGTCAGCTACGACGCGGCGAGCAAGATCGTTGCCGATTCGTCCCTGACAGGCTATGGCATTCAGGCGACGGCAGGCGATGGCTACACGCTTTACGAGGTCTGCCAAAACGCCGTGTCGAGCGGCGGATCGCACTACGCGACCATCGCGGACGCCATGTCGGACGCGAGCGGAGACGAGGTCGAGGTCACTGTGTCTGCCCCCGTTAATGAAACGGTTTCGCTTGATGTCGGCAAGACGCTGTCGGTGACGGTTGCGGATGGCGTGAGCGCCAATGTGACGGTCAATCCTGGCGATGGCGCGTTCATCGAGGCCGAAACCAGCGGCACGACGACGACCTACGTGGCCAAGCAGATTACCGTCGAGATGACGGCGCCGCAGGGTGCGGTTGAGGTGGTGAAGGTCGATCACGGCGTGACGAACACGGTTTCGGATGCCTCGCTCGTGAATGAAGCCGTTCACGCGTTGACGGACAACCACGACGTGTCGCGCACGGACAACACGGACAGTCTTGACGTGCTGGACATGATTACCGTCGCGCCGACGAAGATTGTGGAAGAAGTCGTGAATGGCAAGACGATCATCCGTTTCGTGATCTTCGATGTGGTGCCGCATCTCACCGCCGGGCAGACGCTCGGCGAAGGGCAGACGCTCAAGTTCCGTCTCCCAGTCGATGCGGCGGCAACGCAGCTGGCGGCCATCGTCTATCATGCCGACGAGCAGTTCGGCATCTATCCGGTGCAAACCTACGCCGGGGAGAAGTTCATCGAGGTGGTGTCCGCCGACTTCAGCCCCTACAGCTACACGCTTCTCGACGGCGAAACGGACAATCCCGTTGCCGCCATTGGGACAACCGGCTACGAGACGCTGTATGCGGCGGTTGACGCCGCAGCGGCGGGCGATACGATCACGCTTCTCGCGGATGTGACGGAGAGCCTGACGATCCGCAAGAACCTAACGCTGACGGGCGACTACACGATCATCGGTACGACGAAGGTGACGGACGGCGCGGCGGTTTCGATGAGCGTGCTGAAGCTCGAAGCCACGAATGACGAAGATTCGCTTTACGCGCTCGACATCGCGGGCGGCGCGGTGGTAACCCTGACAAATGTGACGGTCGGCGGCGGCAAGTGGTGCAACGTCCACGTGAACGGCGGCACGCTGACCGGCACGGGCGTGACGATGCTCGGGGACGAGATTGACGTCGCGGCCGACGGCCAGACCTACACCTACCGCGGTGAGACGCTAGACGCGTCCAAGGCGCCGTTCGGCATGGACCTCTCCAAGGTCAAGGGCGGGACAGTGACGCTTCCGTTCATGGACATCGTGCGTGAGGACGGCACGGAGACGGTGTCGCTCTCCGACGCGCAGGACAAGCCACTCACGCAGGCGGGTTCGATCCTCTATCTTGCGAACATGCCGGGCAACAACGGGCTGAACGGCGTGACGCTGCCCCCGCGCTTCTACAGCTACACCCTGACGATCGAGGCGGACATTGGGTTCCTGGGCGACGGCACGACGCCGACAACGGGCTGGGCCGCGGGCGACTGGAACGAGATCATCGACACGGGCGCGCTGGTACTCGACGCCATTGGAGAGGACTCGGAAGAAGTTCCCGTCCTGCTTACCCTGAACGGCGACACCGATCTCGGCGAAGAACCCTTCGAGTTCCGTTACGGGAACCTGACCGTGGACGGCGACGGCAACGTGCTCTCCGGCAAGGTCATCTACACCGATAACGCAGGCGTTGTCTCGAACGCGATCCTTGGCACGGCGAATTCACCGCTTGTAATCGACTTGACCCGCACGACGGAGATGGCAGATCTCGGCAATGGCGTTATGGTGCGGAACGTGACAATACTCCTCGACGAGTCCAAGGCGACGGACGGCGACGTCGTCTTCGACTGGGACCCCAACGGAGATGTGCCGTCCCTCGGTGAGGGGAGCAACCTTTCGATAATCATCGTGGACGCGAATGGCACCCCCACCGGCGATGATGTGACGCTGTCGTTCGACATGGAGGCCGGGATTGCCTACATCGGTCCTTGCGATGTGCGCCTGACCGGGCCGACGCATGACAAGCCTATCTACTCCTCGCTTGCTGACGCAGTCGCATCGGCGGCAAATGAAGGCGACACCATCACACTGCTATCGGACATCGCCAACTACACCGGAACGACGTTCGTCAATAAGTCGCTTACGCTGAACGGCGCGGGCCACACGATCACGGCGGCCGCCGTTCCCGAAGGCGGACACCGCGACATGATCAATGCCTTCACAGGCGGCACTTCCATGCTGAAGATCGGCGCCGGGGCCGTGACGGTCACGAACATCACTTTCGACGGCCATGCGACCCACGCCTACACCTATCTCATCCAGGTTGTCAACTCCGGCGCGTCGCTGACGGTCGGCGACGTGAACCTCCTCAACGGCGGCGAGCTGGACAACAGCGGCACGCCCGGCGCCGGCTACGGCGCGGCCATCCACGTGAACGACGCCTCGCTTGTCGTGAAGGACGGCTTCTACGCGTTCTCAGGCGGCGAGGAGCATGGCGTCTTCCCGTTTACGGGCATCCTGCCCGAGGGTAACGCGTACGTCCAGTTCGATCTTATCGGGGATACCGACGAAACCCCGACGGTGGACATCGACGACGACCTGCTGCTCGTCGGCATGATCGGGGCCATCGACCCCGAGACCGCGCAGGGCATCCTCGACTTCATGAAGGTGCCGTCGCGCTTCATCCCGTACACGCTTACGCTGGGTGACGGATCGGCCTACGCCTTCACCGGCGCCTCGCCGCGCACGTGGAACGACATCATCGACTACGGCAAGGAGATCATGGACGTCTCCACCTCCCTTGGCTACGAAGGCCTGGGCAAGGAGACTACCCCAGTGGAGGTCGGACTCCTCACGGACACGGAACTTCCTGACACGTTCGTCTTCGAAGACGCCAACTTCACCGTCAATGGCAACGGCCACGAGCTGACTGGAACTATCCAGTACACGTCCGCCGAGGCCGGTGCCATTCGAAACGCAGTCCTTACTGGCGACACCATTCTCGACATCTCCGCTGAAAACGCATCCGCCATCAAGTTTGGCGACAATGTCACCATCAAGGCGGGTGAGGCCGTGACGCTTGTAGTCGGAGATGTTTCAGCAGGTCTCGTCATCGCCAAGCATGTCAATGGCCTCTCTCTCGACAGCGTGGTTCTCAAGACCAGGGATGACAATGGCAACATCATAGACGAAGTGATGCCGGAAGGGCTCGTCCTGGTCGTCAACGACGCTGGCGACTTGATTGTGACCATTGCAAATCCTGTCGCCCAGGTCATCACAGGCAATGGCGTCACCACCAATATCTACGCCACGCTAGAGGAGGCCTTTGCGGCGGCGAACGAGGCCGGCACGGCCACAATTACGATTCTCGACGACTACTCGCTCGTCGGGAACATCGGCGTGACGGTCAATGCCGGTTCGAACATCACGCTCGACCTGAACGGCCATACGCTCAGCCAGGTCTCTCCAGAGGCCCGTGGCGGATACTTTATCCAGAACAATGGCACGCTGACGCTCAAGGACAGCACAGACACCGAGAGGGACGGGACCGGCGCCGGCAAGATGACGTGCTTGGCAGAACACCCCGACACGGGCGACATCCCCGGCTACGCGAACAATCTCGTCAACAACTACGGGACGCTCACCATCGAAAGCGGCCACTACGAGGTTCTGACCAACGTCGGGTACGCCAGCTACGTCGTTGACAACTACAGCGGCGGCACGGCGAACATCACGGGCGGCAAGCTCTGCAACAATGCTCTGTACTCGTATGTCGTCCGCATGTTACTCAACAGCACGACGGCGGAAAACGCCCTCAACATCGGCGGCACGGCCGTAATCGAGGGATCGTACGCGGTCTGGATGCAATATGCCAACGCCAACGCCAACAAGGCGTCGCTCAACATCTCGGGCGGCACGATCAACGCCACCAACGGCTTCGCGGTTTACGCAGGTGCCGCTTTAAGCAGCACAGTCTGCGACGCCAGCGAAATCACGGTTTCGTTCTCGGGCGGCACCATCGGCGGAAGCGGCGTCAAGCTCAATTCCGCCACGGCATTCAAATCCCTCGAGGTGACCGACGGAACTTACGCGGCGTTTGGCGCAAGCGCGATGAACGAAGGCTTCATCTCCGGCGGCACGTTCCAGTCAATCGACCTCTTCGGGAATGGCCGCGACGACCCCTATTCGGTCCTTGCCGACGGCTATGTCCTGACGGATCTCGGCAACGGGACTTATGGCGTCGTGGCGGGCAGCTATGTCGCGCAAATCGTTGCCGAGGATTATTTAAAAGTCTCTGCCACCGTTTCCGAAGCAAGCGACGAGGTCTATCTGGACATGTGGGGATTCTGGAACATGCAAGGTATGCTCGATGCCGACGGCAATGCCTGCCCGCAGTATGTTCCGATCACCGATGACACCCAGTACCGCGATTTGGCAGTCGTCGATTCGGAGAATCCCGAGGCTTGGGTTTCGGCGAAGTACATCTTTGACAACTACATGGCCTCTGGAAAGGCCTACTCTTCGTACCAGACCTCATACCTCTATGAGAAAGGCAAGACCATCACCGGCAAGTACGCCTCCCTCGCGGACGCAATTGCGGACGTTCCCACCGACGGCACGGAGACGACAATCGAGATGATCGCGGACGTCGCCGTCACGAACGTCGCCCACACCATAGCGGCTGGCAAGAACATCGTCCTCGACCTCAACGGCAAGACGATCGACGGCTTCTGCAACACCGGGGCGAACTTCGCGTTCATCACGAACAACGGGACGCTTGTCATTCAGGATTCCTCCGATGCGGAGGCCGACGGCACGGGCGACGGGAAGCTGCTTTTCGCCGCTTCGCCCGCATGGATCTGG
>JAEEGL012736287.1_pt1 | contig 10484 bp, 7 predicted proteins | sample 9134231 | NCBI WGS metagenome assembly JAEEGL01 (sample SAMN16246548, study PRJNA631951) | gut metagenome | biome: gut microbiome; feature: rumen; material: fiber-attached | host: Bos | place: Iran: Karaj | collected 2018-10 | reverse complement strand
GCGGTGCGCTGCATCTATACGAGCGAGCATGAACAGATAATATTTGTCGACACGCCCGGCGTCCACGCACCGAAGCACGCGCTTGGCGAATTCATGATGAAAGAGGCTGAAGAGTCTCTTATGACGGTCGATGCCGTCTGCTATGTAGTGGAGGCGCAGGACAGATCTGTAAGCGAAAAAGACGCGGCAGTGCTTAAGATGCTTGAGGCTATGCCTCTTCCCGTGGTGCTGGCAGTCAATAAGACGGACAAGTCGGCGTCTCCCGACGACTATAAAAAAGCCGCGGATGTGTACCGGAAATTTATAAAGCCGGCCGCTGTCGTGCCGCTGTCGGCCAAAAACGGCTCAGGACTTGAGGAGCTTGCCTCGGCTATAAGCGCGCTGCTTCCGCAGCAGCCGGCTATATACGACGAAGACGTCCTTATGGATACGACGGAGCGTTTTCTGGCTGCGGAGATAATACGCGAAAAGATTCTGCTCCACACCCAGGAGGAGGTCCCTCACAGCGTGGCGGTGGTCATAGATGAATTCAAAAACCCTGAAGAGTATCCGGAACTTAAGATATGCACGATCCGCGCTACGATCATCGCAGACCGCCAGGGGCAGAAGGGCATAATAATAGGGAAAAGCGGCTCCATGCTCAGACGCATAGGCAGCGATGCGCGCGAAGAGCTCGAAAAGCGTATGGGGCAAAAGGTTTTCCTGCAGCTGTGGGTAAAGGTCAAACCCGACTGGCGCAAATCGCCGGAAGAGCTGCGCCGCATTGGTTACGTCAGTTGATTCCGCTGCATCTTCCTCAGGGCTATTACACAGCGACAGGGACTGTTCTTCTGCGCAGGGATTCTGCAAAAGAGGGGCAGTCCGTTTTGATATTCATGCGGGAGCTGGGCCCGCGGTGGGTAACAGCGCCGCGCGCAAACGCGAAAAACCGTTTCGGCGGAGCCACCGAGCCTCTTACATGGGCGCGCTATTCGCTCTATCAGAGTCCGTCCAGACTCTATCTGCAGGAGGCGGAGGTCAAAGAGGATTTTATACCGCTGCGCGCCGCAGGAAGCTCGCTTCTTTGCGCGGCAAGGCTGTATAAGCTGACGGCCAGGGAAGCTCCGGCCGCCTGTGAGAACGACGTGCTGCTGAGGGCGCTGTGGAATGCGATGGTACAGCTCAGGGCGGGCTGCCCGGCCTATGCGGTGGAATTCCGTTTCGTCTGGAAATTCCTGAACAGCATGGGACTTGCGCCGTCGTATGCGATATGCGCTTCCTGCGGTGCGCGCATCACAGGCAGCGCTGCGGCCGCGAAGGAAGGGATATTCTGCGCCTCCTGCGCAGGGGAAGCACTCCCTAAAATGTCGGCTAAAGAGCTTTATGAGCTCCGCGCGGCGACGGGACTGCCGCATGACAAGTTCCTGATCTGGTCAAAAGGGCTGGAAAAAAGCGATAATTTCAACAGGAATATTAAATTGCTGTCGTCATATTTCGCCAATATGAGATAGAATAAAAAAGTTATATGAAAAACAGAACCAAGCGAAGGAGGCAAAGTCGGTGAACTTTCAGGAAATAGTAATGCGTCTTGAAAAATTCTGGGCTTCCCGAGGCTGCGTTATCCAGCAGCCTTATGACATAGAGGTCGGCGCCGGTACGATGAACCCCGCCACGACCCTGCGCGTTCTCGGTCCGGAACCATGGCGCGTAGCCTATGTCGAGCCTTCAAGAAGACCGACAGACGGAAGATACGGAGAAAATCCCAACAGACTGCAGCACTACTATCAGTACCAGGTAATAATCCAGCCTGCGCCGAAAAATATCCAGGAGATGTACATAGACAGCCTTAAGGTTTTGGGTATAGACCCGTCGGAGCACGACATACGCTTTGTCGAGGACGACTGGGAAAACCCGACAACAGGCGCCTGGGGACTCGGCTGGGAGGTATGGCTCGACGGCATGGAAGTCACGCAGTTCACATACTTCCAGCAGATGGGCTCGATAGATATGGACGTCGTTCCCGCAGAACTCACATACGGAATAGAAAGAATAGCGATGTTCGTGCAGAAAGTCGACAACGTATATGACCTCGAATGGGTCGGGAACGTCAAATACGGTGATGTACACCACAAAGGCGAAGTGGAGCATTCCACCTACAACTTTGAGATAGCGGACACAGATATGCTCTTCAGCCTCTTCAACAAATACGAGGCCGAGTCAAAGCGCGTGCTGGAGGCGGGACTTGTGCTTCCGGCCTACGACTATGTACTGAAATGCTCACATTCCTTCAACCTGCTTGACGCAAGAAACGCGATCAGCGTTACCGAAAGGACCGGCTACATAGGGCGCGTCCGCGCGCTCGCGTCAGCCTGCTGCCAGGCTTATATAAAACAGCGCGAAGAGATGGGTTATCCTCTTTCAGGCAAATTTGACGAATATGAAAAGGAAGGTGAGTAACGATGAAAGACCTTCTGTTTGAGATAGGCACTGAAGAAATACCGGCGCGTTTTATGCCCCGGGCGCTCGCGGACCTGGCATCGTATGCTGCCGAAGAGCTTGACGGTGTGCATATCCCGCACGGCGAAATAAGATCTCAGAGCACGCCGCGCCGCCTTGTGCTTTACGTTAAAGATGTGGCCGAAAAGCAGGCAGACGCGGTGGAGACCTTCCGCGGCCCGGCAAAAAGCGCAGCGTTTGCGCCGGACGGCACACCGACAAAAGCTGCGGAGGGCTTTGCCCGCAGCAGAGGCGTCAGTGTCTCGGATCTGAAAGTTGAAAAAATAGGAAACGCTGAATATGTCACCGCGGAAAAACGCACGGCCGGAGAAGATGCGCTGTCGCTTCTGCCGGACGTCTTAAACAGGCTGATACGCCGCATGTCCTTCCCGAAGAGCATGTACTGGGGCGATAAGAACGTACGCTTTGCGCGTCCTGTTCGCTGGATAGTCGCGCTGTACGGCGACAGGGTCGTAGACGTTGAGTTCGGAGGCGTGAAGAGCGGCAATATCTCGCGCGGGCACAGATTTATGGGAAGCTCCTCGGTGCCGGTGAAGGACGCTGCTTCCTACGCCCAGGCCATGCGCGACAACTTCGTGATCACCGATCCCGAAGAGCGCAAGGCGATGATAATGGACGGCGTCGCCGAAATAGAAAAGGAACTCGGCGCAAGCGTTACCGTGGACCCTGAGCTGCTTGACGAGAACGTCCACCTCAACGAATATCCTATTCCTTTCTACGGCAGCTTCGACAAGGAATTCCTGGAGATACCCTCTGAAGTGCTCGTGCTTTCGATGGCAAAGAACCAGCGCTACTTCCCTGTGCATGATGCTGATGGAAAACTTATGGCTTATTTCATCGGCGTCAGCAACAACCGCGCAAAGGATATGAAGGTCGTAAGGGAAGGCAATGAAAGAGTCCTGCGCGCGCGCCTTTATGACGCGGACTTCTTCTGGAAGGAAGACCAGCAGAAATCTCTGGACGAGCGCGCCGAAGAGCTTAAGAACGTAACATACCAGGAGCAGCTGGGCTCGGTTTACGACAAAGTCCGGCGTGTCAAAAACATAGCGCTGACCCTTGCCGATAAGCTTGACTGCAAAGTTGACAAGACTCTGCTTTCGCGCGCCTGCGACCTCGCAAAGGCCGACCTCGTGACCAACATGGTATATGAGTTCTCGGATGTACAGGGCGTTATGGGACGCGAATATGCACGCAGAAGCGGCGAGCCCGAAGAAGTCGCTCTTGCCCTGTATGAGCAGTATCTGCCGAGATTTGCCGGCGACGAGCTTCCTTCGCAGCTATACGGTGCGCTTATCGGGCTTGGCGAACGTCTTGACACACTGGCTGCGATATACAAGATAGGGCTCGAACCCACATCGTCGCAGGACCCGTACGGTCTGCGCCGCGCCGCCCGCACGATCAGCGAATTGATATGGGGTCTGTCGCTCGATATCGATATGGACGAAGCGCTTAAACTGGCGGCCGATCAGCTTGAGCTGCCGCCGGAAAGACTGGAAAAACTCAGGGCCTTCATGGCGCAGCGCCAGCAGGTCCAGCTAAGAGAAAAAGGAGAGAGCCACGAGGCGGTTATGCTTGCGATGCAGGCAGCTCCGTCAAGGCCGCTTCAGATGTTCAGGCTTTCGGAAGTCCTTACGAAAGCAGGCGGCGAGGAGTGGTTTGCCGAACTTATCAATGCGGCCGTAAGGGTAAAGAATCTGCTCTCAAAGTCTGAGGAAGCTCCCGGAGCCGTCGATAACAGCAAACTTACCGCGGAAGCCGAGAAGAATCTCTATCAGGAGCTCGGCAAGCTGACCTCCGAAGCGCATAACGCGGTCTCAGCATGTGACTGGGAGAAGCTCGCAGCCACAATGGCCGAACTTGCGCCTGTGATAGCGCAGTTTTTCAAAGATGTTCTCGTAATGGACGACGACCCCCGGATACGTGCGAACCGTCTTGCCCTGCTTGGGGAGTGTCAGGACTTCTTCATGCAGATAGGTGATTTCAGCATACTGAAATAAAAACAGTACGTAAAAATAACCGCAGCGGCCCGAAAAAAGCTGGCAGCATTTGGATACCGAATAGGAGGAGATACAAATGGAGCAGAAAAAAAAGTATATCTATGACTTCTGCGAAGGAAGTGCGGACATGAGGACGCTTCTCGGCGGAAAGGGAGCAAACCTTGCCGAGATGTCGAAAATAGGACTTCCGGTGCCTCCGGGATTTATCATCACCACGGAAGCCTGCCACAGATACTGGGAGGAAGAGGACTTCATCTCCAGTATCTGGGATGATGTAAAAGAAGCGGTTGCCAGAGTCGAAAAGCTTGCAGGCAAAAAATTCGGAGCTTCCGTCAATCCGCTGCTCGTATCCGTGCGCTCGGGCGCACCGGTATCGATGCCCGGAATGATGGACACGATACTGAACCTGGGTCTGAACGACGATACCGTAAAAGCGCTTGCCGAGGCTGCCGGAGATGAAAGATTTGCCTACGACAGCTATCGCCGCTTCATTCAGATGTTCTCTGACGTGGTTTTGGGCGTAGATATAGTCAAGTTTGAGGAACGTCTTGCCAAGGCCAGAGAGAATGCCGGCGTAAAGGCGGACTATCAGATTCCGGCAGATGAGCTGAAGAAACTTGTTGCCGACTATAAAGTCATAGTAAAAGAAGCCGGCTTCGAATTCCCGGTCGACCCATGGAAGCAGCTCCGCCTTGCCATAGACGCGGTCTTCCGCAGCTGGAACACGCCGCGTGCCATCACCTACCGCAAGATAAACAAAATACCGGAAGAGTACGGCACGGCCGTAAATATAGTCACGATGGTATTCGGAAACCTCGGAGACGACTGCGGCACAGGTGTCTGCTTCACAAGAAGCCCCTCGACCGGAGAGAACAAGCTCTTCGGAGAATACCTGATCAACGCGCAGGGCGAAGATGTTGTCGCGGGTATCCGTACGCCTGTTCCCATAGCTGCTCTTGAAAAAGATATGCCCGAGGTCTACAGCGAATTCAACCGCATTGCGAAGCTGCTTGAAAGGCACTATCGCGATGCGCAGGATATAGAGTTTACCGTAGAGCGCGGCAAGCTCTACATACTTCAGACGCGCAACGGCAAACGCACTGCCGCAGCGGCGGTGCGAGCTGCAGTCGAGATGCTGCACGAAGGTCTCATCGACGAGGCTACAGCCGTGTCCCGCGTATCGCCGGATCAGGTCGAGCAGCTCCTCCATCCGCAGATCGACCCGAAAGCAAAGCGCGACGTGATCGTAAAGGGTCTTCCCGCATCACCGGGCGCAGCGGTCGGCAGAGTCGTGTTCGATGCCGATGAGGCTGCCGAGCGCGGCGGAAAGGGCGAAGCGGTCGTTCTCGTACGTCCGGAAACGACGCCTGACGATATCCACGGGCTCTTTGCGTCGCAGGGAGTCCTCACTAGTCACGGCGGAATGACGAGCCATGCGGCGGTCGTTGCCCGCGGACTCGGCAAACCCTGCGTTTCCGGCGCTGAGAGCGTGAAGATCGACCTCGCGGCCGAAACATTCACCGTAGGCGGAGTTACGGTAAAGAAAGACGACTACCTTACGCTCGACGGCAGCAGCGGAGACGTTATCCTCGGAAAGATGGAGCTTATGGAGCCCCAGTTCGACGATAACTTCCGCGAGCTTCTCGACACCGCCGATAAAGTCGCGAAGATGCAGGTCTGGGCAAACGCCGATACCCCGGAAGACGCAAGACGCGCACGTGCTTTCGGCGCAAAGGGCATCGGGCTCTGCCGCACAGAGCATATGTTCATGGCCGCCGACCGTCTGCCGGTAATGGAAGCGATGGTCGTAGCGCATACCACAGAGGATCGCATAGTCCAGCTTGACAAGCTCGAAAAAATGCAGGAGGAAGACTTCACCGGAATATTCGAGGCGATGCAGGGTCTGCCGGTCACGATACGTCTTCTTGACCCGCCGCTCCACGAATTCCTGCCCAAGATCCCCGAGCTTGTAAAAGCTCTTGAAACGCTTGATCCTGAAAGCGCCGAAGCAGAGAAGATCAAAGCGACGATAGCGCGCGCAAGAGAGCTGCATGAGCAGAACCCGATGCTCGGCTTCCGCGGCTGCCGTCTCGGCATGATCTATCCCGAGATCTATGAGATGCAGGCAAGAGCAATATTCAACGCGGCCTGCAAGCTCACGAAAAAAGGCGTAAGCGTTATCCCCGACATAATGATACCGCTCGTCGGAACGCAGTATGAAATGAAAGCGATGCGCGAGCTCGTAGACAGGATAGGCGCAGGCATTATCGAAGAGAGCGGAGTAAAGCTTGAATACATGGTCGGAACAATGATAGAGCTGCCGCGCGCGGCGCTCGTTGCGGACCAGCTTGCGGAGTACGCTCAGTTCTTCAGCTGCGGCACCAACGACCTCACGCAGACTACATTCGGCTATTCACGCGACGATGCTGAAGGCAAATTCCTCGCTCAGTACGTCCAGATGGGCGTGTTCAAGGAAAATCCGTTCGCACAGCTCGACAGAGACGGTGTAGGCGCCCTTATGCAGATCGCTGCTGAAAAGGGGCGTTCGGTGCGCCCCGGCATACAGCTCGGCATCTGCGGCGAACACGGCGGCAATCCGTCGAGCATTGCCTTCTGCAATAAGCTCGCCTTAAACTATGTCAGCTGCTCGCCATTCAGAGTGCCGGTAGCAAGACTGTCTGCAGCGCTTGCGGCGATCGGCGAGATAAAATAGCCGCCTGCAGCAAACGCAGGATCGGCCGAAGGCCGGCTTTAGTGCCGGCTGCAGCGTGATTCAAAAACAGTCATAGATACGGTACGGGGATGCCTCCGAATGGCGGCGTCCCCTTTTATAATCAGGCAATATGCGGCAGACCGGGGGCACCACTCTCTGTCGCTTAATAAAAATAATGCTATTGACAGAAAAGGAGCAAAAAATGAGAACAGCATTATCGATCGCAGGCAGTGATTCCTGCGGAGGCGCCGGCATTCAGGCAGATATCAAAACAATGACCATGAATGGTGTTTATGCGATGAGTGCCGTAACGGCACTGACCGCGCAGAACACGACCGGCGTTACCGCTATACTTGAATCAACTCCGGAGTTTTTAAGGCAGCAGCTTGACGCAGTATTCAGCGACATATATCCGGATGCGGTAAAGGTCGGGATGGTCTCCTCGGAGGCTCTTATCGAAGTTATCGCAGACAGGCTCCGGCACTACAAGGCGGCAAATGTAGTAGTGGACCCGGTGATGGTAGCAACGAGCGGTTCGGTGCTTATCAAAAGCGGCGCCGCGGCGGCGCTTGCGGAGAAGCTCATGCCTCTTTCTGTCATAGTCACTCCGAACATTCCGGAAGCTGAGATCTTATCGGGCGTCAGCATCAAAAGCAAGGAAGAGATGCTGAAGGCGGCGGAAGTCATAAGAGATAGGATAGGCTGCGCGGTCCTTGTAAAAGGCGGACACAACGTAAGCGACGCTGACGACCTTCTCTGTTCAGCCTCCGGCATGCGCTGGTTCAAGGGAAAGCGCATCGACAACCCCAATACCCACGGCACCGGATGCACGCTTTCAAGCGCGATCGCGTCCAATCTTGCCAAGGGCTTTTCTCTTGAAGAATCGGTCAGCAGAGCCAAAGAATACATTTCCGGAGCGCTTTCCGCGATGCTCGATCTCGGAAAAGGCGCGGGACCGATGAATCACGCTTTTGCCCTTGCCGGCCGTTTTGCGGAAAAAGCCTGATATCTGTCTGAAGGGAAGAACAACTCATGAATGATTACGCTACTCAGATGGACGCGGCAAGACGCGGCGTCGTTACATCGGAAATGAAAGCGGTAGCCGCAAAGGAATACCGTACTGAAGAAGAAATCAGGGCTCTTGTCTCGGAAGGCAGGGTCGTCATATGCGCCAATAAAGGGCACAAATGTTTAGACCCGAACGGAGTCGGCTCCATGCTGCGCACAAAGATAAACGTCAACCTCGGCGTATCCAGGGACTGCAAGGATTACGACATAGAGATGCAGAAAGTCATGGCCGCGGTCGAAATGGGGGCAGAAGCTATAATGGACCTTTCCTCCCACGGAGACACCAGACCGTTCAGAAGAAGACTGACCGGCGAATGTCCGGCGATGATAGGCACGGTGCCCGTTTATGACAGCGTCATCCATTACAGAAAGGACCTCGCCGAACTGACGGCAAAAGATTTTATAGACGTCATCCGCCTTCATGCGGAAGACGGGGTCGATTTTGTCACCATTCACTGCGGCATAACCAGAAAAACCATCGAGCAGATAAAAAAACACAAAAGGAAAATGAATATAGTCTCACGGGGAGGCTCCCTTGTTTTTGCATGGATGAGCATGACAGGAGAGGAAAACCCCTTCTACCAATATTTTGACGAGATACTCGACATCTGCCGTGAATACGACGTTACCATTTCGCTCGGAGACGCCTGCCGTCCCGGCTGCCTTGCCGACGCAAGCGACGTCTGCCAGATCGAGGAACTCGTCCGCCTCGGAGAGCTTACCAAGCGCGCGTGGGCAAAAGACGTACAGGTCATGGTGGAAGGTCCGGGGCATATGCCGATAGACCAGATAGAGGCTAATATGAAGCTCCAGCAGAGCATATGCATGGGCGCTCCTTTTTATGTGCTTGGCCCCATTGTCACGGATATAGCACCCGGATACGACCACATCACCTCCGCTATAGGCGGAGCGATCGCCGCTTCGTCAGGAGCTGCCTTTTTATGCTATGTGACCCCTGCGGAACACCTTGCGCTGCCTGGGGTCGAAGATGTGAAACAGGGAATAATAGCCTCAAAAATAGCGGCGCATGCGGCGGATATAGCAAAGAAGATCCCGCATGCCAGGGATATAGATGACGCTATGGCGGATGCAAGACGTGCTTTTGACTGGGAAAAACAGTGGGAGTGCTCGCTGGACCCGGGGACAGCGAAACAAATCCGCGAAAGCAGAGCGCCGGAACATGAAGACAGCTGTTCAATGTGCGGAAAATTCTGCGCAGTCAGGAGCATGAATAAGGCGCTGAACGGGGAATACATAGATATCCTGTAACTTAAACCGATACGCCGGACTGCCGGAAAAGCATATAAGTGGACGCCGTCAGGCGTCCACTGTAATTAACTTATTTTTTGCCGGTAAGCAGCCTTGAATCCGCAAGAAAGAGCATCTTTGCTTCTGTGCTGCCGATAAACAGCCCGTCCGCCGTATTGATAAGTTCCGCCTTTTCATAGCCCATCTCACGCAGCTTGCTGATAAAACCCTGCATGTTTCCGTAACGGCTTTTGCTCATCAGATCGTGTATGGCAAAACAGCTGCCTTTTTTCAGCACTCTGAGCGTTTCAAGAAGCATCTTCTGCCTGTTGCCTGCGATATTGTGGTAGACATAATTGCTTGTCACCGCATCGAAGCTCTCGTCGTCAAAGGGGAGATCGAGCGCGTTTGCGCAGGAAAAACTGACGTTGCCTACGCCTTCGGCAGCGGCGTTTCGCTCGCAGAGAGACTTCGAGAAAGAATCTTTATACACGCCTCCCCAGATATCGACTCCGACCATATGTCCCTGCGGGTTCCGTTTGGCGGCAGCAATCGTTAGGGCCCCGCTTCCGCAGCCTACATCAAGCCCTCTTCCTCCAGGCTGGAGAGTAATAAACTTCGCTGTTCTCTCAACAATTGTTTTTGATAGTTTACGGCTCCCTTCGTATGAAAACTGCCTGCGAAGATAAGCGAGCCACACTGTAAACGCAGCGGAAATAAGCGACAGCGCCGCGAAAAAAGCGCACAGCGCCGCGCCGGTACTGCCGCTTGCCGAATAACCTGCAAAAGCAGCTGCAGCTGCGAAAATGACTACGGCTGCCCCGCATGCGGCCAACAGCTTCTTTGGCACCCAGTTTTTATAATCAGCTTTCACTGTATATTTCCTCCTTGTGTGGTTAGCAATGGCTAATATGTGGTCAAAGTATACTAAAACATTTTTCTGTCCGCGTCAACAGACAGTG
>JAEEGL010541379.1_pt1 | contig 10484 bp, 9 predicted proteins | sample 9134231 | NCBI WGS metagenome assembly JAEEGL01 (sample SAMN16246548, study PRJNA631951) | gut metagenome | biome: gut microbiome; feature: rumen; material: fiber-attached | host: Bos | place: Iran: Karaj | collected 2018-10 | reverse complement strand
GGTGGTGGAGAAGGAGCTGACCGACGAGGAACGGAAGGAACAAAGCGAACGCGAGTCGATGTTCATAGTGAACGAATGGGCCAAAGACTATTTCCACGACCTGCTGAAAAACGATCCTGACGGCGTAGCTATCGGCAAACAGTACTTCCGCAGTCGCGGTATTCGTGACGACATTATTGAGAAGTTCCAGTTAGGCTTTGCACTACCAAAGCGAGACGCGCTCTTCACAGCAGCAAAGTCAAAAGGCTACAAAGAAGAGTTTCTGGTAAAGACCGGCCTTTGCATTGAAGGTGAGAAAGGATACTACGACCGCTACGCAGGACGTGTTATCTTTCCTTGGCTGAACATCAGCGGCAAGGTGGTGGCTTTTGGCGGACGACTGTTGGATTCGCGCACAAAGGGTGTGGCACAAAAATATGTAAACTCGCCCGACTCGGAGATATACCACAAAGAAAGGGAACTGTACGGACTGTACCAGGCCAAGCGCACAATGGTGAAGGAAGACCGCGTGTATATGGTGGAAGGCTATACCGACGTGATTGCCATGCATCAGGCAGGCATAGAGAATGTAGTAGCCAATAGCGGAACGGCACTGTCATTGCACCAGATACGTATGCTACACCGTTTTACGCAGAACATTACTTTGTTGTACGATGGCGACGAGGCTGGTATACATGCTGCCATGCGAGGAACAGACATGCTGCTGGCAGAAGGCATGAACATTAAGGTGCTACTACTACCCGACGGCGACGACCCCGACTCGTTTGCACGTAAGCACTCGAGTGAGGAACTGAAGAGATATATTGATGAACATCAGACAGACTTCATCACTTTCAAATCACGACTCACCGTTGAGAACGTTACCGACCCTGTGAAGCGTAGCGAAGCCATCAGCGGCATTGTGAAAAGCATTTCGGTTATTCCCGATCAGATACTGCGTTCTACTTACCTTACAGACTTCTCACAGCGCATTGGCATGAAAGAGCAAACGCTCATTGCGCAGATGAACAAATATATCAGAAAGGATATAGAAGACAGGAAGCGTGATGAGGAACGTGAGGAGAGAAGAGAAGAAAATACTGGGGAAAAGAAGGTGACTGAGGCAGAAACAGCCAACCCAGTGCTGATGCTTCACACACCTCATGAGCAGGCCTCGGAAGTGGAAGCACTACTGGTGAACGAGATTATACGACATGGGGAGGAGCTTATCTACGACAATGTAGAAACGGAAGACGGACAGGTAATATCACTGAACGTGGCAGAATATATCGACATGGACCTGAGCAGTGATAACATCCAGTTTTCGAAGCCCATCTACAACCAAGTGCTGGCTGAAGCAGTTGCCCATGGGAAAGAGGCGGGATTCAAGGCAGAGACCTACTTCTGCAGCCACCCTGACATAGAAGTGAGCAAGCTGGCAACGAGTCTGGCCATAGACCGTCATCAGTTGGCTGGGCGTTTTGTCATGCAGCCACGTGAAGGTGCCTTGAAACAGCGGGTGCTACACTTGGTGATGGACCTGCGAAGAGAGATTGTGGAAGCTCGTTTGAAAGAGATTCAACAGCAGTTACGCCAGGTGTCGAACAACAGCGCACGCGTGATGGAGCTGATGAAGGAATACAAAGACACCCAAGATATGCGCAATATCATTGCCAAACAATTGGGAAGTGATTTGGTAGTATAAGTAATTGAAAATTAGATAAAGTGTATTACATTCAGAAGAAAATTGAGATTTCGGCCAGTCATCAGCTTACACTCGACTATGAGAGTAAGTGTACAAGGTTGCATGGTCACAATTGGATTATCACGCTGTACTGCAAGTCGAAGGAACTGGACCAGAACGGCATGGTGATTGACTTTGCTGAGATCAAGCGGAAAATCAAGCAGCCTCTTGACCACCAAAACCTGAACGAGGTGCTGCCCTTCAACCCCACAGCTGAGAACATTGCCCGCTGGTGTACTGAACAGATTCCACAGTGCTATAAGGCTGTGGTACAGGAGAGTGAAGGCAACATTGCCAGCTACGAGGTTGACATAGACTAACACCGTCACAACAAAGAATGAAAATTAACGAGATTTTCTATTCACTGCAGGGTGAGGGCCGTAACACAGGACGTGCTGCGGTGTTCCTTCGTTTTGCCGGCCGTAACCTGCGCTGCCCATTCTGCGATACAGAATTTAATACGTTCCGTGAGATGACGAACGATGAGATAATGGCTGCTATAGCCGATTATCCCGCCCGTTTCGTGGTACTGACAGGTGGTGAGCCAACGTTGCAGGTTGACGAGACTTTTGTAGACCTGCTGCATCGGCATGGTTATGAGGTGGCGATGGAAAGTAATGGTACACGGATGGCCCCCTCTAACCTTGACTGGCTCACCGTCTCGCCCAAACAAAAGCCTGTAAGCCAGCATTGCAATGAGGTAAAGGTGGTATTCACCCATGCGGAAGAGGTGACGGATTATGGTCTTCAGGCCGACTATTACTATCTGCAGCCTTGCGATGTAGGCGATATTACGCAAAATGCGCAGATTATGCGAATGTGCATTGAGTATATTGAGCAACACCCACGGTGGAGGCTATCGTTACAAACCCATAAGCTAATCAACATCAAATAAGGAGGAAGTGATATGAGCCTCATGAACCTGATTTTTATTGGTTATCAGGTGATTGTCATCTTGGCAGTCATTCATGTGGTGATGGACAACAGACAGCCCGCCAAAACCATGTCATGGGCTCTATTCATCTACTTCGTTCCTGTGGCTGGTCTGGTGGCTTATGTGTTTTTTGGCGTAAACAGACGCAAAGAACGATTAGTGAGTCGTAGGTCGCTCAACCAGCTGACGCGACGTTCTATGCTGAAGTTTGCAGAACAGCCCAACTTAACCATACCAGAGCACTTCAAGCCGCTCATTGACCTGTTTGTAAACAAAGGCTTTGCCCTTCCTTTCAATGGCAGCAGCACACAGATGCTGACAGACGGTTACCAATTTTTCCCATTATTGCTCCGCGACATTAGCAAAGCCAAGAACCACATTCACATAGACATCTATATCTTTGAGGACGATGCATTGGGACAAATGGTGGCCGATGCGCTGATTGCCCGTGCCAAGAATGGTGTGGAGGTGCGTATTATCTACGACGATGTGGGCTGCTGGAGCGTGAAGGGCAACTTTTTTGAACGAATGCGTGAGGCAGGTATTGAAGTGGAACCTTTCCTGCCAGTTCGATTCCCACAGTTTACAAGCAAAGCCAATTACCGCAATCATCGCAAACTGATAGTAATTGACGGTTACATCGGCTACATAGGCGGCATGAACATTGCATTGCGCTATGTGAAAGGGAACATAATAAAAGGTAAAGGCCATCAAAAAGAGCACCTCCCTTGGCGCGATACGATGGTCCGCATTGAAGGACGAGGTGTGTTCTCGCTGCAGCGTGCCTTCCTCATTGACTGGTATTTCGTAGACAGAACACTGTTAAGCGACAGGAAGTATTATGCCGTACCTGACGATGCGTCAGAACAAGACGACAAGGAACTGATACAAACGGTGACCAGCGGACCATCGTCGGAGGAACCGCAGATTATGCAAGGTTATATACATGCCATTATGACTGCCAAGCGCTACGTGTATATGGAAACACCTTATTTCCTTCCGCCCAGCGTAATGCTCTTTGCCTTGAAAACCGCAGTGTCAACTGGTGTTGACGTACGGCTGATGGTGCCACGGCATGGTGACACATGGTTGACCCAATGGGCAAGTAGAAGCTACTTACGTGAGATGGTCGAGGCTGGCGTGAAGGTGCTGCTCTACGAGCCCGGGTTCCTACACTCCAAGCTGATGGTGTGCGACGATGAGTTAGCCACTTGCGGTTCAACGAACATTGACTTCCGTTCGATGGAAAATAATTTTGAGGCAAACACTTTCTTCTACGGAAGGGATGTTGCTGTAGCTATGCGAGATATATTTCTGACAGATGAGCAACATTCGTCATTGCTGAGCAATATGCCAACACGCATGAATCCACGCCTTTGGGTAAGACTATGGGAGAGTCTGACCAGACTGTTCTCACCATTGCTATAACTTAGCGGAACAGGGTGAAGTTCACACTTCCATAGGAGCGATGTTCCAGGAAACGCGGATGCTGGGAAAAATCGTAGTCCTTGCCATGTTCAAACACAAAGATTCCTCCCTCTTTCAATAACGCTTTCTCAAAGACAAGATCAGGAATGGCAGGCAATTCCTTGAGTGCGTAGGGCGGATCAGCAAAGATAAAGTCGAACTGCTGGTGACAACTCTTTATAAAACGGAAAACATCTGCACGTAATGGAATAACAGAGTGTTCCGTTTCAGATGCTGAGAGTTTTTTCAGACATTCGCAGATGAAGCGATGGTGATCGCGGTCTAATTCAACACTGACAACCTGCTCACAGCCGCGTGAAAGCAATTCGAGCGTAATGCTACCTGTACCAGAGAAAAGGTCAAGAGCGGTTAGGCCTTCCAAATCAATATACCCAGCCAACACATTGAAAATGTTTTCTTTGGCAAAGTCGGTAGTGGGCCGCGCCTTGAATGAACGCGGAATAACAAAATGCCTACCCTTATATTTCCCTGTAATAATTCTCATAACTTTTATTTCCTCTCTTCCCTACCTTCCTTTCACAAAGAGTGTCTGCAAATCATAAGGCATACCGTTGATTTCCGTTACTGGAGCACGATTGAAATCGACAGAGGGATTAATGATATAGACCTTCTGCAAGTACTTACGTAATTCTGTAGGAATATCGATCTTGTCAGCGTCGAAGTTAGGCTGTGTGAAGATGTCGCCTACAATATGAAGCTCGTCGTAGAGTGGTTGCAGTTGCAGCTGCTTCCATACATAGAGCAGAAAGAAAAGCCCATCGTGAAGATGATTCACGCAGAAAGAGTTACAGAACTTGAAACGATTCTGATGGAAACTGAAAACCTCCAGCTGTTTCTCATGGAAGTAGCCATACAGCTTATTGCGTGCCCCAGTATAGCTACGCTGATGCAGGTGTCGCCAAACGGGTGAGATGGCCGAGATAAGACGCACATCCATAAAATGATCGTCGAGCACAAGCTTCAGGTCTTTATTCATGGAGAAAACGGCAACGGCATTTAAATCGGGCAGTACGTTGTAGAACACAACATCTGCCTTCTTGTCAGGATAAGTATGGTAATACATGTCCTGCATGGTCTTCTCATCGAAAATTTCCACAGGAGTTATCATCACCTCAGTATCCACTAACACCCTGGCACGTTTGGGGGCCTGCATGAGGAAGTCGGATGTTTTGAAAGCTTCACGTAGATTAGCAGCCATCGATACACCGCTTTTTACCAAATAAGGTTCATACCTGACATTTCCTTCATTGTCGGGCATGGAAAACGATAGTGTTCCGCGACCAATGCGGATGGTCATTCGATGATTGTTGTAAATTGTTTCTGGCATGCTGCTTTCTATTTCAAATTTTCTTTTTATCTTTGTGGCTGCAAAGATAGTGCAAATCGAACGCAAAACAAAGAAATCTTTTCTTTTTTTGCTGAGATGCCGCCTATCTTAGCGGATTTATATTGGCAAAGATAGTGCAAATTGAACGCAAAACAAAGAATATTATCCACAAATTGATTCACGACGAGTTAAAATACAAGATTCTGGAGTGTTTCGGACATATTCCGACTCATGAGCAGGGACGTGCAATAGAAACTTTCTCAATGTTTCTAACCGACACGTCACCTCATTGTGTCATGGTGATGCGTGGCTCAGCAGGAACGGGCAAGACGTCGTTAGCTGCTGCTATGGTGAAGGCATTGCTGGCATTGAAGCAGAAGTTGGTACTACTGGCGCCAACAGGACGTGCGGCAAAAGTGTTCTCGCTGTATGCCAACTACCCAGCCTTTACTATTCACCGACGTATTTACAGACAAAAGCATGCTGGTGACTTGTCTGTTTTCAGCCTGAGCAACAACATGTATAGCAATGCACTGTTCATGGTTGACGAAGCTTCGATGATAGCAGGCTTTGCGCAAAATGAGATGTTTGGCTCCAGTTCGCTGCTTGACGACCTGATGAGCTTTGTATACAGTGGACAAAACTGCAGGATGCTACTGATAGGTGACACAGCCCAGTTGCCGCCCGTTGGCGAGGAAGAGGCTCCCGCCTTGATGACAGAAGTGCTGCGTGGCTTTGCCATGAAAGTGTACGAGTGCGACCTGAACGAAGTGGTTAGGCAAAGCTGCGAGTCGGGTATACTGTATAATGCAACAATGGTTCGTACGCTGATTACCCACGATGAACTGACACAGCTACCCCGCATGCAGCTGCAGGGATTTCCTGACATTAGCATTATAACCGGCGATGAACTGATAGAGTCGTTGGCATCGAGCTATAGTCGCGTGGGCATTGACGAGACCATTGTGGTAACACGTAGCAACAAGCGGGCTAACATCTACAACCAAGGCATACGGAGAACCGTGCTCGACCGTGAGGACGAACTATGTCGTGGCGACCAGTTGATGATTGTAAAGAACAATTACAATCTTACTGCCAGTGAGGGCAGCGAGGCTCCTGCTTTTCTGGCCAATGGCGACCGCTGTGTGGTGCAACGTGTACGGAATGTACGTGAACTGTATGACTTCCGCTTTGCCGATGTAACCATTGTACTGCCAGACTATGATAATTTTGAGCTGACGTGTGTGGCATTGCTCGACACGCTCACCTCAGAGGCTCCATCGCTTACGAATGAACAGCGTGAGCTATTATATAATAATGTATTGGAAGACTATGCCTATATTACATTGAAAAGTGAGCGCATAAAAAAACTGAAGAGCGATGTATATTACAACGCTCTCCAGATAAAGTTTGGTTATGCTGTTACCTGTCATAAGGCACAGGGTGGCCAATGGGCGCACGTGTATATAGACCAAGGCTATATGACTGACGATATGCTGACGCCCGATTACATCCATTGGCTCTACACGGCCTTGACACGAGCTACAGAACACGTATTCCTGGTTAACTGGCCAAAGACGCAGGTAGAGTAAGGACTTACGACTTGTTGGCCTTCTTACGCTGGTCGTGGTCGAGGATAATCTTACGCATACGCATTGACTTAGGTGTAACCTCCACCAGCTCGTCTTCCTTGATATATTCCAGACATTCCTCAAGCGACATCACCACCTTGGGGATAATACGCGCCTTCTCGTCAGTACCAGAAGCACGTACGTTGGTAAGCTGCTTCGCCTTGCATACGTTAATCACCAGGTCGTTATCGTGAACATGCTCGCCAACAACCTCGCCCATGTAAACGTCTTCGCCCGGATCAATGAAGAATTTACCACGATCCTGCAGCTTGTCGATGGCATAAGCATAGGAGGTGCCTGTTTCCAGTGCAATCATCGAGCCGTTCTGCCTGCGCTCAATCTCACCTTTGAATGGTTGGTACTCCTTAAAGCGGTGAGCCATGATGGCCTCGCCCTGAGAGGCAGTAAGAACATTGGTGCGCAGACCGATAATGCCACGCGAAGGAATGTTGAACTCTATATTGGTACGTTCGCCCTGACTCTCCATAGAGGTCATCTCGCCCTTACGGCGTGTCACCATGTCAATCATCTTCGAGGCAAACTCCTCAGGCACATTAATGGTGAGCTCTTCAATAGGTTCGCACTTTACACCGTCAATCTGCTTGTAGATTACCTGTGGCTGGCCAACCTGCAGCTCATAGCCTTCGCGACGCATTGTTTCAATAAGCACAGAAAGGTGCAGCACGCCACGTCCGGAAACAATCCAACGGTCGGTAGAGTCCTCATAAGGCTCTACGCGCAAGGCAAGGTTCTTCTCCAGTTCCTTCTCCAAGCGGTCGTTGATATGACGTGATGTAACGAACTTACCTTCCTTGCCAAAGAAAGGCGAGTCGTTGATGGTGAAAAGCATTGACATAGTTGGCTCGTCAATGGCAATTGGGGGGAGTGGTTCTGGATTCTCAAGGTCACAAATGGTGTCGCCAATCTCAAACTTCTCCAATCCGATTACTGCACAAATGTCGCCGCACTCCACCTGGTCGATACGACTATGACCCATACCGTCGAATGTGTGCAACTCCTTAATCTTCGTCTTCTCCATAGAACCATCGCGATGGGCAATGGTCACCTGCATGCCGTCTTTCAGCGTACCACGGTGCACGCGACCTACGGCAATACGACCTGTGTAGCTTGAGTAGTCGAGCGAGGTAATCAGCATCTGAGGTGTGCCTTCCAACTGCTTGGGAGCAGGGATAACCTCAACAATCTTGTCAAGCAAGTAAGTAATGTCGTTAGTGGGCTTGTTATAATCCTCGCCCATCCAGCCGTTCTTAGCCGAGCCGTATACCACGGGGAAGTCGAGCTGGTCCTCAGTGGCATTGAGCGAGAACATCAGGTCGAACACCATTTCGTACACCTCTTCAGGACGACAGTTAGGCTTGTCCACCTTGTTCACCACCACAATGGGCTTCAATCCAATCTCCAGTGCCTTTTGCAGCACGAAGCGCGTCTGGGGCATCGGGCCTTCAAAGGCATCCACCAGCAGCAAACAGGCGTCGGCCATATTCAGCACACGCTCCACCTCACCGCCGAAGTCGCTGTGTCCTGGAGGGTCGATAATATTAATCTTTGTTCCTTTCCAGTTGATGGAAACGTTTTTGGAAAGGATGGTAATGCCTCGTTCGCGTTCGAGGTCGTTAGCGTCAAGTACCTGGCTGCTAAGGTTCTGTCCCTCACGGAAGAGATTGCCAGCCAACATCATCTTGTCCACGAGCGTAGTCTTGCCGTGGTCTACATGCGCAATAATCGCAATGTTTCTAATATCCTGCATATTCTAAGCCCCCTAAGTTAGGGGGTTGGGGGTCTGAACAGACGATAATATCAGACCGCAATAATCTTTTAGCAAAGGGCGCTGCGCCTGTTCAGGCCCCCAATCCTATCATCCTATTGGATTTTTCGGCTGCAAAGGTACAACTTTTTTTCGAAATATGCTTGCCTTTCAAGTTAAATTCGTTTTTCTGGCCTAACCGTGCTTATTTCACCCCATAGTATACTCAATGAGTAAGTCTGAAAGTTGATTTTACGACCCAGTTATCGGGTTAAAACAACTTTTATGCTTATTTTTCATCCACAAAGCGTTAATTATACTTAATTATCTATTATCTTCCTTGCATATATGCAGATATATTTGAAAATTTGCATTTCATAAAACATGAAACGTAAAATATGAAATTGGAAAACCCTTTCCCTGAGTATGGCTACTTTGGTCCGGAATATTTCTGTGACAGGGAACATGAGACGGAAGAACTAAATAACATGAGTTCTTATATCGAGCTCACGTTAAAAATAAAATATTCCGTGTCTGCCAACCAGCAAACACGGAATAAATTTTATCAGTTTATTGTGCTACAAACTACTTTTTTACCACAACTTTCTTGCCATTAATAACGTATAGCCCCTTCTGTGCCTTTTTCAGGCGTTGCCCGTTCAGGTTGTAAATCTTACCATTGCTGTTAGTCTCGTCGTGTCTCACATCTGAAATGCTGTTGGGCGTGTCGCCACTGATGCCAATGGCGCTAAACAGCTGGTCGCTGGCCTGCGGCGTTACTAAGTGGATATCCTCTATCACGATGTCGTCAGTAGGCTGGTTGTCAAAGGCCATACGAAGCAACTCACCGGCTGAGCCGTTGAATGTCTGGTTGGAGGTTGATAGTACCACAACGCGGTAATGACCTTCAGCTACCTTGTTATACAGAAGCAGGTGGTTCTGCTTGCGCAGACTGTTGAGTGTCATCTGCGTCACGTCCATTCCCTCTGGCACTGTCAAGTCAAACTGGAAGGCGGTGTATTCACCTTCGCCCTCTAATGAGAACGACAGGCTATGGTCAGTATTCCTTGTCAATGTCAGCATGCCATCGCTGACGGCTGGCTCACGCAAAGCTCTTGCAAAATTTACATCGCCTGCAATCTCGTTGACAAGCACCACAGCATCAGCCACGTTAACCTCACCATTACCGTTCAGGTCGGCCAGGAACTTGTCGAACGATTCACTGGGTGTACCAACCACGAAGCGAGCCACGTCCACCACATCCACAACATCGACAATTCCATCCTGATTCACATCAGGATCAGGGAACTCCTTAATGGTCTGGAACTCTTTCCAGACATCAGCTGCAGCATATGCTGACTTGCAGTTCTTGGGGACATAGAGGGTGGCGTTAGCACGGTTGTCGAATGTTTCTGCAGAAATCGCAAGGGGCGAACTGATGTTCACGACCACAGAGGTAAGGCCAGGACAACCAGAGAATGTAATAAATATTGATAATCAATAACTTACGTATTAAACGGTAGAAAAGTAGATTGGTGTCTGTAGAATGTGTAAAATGTAGAGCATATTTAACGTATTTAACCTTCATTGACGGTTCGCGAATTCAAAAAGTATGT
>JAEEGL016521871.1_pt1 | contig 10485 bp, 8 predicted proteins | sample 9134231 | NCBI WGS metagenome assembly JAEEGL01 (sample SAMN16246548, study PRJNA631951) | gut metagenome | biome: gut microbiome; feature: rumen; material: fiber-attached | host: Bos | place: Iran: Karaj | collected 2018-10 | reverse complement strand
AGGGATGGGTTAGAGTTTTCTGCCAGTTGTTGGGACAGTGCGCCCTCACTGATACCAATTTGAGCGGCCAGAGCCTTAGCGGTCATGCCTTTTTCTTTCAAGATGTCTTTTACTCGCATAGTCTAGAATTATAATATAACTGAATTACCAATATATGGGCAAAGATAGCAAAAATTATGCCTTAACGTAATTATCAATCATTAAATATAGTTAAAACGTAACTTTTTAGGTTGATTTATTGGTCTATTAGTTTAGTTGGCACTAAATTTGCATATCTAAAAATGAAGTTACAACTAAATTATTGACAATCTAAAAAGATACGACTATGAGTACCGAGAGAAAAAACAAGTTAAGCAAGGTCATGAATCTGGCATGGCAGTTTGTTAAGCGCAACGGCCTTTCGATGAGCGAGGCTCTGGTTATTGCATGGCGCAATGTGAAGTTAGTTTCATCCATGCGTCGCGGCATAGTAAGGTTTTACTTCCGCAAGGTGGATGGCACAATCCGCGAGGCCTACGGCACACTGGTAGAGCGTTTGTTGCCTGCCACTAACGGCAGCGGCCGCAAGGCTAACGACACGGTGCAGACCTACTTCGACACCGAACGCCAAGAGTATAGATGTTTCAAAAAGGCTAATTTGGCCGCAATTCAATAACGATATTAACCGTCGATGGCGTGGCGGGACTACCGCCACCCTCGACACAATCTACAACGATATGAATACACTACAATTAGGAGGCAAAAAGACTTTGCCCGTCAGTGACACAACCGCAAAGATAACGCAGGCTATGGTTATGTTTGCCGAGGCTATGGCTCTATTTACCGAGGCCTACGATGATGACGGACTGGAAACGATAGGCGCAAGTGACTTTACAAAAGTCAGTGGCCACTATACCGACTTGATGGATGAGATAGGCCGCGTATTAGGGCAGAGGGTAGCCTATACCGCCGCGGCTATTGATGACTTAAAGGGACTGTGAGCGACTGCAACCCCAGAGGATGAGTGACCGTGTGGATGAGCCATGCGGTCACTTGTTTTGTACTTCCGCGAAATATGCCTATCTTTGCCGTCGATTCACGCTTGCCACCTCTGGCAGCATAGAATCTTTTTCGGTTTGGCTGACGTTCCAGTGATGGAGTGTCAGCCTTTTTTGAATTCTCGAGCGACCTAGGAAATCCACAAAAAAACAATTCGAGTACTTTATTAGTACTTTTTTGGTGACGTATAGTTGTAACTGCTTGATAATCAGTATTAGGTTGTAATCCCACGCGAATCACACCAATGAATAACGCAGATTCTCGCTTTGAGAACCTGCGTTATCTCTTTTATTTTCCTCGCTTCGGATAGCATTAAAGAGAAGTGCCATCATCCTCAACAGCATGATGGCACTTTCAACTATTTTCTTCCGCTACGCGGATTCTTGGTCTTTATCCAAGGATAATGTTGATGATATCGTTGACGTCAGCGATATTCACCTCACCATCATTGTTAACATCCGAACGGCCATTGGTGTAATCAAAGGCGCCCAGGATAATATTCACCAACTCGTTAATGTCAGCGATATTCACCTCACCATCGCCATTGACATCACCACGGGGATAAACAGGTTCAGGATTATCGGTAAATACATGTTTGTCGAGGTAATCCATGTGACGACGGATCCAGTCCTCCACATAATCCATCTCGGCACTGATATCAAGGGCCTTTTTTGCCAAGTCGGTGTCTCCGCTCCAGCGACCTTCCTCACGGGCAGCAGCACCTGTATTCTCGAGCTCATCAACGGCGGCGCGGTAACGATTCACCAGGTTGTCAGTGTTGAGGTAAGTCTCACGCAATTCCCAGTAACGGGCGAGAATCTGTTCATGATATTCCTTTTCGGCCATCATGCAGACCATGGGCAGATGCATGATCCATTCAAGTCCACGTTCAGGCTTGATCATGTCAGGATAACTAACGCTGGGGCTGAAATTCTGTCCGAGGCAGATATCCAAGTCCCAAGGAACCATAGAGAGCCTGGGATTCTCTTGGGTATCGTGGCAAACATAATAGATGTTCTTGCTCTCGTTGTCCAACGCCTGCAAAGCTGCAATGAACACATAGTAGTCTTGCATGACAGGGATGTCAAAATAATATCCCAAACTGTCCATTACAAGAGACCTATCATCATCGGCACGCTTAGCGAACCAAACCGCATTCTCCAACGGAGTCCACCTCGTAGTACCAATTTCATCCTTATCAGGATATTTCGCCTCAAAACCATCCCAAACAGGTCGTCCGGGAATGCGTTTTGCAGGCTGACTCATGGTCACAGTTCTTGTCCAAGTATATGCCATCCATGACTGGCCATGGAAAGTTTTAGTTTCCTCGTCATAGCGTTTGAGCTTCAATTGCTTGCGGTCAATGGGCTCACACATGTTATAAATACCGGCATATTCACCATTAAGCAACACCTCAACCATCTGTCCACGTGAACCGTTGCGAACATTCTCGACAGTGTCGGCATACCAGGGCTTACGAGCCATGTCAAGCCAGAGGTCTGTGCTCACACGGTTGCGCACACGCAGGAAGTCCATCTGACCAGCGTCGAGAATCCAGCAGTTATCATTACGCAGTCCAAAGAAACGGCGGTTCAACTTCGTGCTATCCTCATTGATGAACTTGATGCGATAGTTGCGTTTGTGCTTGGTAGCAGTATTCGTAGCGATACCACGCCATTTGAGCTTTGCGAGCATCGGTTCAGCATAAGCAGAATCCGGCTCACTTACAATCACGGAACCAACCTTATAGCTGTAACCGAATGTGCCATTAAGCTCAACGATAGGCAACCAGGTAAAAGTGATGCCACCAGTGATGAGGTCTTCTCCCTTATAGGCAGTGACGGTGTACTGCTTGCCACCTTCAACGTTTTCAAAAACAAAGTTTTCACCAGAGGCGACGGCAACGCCCTCGATGGCCAGGCCTGTGATGTCCTCACCATAAGTCACCTGGGCCTTAAAATCGGTGCCAAAAGTAGTCTGGGGCACGCTGCACAACCAGATGTTGTTAAAACCATCATGAGGCGCACGATGCCCACCAATGTTAAGCACTTGAGCAGCTACCAGCATGGGCAAAGATATCATCGCCAACGCCAACAAAACGTACTTTTTCATTTATTTTTTATTCTCTTAAAATGATGTTAGTTGTTGATATTTCGCCGCAAAGGTAGTAAAAGTTTTTATTCCTTCAGTCATGAAACTGGTTATTTTCAACATTTTGAAGGCTTTTATAAGCAAATCTGCGCCTCAAAAAGACAGGTCCAAATGCCAAATAGCCCCCATTACATCTTTTAAGAAAAATAATTCACGTTATTTTTTGTTTTTTTGCTTTACATCCGCCAAAAAAGACGTAACTTTGCTAACTCTAAAAATTCAACTTGAAAATCACTCGATAGCAATGAAAATATTTACCAACGATGGGCTGCGTCGCATCGGCGACCATACTGTGGATAAAGAGAATATAACCATGCTCGATCTCATTGAGCGGGCAGCATCGGCTGTGTCCTACGAGCTTATTTCACGCTGGAGGACATCCAAACGCTTTGTGTTCTTTGCCGGTCCTGGCGACAACGGAGCCGACACACTTGCTGTCGCCCGCATGATGTATGAGCAAGGCTATAAACCCGAGGTTTACCTGTTCAATATCAAGTCGGCTCAACTATCTCCCTGCTGCCTTGCCAACCGTGACCGCCTGCTGCAAACTGCAGGCGAGGATATCGAGTTCATTGAGGTCATCCAAAATTTTACCCCGCCCGAACTTGATGAGAACGACGTGGTTGTTGATGGCTTGTTCGGTAACGGATTGCGCAGCCCGCTCAAGGGTGGTTACACCGCACTGGTACAATACATCAACTCGAGTGGAGCCTTTGTAGTGTCCATCGACGTGCCGTCGGGAATGTTCGGAGAGTGGAACGTGGGCAATGACCGTCGCAACATCATCCGCGCCAACCTCACGTTGACCTACCAGAGCAAACGACTCGCTTTCTATTTTTCCGAGAATGCTGACTGCGTGGGCGAGTGCAAGGTGCTTGACATTGAACTTGATAGCGAAAGCCTGGCTCGCACTCCTACTGACTTCTATCTGATTGAGCGTGAAGACGTTCGCGAAGTGATGCATCCGCGCGACCCGTTCATCAACAAATATGACAATGGCACCGTGTTACTCATCGCCGGCAGTTACGGTATGATGGGAGCCGCTGTGCTTGCCGCCCGTGGTGCACTTCGTGCCGGGGCAGGGCTTGTGACCGTTCATGCACCCCGTTGTGGGCACCAAGTGCTGCAGACGGCAGTGCCCGAAGCGCTTTTTGAGCCTGACCGCAATGAGTTAGTGACTACGCACATTGACTTGCGCCATACTTATAGCGTTGTGGCCCTCGGACCGGGCATGAGCGTTAACGACGAGTCGCTGGAGGCTGTGCACCAGTTCATCATGAACTTCAAACGGCCATGCCTGATCGATGCCGACGCCTTGAACTGCATCGCCCGCCGTCCCATGCTGCTGAGGAGCATTCCTCACCGCTCAATCATCACACCCCATGCTATCGAGTTTGACCGCCTCTTCGGCGAGCATAACACCGACGAGGAGCGCCTGAAAAAAGCCCTTGACGTGTCTAAACTTTATAATATCACAATTGTGCTCAAGGGCCACTATACAATGACGGTGCGTCCCGACAGCAAGGTTTACGTCAACAGCAGCGGCAATCCCGGCATGGCAACCCCCGGTAGCGGTGACGTGCTCACCGGTGTCATCTCGGCGCTCATCGCACAGAACTATTCGGCCGACTGGTCGGTAGTGCTCGGCGTATACCTGCATGGTCTTGCCGGTGATTTGGCAGCACAGACCCACGGCACCTATGGCATGATTGCCGGCGATATCGTGGACAACCTTGGCAAAGCCATTAACGAGGTCATGAAATAAGTTTTCAACCGCCCATAAAAGTCATTAAGGGTTGATAATCGTCTGATTATCAACCCCTAATAGTACCTGAAGTGGGACTTGAACCCACACGGCCGCAATGGCCAAGGGATTTTAAGTACCTCGTGTCTACCGATTCCACCATTCAGGCATCCGGCATGAATTCGGCGGCAAAGATACTACTTTTTAACGAAAAAAACGGCAAATGCCGTTTTTTTTATCATTTCGTTAACTCAAAAGCTTATACCAAATCAAGCAAAGGCAGGTCAGGCGTGGCATTCTGCTGCTTCTCCCGATATGCTGCAATACGGTTCATGGCTTCGGCAAAATAGCCATCGGCCTTGGGTATGAAATGGGTATTACCCAAGTTGGTCAACGCATTGGCAACGCCATTGACAGTCAGGTCATCGGGGTCACATGATGGCTGGAAAGCGTCATCATCCGCATCATTGGGGTCATCTTTACCGCTTTGGGTAGCCACAACGGCATTTATCAGTCCTGCTCGCCGCAAGCGGTCCAGCATCATGTCAACAATCGGTCCAGGCATATTAAACCCATGAATGAGTTCGCCACGAGTCATGGCCGGCTCACGTTGTTTAAAACGCTTGGCCGACATAGCCAACACGGCCATGGCCATATCGTTGGCATAATTCTGGGAGGCTCCCTCAACCTTACCGAGGTGGGCAAAGCTGCCGAAGTTCTGCCACGAATATGTCAACACCACGCCCGAGAGGGTAATGATCCACGAGAGCTGCATCCACACCAGCATCAAGGGCAAGAATGCAAAACTGCCGTAGATGGCATTATACTTGGACACATAGACCTGTCCTGTCACAAACAGCCATTGCACCACCTGGAACAGCGTGCCGCACAACACGCCTGCAAACAAGGCTCCCTTGAAGCGCACCTTAGCATTAGGAACCATATAGTAGGCAGCTGTGAAGATCACCCATGAAATGACTGTGGGCATGAACGCCAGCAGACGGTGCATCATGGGCGACAACGGGTTACCCTCGAACACATGCTGCACAGCGTCGCTCATGAAGATGGAAATACCGGCCGAGCACACCATCAGCACGGGCAACAGCAGGAACAGGGCTGTATAATCGGTGAACTTGCGTTGCAGTGAACGCTTGGTCTTTACATGCCAGATGTGGTTAAAAGTGTCTTCAACATTACTCATGAGCGAGATGAGGGTCCACAGCAGGAAGATGAGACCGATGCCGATAAAAGCACCCTGTGACGCTTGAGCAAGATAATTGTCCACATAGGCAAGAGCCTGGTCAAGAGCCTGACGTTGAGCGGGGAAATACTTGAACAGCTCGCTCTGCAAGAGGTTTTGGAAGCCAAAGCCACGGGCAATGGCAAACAGCATGGCAAGTGCCGGGACCACAGCCAGCACCGTGTTGTAGGTCAAGGCACAAGAGCGCACCTGCAGGTCGCGGTCCAGAAACGAACGTACACTCAGGTTGATGATCTTCAAAGTCCTGACCGACCACACCGACTTGGTATCGTCCCATACGCCGTGGATGCAGTATTGGATGTTCTGCATCACACGTTCCCAGAGGCTTGCCTTGCCCTCGCTCATGTCCTCAAAAAAGGCCCTGTCGATTACAGGTTATCGAGACTGTCTTTAATCAAGTCAAAGATTCCGTCGATAGTGCCCAAGCCATTAATAGCGCGGTACTTACCCTGCTCCTCATAGTAAGCCTTGAGCGGCGAGGTCTGATTGTGATAAGTCTCCAAACGCTTGCGGGCAGTCTCCTCATTGTCATCAGAGCGACCACTCATCTGGCCACGCAACAGGATGCGCTTGATGAGCTCGTCCTCAGGAACTTCCAGGCCAACAACGGCATCAATCTGTGTGCCACGGTCAGCAAGCAGTTGTTCCAGGGCTTCGGCCTGCGGTATCGTACGGGGGAAGCCATCGAAGATCACACCCTCCCGGGCATTGTCCTTGTTGTCGTCGAGCACTTGAGCCAGGATGTCAATAATCAGCTCGTCGGGGACGAGTTGTCCCTGATCAATATACCCCTTGGCAATCTTGCCCAGTTCGGTTCCGCGACGGATGTTGTCACGCAACACGTCACCAGTTGAGATGTGGAACAGTTTGTAGTGTTCAATGAGTTTATCGCTCTGGGTGCCCTTGCCTGATCCAGGCGCACCAAAAATCACAATATTAAGCATAGTCGTGGTTTTGAATAATGGTTAGTTCTGTATATATTGGATTAATCATTTCTGTTCTTTCAGCACATAGATGTCAGGCAAATTGCGAGCCTGTTCGTCTATGTCAAGGCCATAGCCCAAGATGAACTTACAGGGAATTTCAAAGCCTACATACTCAGGGCCCTTACCCACGGTGAGGGCCTCGGGCTTAAACAGCAGCGATACCATCTTGACCGACTTGGGATTGCGCTTGGCCAGTTCCTTGCGCAACTGCGCTGCCGTAACACCGCTGTCGATGATGTCCTCGACAATGAGCACGTTGCGGCCGGTGATATCCTCGTTGAGCCCCATGATTTCTTTTACCTTGCCAGTCGATGACATGCCCTCATAGGACTTGAAACGAATAAAGGCGATCTCGGCGTCATGCAGATTGCAGGCGCGGAACAAGTCGGCGGCAAAGATAAAGGAACCGTTAAGGACACAAAGGAACAGTGGATTCTCATTGGCATAGTCACGCTTGATTTCCTGAGCAAGCCGATAAACCTGCTTGGCAATCTCTTCACGTCTGATGTAGGGCTCAAACGTCAAACCCTGATAAGTAACCTCTTCCATAGACTATAGAATTAAGTTGCAAAGTTACGATAAAGTTTTCAGTTTTCGGTTTTCGGTTTTCAGTTATTTCGTTTTTTCTTGTTTTAAAATGAGTGAGGGCGCACCATTCAAGTTCAGGTGCGCCCTCATTATAGACATGGGGATGATCAATTATTTGGCTACCTTCTCAAGGCGCTTCATCATGGCGAACATGAAGACGGCGGCGACGAGACACACGCCCAAGAACACGCTCCAGCACACCCACAAGGGCACCTTGCCCCACAGGGCACCACCCACGAGCACCAGTTGGTTGCCGAGGGCCGTTGAAACGAACCATCCACCCATCATGGCACCCTTGTACTTGGGAGGAGCCACCTTGCTGACGAATGAGATACCCATCGGCGAGAGCAACAACTCACCGAATGTCAGTACCAGGTAAACGCTGATCAGCAGGTTGGGCGTCACGTCGGCCACATGCTGGCCCACGAGATTTCCACTTGCATCAGGCGCCTGTTGCGGCATGGGCAGTCCTACCGAGGCTATGGCCATAATCGCGTAAGCAATGGCGGCTACTACCATACCATAGGCAATTTTCCTCGGGGCTGAGGGTTCCTTGCCCTTAGATGCCAGCCAGCTAAATATAGCCATTGACACGGGTGTCAATGCAACTACATAGAACGGGTTGAACTGCTGGAAGATCGGTGCAGCGATGTCGATGCTGCCGGTTGTGCGGGTGTACTTGTAGTACAAGATACCCAACGCAGCCAGGATAATCGCGCCCGATATGCCCTTGGCCTTGGCGGTTTTACTTTGGAACAATGAGAAACCCGCATAGACAATAAAAATGATCAGCACAAGGTTCCACACGTCAAATGCCATGCTCTCAAGTCCGCTCGATGTGTTGGCCGTAAACTCGTCGGCAAAGAAGGTGAGCGACAGACCGTTCTGGTGGAAGGCCATCCAGAAGAACACGACCACAGCAAACACAAGGCACAAGGCGATGATGCGGGCCTTGGTGTCCTCCTTGCTCAGTTCGGGTTCCTTGACAGTGTCGGCCTCGGCCTTGACGGCCACCTTCTTTCCGCCCTCGCAGTGACGGAAAGTGCTACGGAAAGCATAGTAGATGGCAATTGACAGAATCAATGATACGCAAGCCACAGCAAATGAGAAGTGATAGGCATCATTGGACGAGAAGCCCCAAACCGTCTCGGCATACTCCTTGATCTTCACGGCTGCAGTCGGAGCAAACAGGGCACCGATGTTGATGGCCATATAGAAAATCGAGAAACCGGCATCGCGCTTGGCAGCATAGCGTGTATCATCATACAGATTACCCACCATCACCTGCAAATTGCCTTTGAAGAGGCCTGTACCCAGGCCGATGAGCAATAGCGCTCCGATCATCACAATCAAAGCAAAGGTGTTACCGCCCAATGGAACGGCAAGCAACAGGTAGCCCAGGAACATGATGATGATACCGATGGTCACCATCTTTCCGAAGCCAAATTTATCGGCCATCCAACCGCCAATGAGCGGGAGGAAATACACCACCATCAGGAACGAGCTGTAGATGGTTCCTGCAACGGCAGGCGACAATCCGTAGTTGGCCCTGAGGAAGAGGGCGAACACGGCAATCATCGTGTAGTAGCCGAAACGCTCGCCCGTGTTGGCCAGTGCCAATGCGAAAAGCCCTTTAGGTTGTCCTTCAAACATATTTTTCTTCATTTATCAGAGAATCTAGAAAATCTAGATGGTCTAGATTCCCTAGATTCTCGTGTTAGTATTATTTATTATAAATAATGTGTAGCAGGAAGGATTACTTCTTCTCGCCAGTGACACGCTCCAGCCAGTTGACCATACCCCACATGACGCCCATGGCGACGAGGCAGATAACCAGGAAGACGGCCCAGCACATCCACAGCTTGGGCATCTTGTTGAGCATAACCGGGCCAATCCAGATGAACAGGTTGCCCAGCGCAGTAGCACCCAGCCACAAGCCCTGGCAGATACCCTGCAGATGCTTGGGAGCGATCTTGGAAACGAACGACAGACCCAGGGGCGAGATGAACAACTCGGCAACAGTCAGGAAGAAGTAGGTAGCAATCAATACCCACCACTGCGACTTCATAGCTGCCTGCTGATCGATGCCCATAGCACGGAATACCTCACCATTGGGATAATCATAAGCCATGCTCAAGAGAACCAGGAACAGGTAAGCCAAACCAGTGATACCCATACCGATGACAATCTTGCGTGGTGTGGAAATAGCTTTGCCCTTCCTTGCCAGTGCAGCAAAGATAGCCATGATAATGGGAGTGAGCACGATTACGAAGAACGGGTTCACTGCTTGCCAAATCTCGGGTGCGATCTTGTCGGTGATAACGTAGTCACGTGCAAATACCGAGAGCGACTGACCGTTCTGGTGGAACGACAACCAGAAGAAGACGCAAACGCCCAGCACTGCAAACAAAGCGGCCATGCGCTGCTTGATCTCCTTGGCCATCGCGCGCTTTTCCTCGGCGGTATATTCCTCGACGGCAGCAGCCTCTTTCTTGGCGGGAGTCGGGAAGATTTTCTTAAAGGCAACAAAAATGATCAGCGAGATGAACATAGCAACCACCGAAGCGATGAAGCTATAGTGAACACCCGTGTTGAAGACCTCCAGGTAACTGTTGCATGCAGCTTCCATATTGCTCATGTCAAGACCACCCTGATTCACCTTCTCCATCAGTGCAGTGAGGTTGGCCATCTGATCGCCAGCCATGTTGGCTCCTTCT
>JAEEGL014670547.1_pt1 | contig 10485 bp, 4 predicted proteins | sample 9134231 | NCBI WGS metagenome assembly JAEEGL01 (sample SAMN16246548, study PRJNA631951) | gut metagenome | biome: gut microbiome; feature: rumen; material: fiber-attached | host: Bos | place: Iran: Karaj | collected 2018-10 | reverse complement strand
AGATGTGTATAAATTTCTTTTTGACGTCTTTTTCTATATTCAGCGGCGGTAAGTCTGGTGCCGTCTTTCTTTCTGTAATTAGCTCTTTTTCCCAACTTTCTTTCTTCCCCAAATAAAAAATATACGAATATTTTACCATTATACGCATTACTACATCAATACGAAGATATAGTTGAAATTAGTACGTCATATAGTGGAAAATACTGTTGTTTAATGTTTCCGTGCGTCATTAAAAAACATATGAGTCCATATCAGTCGAGGGGAAATACTATATATTGTATGTTTTGGGAAGCAACTGTATAATTATTGTATGAATAATACAAATGACGATAAATACTATCAGGAACAGGATAAACTTAATACTCTCAAGATGAGAGCTGTGCTCGATGAACTTCCAAGGTTCTGCAGGCAGTTTTTCAGAGGAATTGAGCCCACTACATCGGCAAGAACAAGACTCGGTTATGCCTATGATCTCAGGGTGTTTTTTGAGTATCTGCACAATGAGAATCCGGTACTGTCCAGGACAGATATCAGGGAATACAAACTTGATATCCTTGATAGCCTTGAAAGGGAGGACCTGGAGGAGTATCTGGAGTATCTCTCTCTTTATGAAAAAAAGGACAAAGAGATAACAAACGCTGAGCAGGGAAAAAAGCGCAAGATGTCGGCGCTTCGTTCAATGTACAATTATTTCTATAAGTCCGAGCTTATAACTCGCAACACGGCTGAGCTAATCAATATGCCCAAACTTCATGACCATGAGATCATAAGGCTTGAGCCCAATGAAGTCGCAACTCTTCTTGACCAGGTTGAGGCAGGTGAGAAGCTCACCAAATCACAGCTTAAGTACCATGAAAAGACCAAGGTCAGGGATGTAGCACTGCTTTCTCTTCTCCTTGGTACAGGAATCCGTGTATCTGAATGTGTTGGTATCGATATTGATGACATGGATTTTGATACCAATGGGCTCCATATTCACAGGAAAGGTGGATATAACACAATTGTATACTTCCCTGAGGAAGTAAGAACTGCTCTTCTGGATTACCTTGTTCAGCGCAGGCAGATCATTCCCTGTGAAGGAAGCGAGAATGCATTTTTCCTCTCTCTTCAGAATAAAAGGATCACTGTCAGGGCTGTTGAGAATCTTGTAAAAAAGTACGCAAGAAACGTAACTACTCTCAAGAAGATCACACCGCATAAGCTTCGAAGCACTTTTGGTACCAATCTCTACAAGGAATCAGGAGACATTTATCTGGTTGCAGATGTTCTGGGACACAAAGATGTAAATACAACCCGTAAGCACTACGCTGCTCAGGAAGATGAGAACAGGCGAAGGGCTGCAAGAATGGTAAGGCTTAGGGAAAATGCTGATAATAGTAAAGCGACTGAATGATTTGATTCAGTCGCTTTTTTCTCGCCTCAAATATTTACTGTTCTGAGGGAATATACATTTTTTTGAAAAGAGCTTTTTCTATGATAAAAGCATCGTGGGGGTCATCTGCGCTGACAGCTAAATAATCTCCCTTATGCCCTATCATGTATGTGTCACTGTCCCAATATGGAAAGACTTTGGTGACCCTTGAAAGTTTCCTGGCATAGACTGTCATATCACCGGATGAAATGCATGACCGGGCCTGCGGTATCAGAGTGATTGTCTTACCGGTGTCAGCATTTTTGATCGTGGGGGTGTAATCCAGATCAAGGACAAATTCTCTGCCGGTTTCTGTGTAAGAGCTTTTAAATCTTTCTTCGGATATTACTGTTACATTCCCGGACATCCCAATTATAAGGACGGTGTTATCTTTGATCTCAATATTATTATCCCCTTTAATTGTACGGACAATAGCCATACTGCCGGAAGGAACAAGGTTCTGAGGCCTGACAAAACCAAGGTTAAGCTGTGTCTTGGAGTATCTGGTCATCTTTGCCGTATCAATTTTTGTTTTTTTGGCGTAGATGATATCAGAATTCTCAAAATAGTCATTCATGCGCTCATTGATTATCCTTGAGATCGAGCACTTTGATGAAGAATCATCAATTTCGTCGTAGCAGGGATAATACTTTTTCAACAGTTCATTCTTAAGAATGCCTCCCGCCTTCTCGGTATGGCCTCCGCCTGAACCTATTTTATTGGAAATAAAGGCGGCTAATTCGTCAGCACGGGTCTCCTGCACACAGCTTCTTATAGAGAACTTGACTCCAAAAGAAAGAACGCTGTATACGATGCAGACATCAACGGAATCTACGCCTACGATAAAATCACCGATGAGTCCCAGAATATTGGGATCACATGGGTCTGTCTTTAAAATTGCATAGTGGTTGTCCTTGTGATAATCGATGCCCAGAAGAGCAAATCCTGCAATCTTCGCTTCATTAAGAGTGAGATTCATATTCTTAAGACGCAGGATCATTGATCGGTCATAGTCCAGAGAATCTATCATATCCCTGTCGAGAGGGTGAGATATTTCTGAGAAAGCATTGGTATCAGAATAAAGACCATAATACAGAGCTGTGGATACTCTCTTATCCAGGAGCTTATCCTCATTCTCAATGCGAAGAAGATGCCATATAACAGTACATGCGCTTCCAAGATTGCTTCTGACTTCATTGAGCCTTGGGAGATTGCCTGAAACCTGATGATGGTCTATAACAGCTGTTTCCCTGGCAGAGAATTTAGTTACATTGCCCTCTCCATACTGACAGTCAGACATAATTAGAAGGTCCGGCTTGTATTCAAGCCTGGACACATATTCAATTGGGATCCTTAGCTTTTTGATAAGATATACAAGATTGCTCTTGCTTATCTCAAAATTACCGGAATAGATAAAACGTGCAAATTTGCTATGGGACTTAAAGTATCTGTACAAAACATACCCGGAGCAGATGGCGTCTGCATCCGGGTTGTCATGACATTGTATTACTATATTGTTATAGTCAAGAAGACTGGACAGTTTCATGAGTTTTCCCCGAATTAATTTAATCCCGTCTATCTTAACAATTGCATGGCCTTTGGTCAAGAGATTGCATAAAAAATGTATAAAAATACATAGGGGAATATCTCAATGAATAATTAAGGCCTTATTATTTAAACTCCGTAGAGTAATAAGGAACTATAAGACTCTCTCCTGCCTTGAGGTCTGAAGCATCAGAAATAGCGTTTACTTTGCATATCTCAGCCATATAATCCCTGATACTGCTATACTCATCATCTGAATAGTACTGACCGGCAATGTCCCATAATGTGTCGTTGGAATGCACTGTTACAGTCTTGTAATACTTGAATGAAGGTGTGAACTCATCAGACTGGGCATCGGCCATTATTGATGATGCAAACAATATGGATACGAAGATAAATAATGCAGATGCAAGACCCAGAAGGAAGACCTGGCGTCTGAAGATGCGCTGTCTCCTGAGCTTGTTGTTGCGGATACGTACTTCTGCCTCGCTGAAAAATCTGGGATCATTGTAAAGACTTACTGCTGCTCTCATTGCCTCGCTCATAACTTATCTCCTTGTATCCAAACAAATGTTGCGAACAACTGTTCTACCACCATATTATCGAACATACTTTCTTTTGTCAATATTTTTCGAACATATTTTCCGAACAAACATTTGCATTAGCCGGTTGCATTATGATATACTCTATATTAGAAAGAAATGGTATGTTTCATTTACAAGGAGGAGTTAATATGACCAAGGGCAAAATATCACCCAAGCAGAAGGAAATTCTCGACTACATCAAGGAGCAGACCTTATCCCGCGGTTTCCCGCCGGCTGTCCGTGATATCTGCAAGGCTGTCAATCTCAAGTCCACTTCTTCCGTCCACTCTCATCTCGAGACTCTTGAGAAGAACGGATATATCAGACGTGATCCAACCAAGCCCCGTGCCATTGAGATCTGTGACGACGGCTTCAATATGGTGAGAACAGAGATCGTCAGCATACCGGTCATAGGTCAGGTTGCAGCGGGCGCTCCTATTCTTGCAGAGGAGAATATAGATTCTTACATCCCGATTCCTGCAGAGATGTGTCCTAAGGGAGCCGACGCTTTCATTCTTAATGTCAAGGGTGATTCAATGATAAACGCCGGTATATACAATGGAGACAAGCTTTTTGTACAGGTTTGCAATACTGCCCGCAACGGAGATCAGGTAGTAGCTCTTATCGATGACTCAGCTACTGTTAAGACTTTCTACAAGGAGAACGGACATATAAGACTTCAGCCTGAGAATGATACAATGGATCCAATTATAGTGGATGATTGTCAGATACTGGGCAAGGTATTTGGAGTAATGAGATTCTATTGATATACCTGTTGTGACATGCATGTATTGATATTCCCGTATTGATATACTTGACCACTTATTACAGATTTAGCCAAAGACGATAACTTCAAAATAAAAGCAGCAGTTGCTGATCGCTATGAACAGATCATAACGAGGCAACTACTGCTTTTTATATTTTGAAATATATTTTTAGTGACTTATAAACGGAACTAATAACAACGACTAATACCGGATCTAATCACTCACACTTACGAGTATCCGTTTCATAATACGGCCCTCAACCGTTGATACCGTGACATAGCATGTACCGGACGATCTTGCAGTTATAACGCCCTTTGATGAAACACTGGCAACCCGTGGATCAGAACTTATATAAGTGGCTCCGGAACCTAATACGTATTTCCCCGTATATTTGTATAAAGAATACGCTGAGGTGCCCTTCACATCCGAATAAGGTGCCCCCTGATAGTCGAACAAAGGCTTCAGAGTCAATGTCTTATTGCTGCCTGATCTGGAGAGGTACGCCTTATATGAATACTCCTCTTCGTCTGCGTCTTCAAGAATAGTTTGTCCACTCTTATCGAAAGCCGGTGCTTTAAGACTGAAATCTGTAACATGACTGTAGATGGTAACATTGCATGTTGAACTCTTTCCAAGTACAGTTGCAGTTATCTTAACAGTGCCTGGTTTTACTGCCTTAAATGCCAGGGACTGGCCACGAGTCGTACTTATGCCGGACTGCCTGACATAGCCAAGTGTTGAGAGATATTTCTGTTTTTCAGGTGCACTGCCTTTACTGTTCAGGATGCGTGTATCAGCTACTGTCAGCTCTACTTCGCCAGTTCCTGTAACTGTCCAGGTCACTTTGCCTGCTGACCCCTGATTATCATATACGGAAGAAGGTGTCACATTAGCGGTAAGGAAACTGAACTGGTTGTAAGAAGACAATCTTGTGCTGTTCTCATCAACCGCTGTACTCATCGACAGTTTCTTCTTATCAAGAGTAAGTTTCTTTACCGGTTTATAAACATTTACGGTGACAAAAGAATCTGTCTTCTCATCAAACTTTCTGCCGTCAATTGTTGCGTAAACTCTCGTAACGCCCACTCTTACACCTGTAACTTTTCCTGTCTGTGATACTTTTGCTACGCTCTCGTCAAGACTCTTAAAGATCACCTTCTGAGATCCGGCTTTATTCTTCAGTGTATTGTCTGAATATACAGCCGCCTTGAGTGTAACGCTCTTGGCTTCTGCGACAGAAATATTCTCTGCTACGGATTTCCCGGAATAGATAACCGCAATATTTGCAGGATTGCCGACAGTGACACTTACGCGGCAGCTCTTTAATCCGGTGCCTGTGGAGTCTCCTAGAGCCACAACGTTTATTTCAGCTTTCAAAGTTCCTGTTACCGAGCTGTTTTTGGCTTTTACATAGACCTTTTCGCCCTGTTCAAAGTCGGTATCAACAACACTTCCAAGTTCAATACCGTTTTCATCGCAAAAGCATATGATATCCCGGTAAGCGCCCGGAATCTGCCACTGAACACTGCTGTCAAAAGGTGCAGCAGGCGTAAGTACAGCAGTCAGTTCTCTGATATCACCTCTGCTTAAGGTAAGTTTACCGGGATATACAGCAATCTTGCTGATAAATGCAGATTCAACCCGAACCTTACATGTAAGTACGGTATCTTTTGTAGAGCCATATGGCCTGAAAGAGGCATAAACAGTTGCGGTATAAGGAGTAAGATCGAGTGCGTTAGTCTCAATGCTGCACTCGTTGCCACCATTATTTGTCAGCTTTATCTTGTTGGAACTTACTGACCAGGTTACTTCTCCATCCATGACACTCCTGCCGGTCACAGAACCTGTCACATAATCGCAGCTTGGATCAAAAGGAGTTACATTCAGTTTTAAAGTCGCACTCCTTCCCGGAACGATCGTAATATTTTTGGAACTCAGGCTTGCGCTCTTCATTGAAGAATAAACAGTGAATGATGCTGTGGCCTGAACGTTGTCCGTGGTACTGAATACGCGGACAGTGACGTCCCCTTCTTTCAGACCTGTCAAAACGCCCTTTTCAGTTAAAAGAGCAAATTCAGATCCCTTTATGATCTCGTATCTGACCTCTTTATTGGCAGGAGCTTTACCGCCGGCATTAAAGGCTGTGACTAGCTGAAGCGATTTCCCGATAGCTACCGAAGTGGCTCCGCCCTTGCCGGATAAAAGCATGCTGTTTACAGGAGTACCGATATTAACAGTGCATTTTGCTCTCTTTTTGCTCTCTCTTGCAGTAACGGTTATTATTGCCGTTCCTGTGCTGCCAAGTGTCCTGAATAATACAGAGTCTTTATCGCTCTGAACAAGTTCTACAAGATCAGGCCTGTTGACTTCAAAAGTAAATTCGTCAGAGGAAGTGGCCGGCTGAACCGACAATATGGACAGCGTGCCTGACTTATTCGTGCCGATTTTGACCGATGTTTTATCAAGATTGATGGCAGTGACAGGTTCATATACTGTAACTCTGCAGGAAGCAACAAGATGGTTTTCTTCGCTGGTTGCAGTGATTACGGTTGAGCCGGCGCTTTTTCCTGTGATTTTTCCGCCTGAAATTGTTGCAATCGCAGTGTTTCCGCTAGTCCATGATATGTTTTTGCTGACGTTGGGGTCTGCGTAAACTTCCTTTGCTGCAGTACTCTTATTTACCTTTGGAAGAAAATCCGCCTTAAGTGAAACGCTCTTTCCTACTGAAACTCTGAGGTCGTAAAAAGGACCATCATCAGCAGGATTGGAAATATCGGTATTTACTGAACTTGTTCCTGCAACCTCGCCGTAACGTGTTGTTGTGGGCGTGCTCAGACTCGAGGCATAGATCTTTGGATTTTTTTGCGTATCAATGAGCCGCAGTTCTGCAGCGCCTTCAATTTCGTAGCTGCCGTCATCACTTACAACTATCCTGTGTCCGTACCTTATCGCATTATCTGCATTGGAAATGGCATAGATATAGGCAGTTCCGGATTTCTTCGCAAGAACTTCCGCGCTATAGTCTGTTTTGTTTGCAAAACTCAGAACATCCGGGTCAGAAATTTCCCAGACTACCTTTCTGTCAGCGGCGTCTTCAGGCAGAACCACAGCAGAAAACCTGACTGTTTCTCCCGTGCGGCATCTGCTGACGCCTTTATCATCATCATCATGATCTGTGGAAAGAGAAAGGCTCTCAGGATATATGTCGACTATATGGATAGTCTTTGAAGCTCTCATTCCCGCATTATTAGTAACGGTGACTGATACTGTCCCCGTCTTCAAAGCTTTGATCGTGATCTTACTGCCATCTCTTGTGACCGTTGCGGCATCGGAAGGAACTACACGGCTTTCGAAATCAAATATCTGATCAAAAGATTCCGGCAACACAGTCACATACAGATCCAGCATCTGACCTGCAGAGAGCTGCTCCTTCTCAGAAGCTATTGTTATACCTGTGGCATAATAGGATTTTACTTTTGCATAGAGATCTATATCCCCTGTCATATCTGAGGTTATCGCCGTTATCTCTTTTGTATAATCCTCATCCGTAAACCAGCCCTCAAACTCGTGGTAATCGGGAACAGAAGGCGGATAAAGAATATATGAACTTCCGGGATAATACCTTAGCGGGTTATCCGGATGGTTTGTGGCCCCGTTCAGGTGATAGCGAACCATGTAAGGCGACTGTACTGTAACTCTTGTCAGAACGCAGTAATACCCGATATATGTCCTTATAGTATAGGTCACAGACCCGAATCCCTTGCCTCGAAACTCATCAACAGTGCAGGAATATGAGCTTGAGCCGTTATCTTCAACAATTACGAGCTCCTGCTCATCTCGTGTTACCTCATAGCTTGAAGCTCCATTCACGGCATCAAAACTGAAAGTGATCACGTTGTCGTCATCAACTTCATATGCAAAGTACTCTGGTGCGGGTGCACAGTAGATATTTCTTACGTATTTAACACCCTCAGCCTGGCAGGTAACTTTTAAAAGACCCGGCCTGGTAATTATGCATTCCAGCTTTCTGTCATTGTCTCCGTCGATTGCAATGATATCTACCATATCCTCATCAGAGAAAGACCAGGAAAAATCTTCTTTGAGGGAATAATCGGAAGGCGTCGGTACTGCTGTGAGATATACTGTCTCGCCCTGAACGATTGAGCCTGTAGCTGTAGCGGCAGCAATATAAAGGGAAAGAAGTTTTGGTTCTACGGTAACTTCTATCGTCGATGAAGCTCCACCAGATTCGCATGTTGCCGTAATAGTTGCTATACCGGTACTGATGCCCTCAAGCCTTCCGTTATCAACTGTTACGACAGATTCATCTGAGCTGGTCCACAGGATCTTTTTATTAGTGGAATTTGAAGGAACCACAGATACAACAGTCTTAAAGCTCTCTCCCAGTCCTATGATAAGCTTATTGTCTGTTACGTTATTGAACAGAATTCCATTGGGGATTATCTCGCCGGTCGCTTCCGCATTGTCAGTGAATGCCTTGATGCACATGTTGCCCTGATTGTCGTTGTCTATCCAGTCGTCATTTATGTCGTAGGCGAAAAAAGACTGCCCGGCCACTGAAGAATACTTGTAGACATTGCTTCTGACGCTGACATGTCTCTCTTTTCCGATCATAAACTCTGCGCCATCCGCAGACTCAATTATGACAGAGAAGGTCTCCCCGTGATTTAAATACACGTCTCTTCCGAGATCTATCGTGTAGAAACCCGCATAGGTTGTTGAACCGGACGTAGTCGCACACAAAAGACCGCTCTCAGGATCGCTCGGGTCTTTGAGATCGGTGAATACTCTGATTTCGTAATTAACATTTGAAGAAGCAGTATAAAAGCTGACAGCTTTCAATACCTCAATATCAGAATCTGCTTTGGTAGTAAATATATTCGCTGCCTTGGAAACCCCGATCACTGTGGGCGAAAGCGAGGAGTCGTACTGGTAATTGTTGTCGTAATTGTCTGCGAGGACAAAATCTCCGGCGTATGCATTTTTACCAAGTGTGCCCTCGTAATATGACATCCAGAAGTAGCCGGTATAGTTTTCTTTTGACGAAGTCCCGCTGTGCCAGCTGTTGCGGATAAGAAAGGCGCCGTCTCCGGGTGGTGTCTGGGCAAATTTATCTCTGGAAAAATTATCATCCCAGCCGACTATGGTAACGGCGTGGTTCTGACCCTTTTCAGAAGGATTGTAATAAGCGTTGTTGGTTTTGTTGTAGTAATTGGCTGATGTGGCACCGGATGTGGAATTAACAGCATAATAAGAGACTGAAACGGCTCCGTGCTCAACGATCAGGCGCTTTACGGGATCGAGATTCGAGATATCTATGGGCTCAATAAAATAATTCTCGACATGAGCTACATCCATATAAGCAATGCTCTCATCCAGTCCGGAATTGTTGGCGATTGAACTCTTCTCTTTGTAATTTGCAACAGATTCATCGGATACACCTGACCATCTTGCGTATGTGTTCAGGCCAAAATCTGAATTGCCGCCCCAGTCAAGAACTCCATTTATGGAAGAGGGCTGGGTAAATGAACCAAAATTATCAAGAGGATCCTTGACCCAGTGATATGTGAAATATGCCAGATGAAGCTCGGACAGATCAGCGGAACTCATAAGTCCCTTTTTCATCAGATTGATCTCTGCCAGCGCGTCAGTTGCAAAGGCCCAGCAGGCACCGTAGGGACTCTGGTCTCTAAGTGGAGGAAGTAAAGGAGTTGTGTAGGCGCTGTCATATGCGCTGCCGGAGGTCCGCATCAGTCTGAAAGAGCCGTCAGTTACGCTCTCTACCTCGTAACCTGGATCACTGTCTATGAAACCTGTGGGAAAAGTATCATAGTAGTCTTCCGGCAATGTATCAGTGGCCTGCGGATCGCTTTCGTTTGAGACATCAGGAATAAAAGGATCCTCATCTGCATCAGGGTCCCCTGCATTGCCATCCTCAGAAGTATCCTCTTCTGAAAGAGCATCATCATCTATATAATCACTAATTGGAACTTCGTCGGTGAGATCTTCACCGGATGAGTCAGAAGATTCAGATTCCTCCGACATAAGAAGTAAAGATGAGCCTTCCGGGGGTGCTTCAGTCTCTTCCTGCGCACTTTCATAAGACCTACCGTCCGGCTCTTCAAAGTCAGCTGTAGTAAGTTCAGAAACGCTATCT
>JAEEGL014143763.1_pt1 | contig 10485 bp, 9 predicted proteins | sample 9134231 | NCBI WGS metagenome assembly JAEEGL01 (sample SAMN16246548, study PRJNA631951) | gut metagenome | biome: gut microbiome; feature: rumen; material: fiber-attached | host: Bos | place: Iran: Karaj | collected 2018-10 | reverse complement strand
TGACAGCGGTCCGGCTGCTGTGCCCGCTGTCACTGCCCAATCCGTTCATTCATGAAATCCGGCCGGCTTATATATATGACATGACTATTCGCCCGATTGCCGGACAGATCAAGATCAGGCTGATCGACGCAATCACGGATCTGGGCACTGTCTTCTGGCGGGCGGGAAACCAGCAGGCAGCTAATGAAATGCAGAAAGCCGCAGCAGGTGTTGATTACAACGGCTACCCGGCAATCCTTGCCTGGATCTGGATGGCAGGATGTATCCTGGTGCTGCTGTGGTTTGTTTTCAGGAATATTCAATTCAGGAAAGCCCTGAAAAATAACCGGATAGAGGAAATCTCCGGGGAACTGAAGGAAATGTATCTGCATCTGTGCGGGGAGCGGAAAGTAAAACCTGTTCCGGTCTACTTTACGGATCCTGTTCCAGGCGCATGTCTGGTGGGGATATTCAAACCATACATCGTTCTTCCGGTTATTACCGCGCCAAAGGATGTGAAGAATGTACTGATCCACGAAATCTGCCATCTGAAAAACAGGGATCAGATCTGGGGTATCCTGCGGCTGCTCTGCTGCGCGATTCACTGGTTCAATCCCCTGGTCTGGCTGGCTGCATCCATGAGCCGGACGGACTGTGAACTGCGCTGCGATGACCGGGTTACGGCACCGATGGATGAAGCGGAGCGGAAGGACTATGCCAACGTACTGGTACTTGCGACGGCAAAAAAGAACATGCCCGGCATCGGCGTAATGGCGACCGGCATGACGATGACAGGAAAGCGGCTGAAAAACCGTGTGATGGCGATCGTACAGAACCGGAAACCGATCCGCATATTTGCCGGTGTGTTTATGATCTTCGCGTTTGCATGCCTGATCGGCGCCTTTGCCACCTCTGAGATCAGCAGGTCCTGGCTCACAAGCTTTCCGGACAACAATGGTGAAATCGGCTGGACACTGGACGCTGAAATACTGAAATATTACGCAATTGACCAGGAGGCGCTGGATGCTTACGGAACCGGGGTATGGCTGAGTCAGAGCCTGAAGGAGGAAGATATCCGTACACCGTTCACAGTGCAGCACAATGAAGCGGAAACAGAATGGAGAATTGCTGACAAGGATGAAGGCCTGATGCTGGTCTTTGACGGCAATGGAATGCTGACGAATCTTCTGAACGGCAGGAGCAACGTGGATGACAGTATGCCTGTACCGCTGGATAATCAGGATACGCCAATGCACAAACTGCAGGATATTTACTTTGATAATCTGGATGAGGTTGTTCAAGAGTATTTCAATGGTTTTCTTGGCGGTTTCCGGCCGGATCTTGTTTCGGAAAGAAACTATGTCCAGCTGATTGAACAACGGCAAAGCAATGACAGATATTTTGCGGTATTTGCCCTGCGGACAATGGTACTCAACGAACAAGGCGTACGGGAGAAGGAAGACCTGTATCCGGCGATGATTGAGCTGGAAATGTATCCGGAAATCAGAGTCGTCCGCATGACAACCAATCCTGAACAGATGATGAATCCGGGAAACGGATAAAGATTTGAGGTGAAGTTATGAAACGCTTGATTTCAATGATCATCACCATTGTCATACTGTAACCGTATCATTGATAACAGGGGATTTAACTCCGCAATTGTACAGCAGTATTAAATGGTTTTGAGGCATTGCGGGTTCATGAGAACAAAAAGAAAAACATATCGACGCTTAAGCCGTTGTTTCAGAAGATCCTGAAAAACGCCCGGCCAATTTTAGCCGGGCGCGATTAGTAATCAGCTTTATCGCTTATTATTGGAAGTAATCAGCCATTTCATGTTCTGTCAATCCAAAGAACTCCTGCACATGAAGATAAACATACCCAGGCCGCTCTGCCATCGTCCAGTTTCTCATTCTGTTAATCCTCTGCTTCCAGTAGTCCCATGCTTTCTCTGGATCGGAAGGTGCCTCTGCAACAATGGTTCCATCGTTATAAGGTGCCCAACGTTCCAGGTGTGCCTTCATTCCTGGTTCAATCCATGCCACACACGCATCCAGTTCATTCTGCATAACTTCTGTGGTTAATGTCTTATACAGCTTTCCCAGTTTTGTTAAGAACAGTTTTTTGCATTGATCGACTTCAAGGATCTTTCTGAAGATAGTGTTATCGATTTTTTGGGCTCCCATTCCTTCAACTTTCAGATAACTAGACACAGCATTGTAGTCAGATTGATATAATCCATAATCCAGATCCTGAATCAAGCATTTCCATTTTCCGCCTGGCACCTTATAAATTCTACCTGTTCCGATATCAGGGTTACCGAAAAACATCTCAACGGCCAGCCAATCCAGAAAGCTGTCGATATCAATTTCCTGTTCCAGGTACATCAGGTCATCCGGATTTTCTGCTGGATTGCTGTTTTTTATCTTGATTTGCATTGCCTTGTATTCAGAAGCATTGCCCTGCTCCGCATGACCACCGACTTGCAGGATCGTAATACTGTCTGCCATGTCGTCGGGAATCTGTTCATACCGGCATATCGTATGAGCATCTAAACTCTCCCGTATATTATAGATCCCCCAGTATTCGCCGTTCAGGTAAACTTCAACCGGTCGCCACGCCAGGGTCAGCAGATGTGTATCCGTATATTTCTCGATCAGGCGCTGCTGCACTCCATCCGCCACCCGGGTAAACAGGCAATCGTTCCCTGAATTTCGAAGAAGAAGCGATGGATAAGAATCAGCTGAACGGTCATCGAAGATCCGAAACTCAAAAGCACCGTCCAGCGCGTTAATCTGAAAGCTTTTCTGCGGCATATCTACAGAGAAAGGCTCTCCCCCTAATTGTAAACTGATCCTGTCTTTGAACAGCATGGCGCCCAGGCCGCTCTGATAAGTCAATTCACCTTCAGCACTGATACCGTTGTCGTAGGCGTCACGGTATACGGCGTTTTTGAATGGGAGCAATCCGGGCGTTTTTTCTATCTTTTCACCTTCAGCCAGAATCCCCGTTTCTTCATTCCACAGAGCATTCGGATCGACAGAAAGGTCTATCCGATCCAACGGCTGATTATGATCTTTCTGAATGCCTTGAACAGCAGCAGCTGCCGGAAAGGTTTCAGGCGCCGGATTATTGCCTGCCGGACGGGATATCACATCAAGCGGCATAAACCGGTTCAAGAATCCATTATGATAAACTGCCAGGACTCCAACAAGCAGAATCATTACTGCAAAGAAAACCAGAGCAGGTTTCAGCCGATGAAAACGAGGCCGGTCTGCGGAAGAACCATTCGATAAACCAATTATAGCGCCGTCAGCTGTGTGATTTGCAGTCATCAAAGGAAGAACCTCCTTTTCCGTTTTTCTCAGTATTTCATTTTCCTGGGAAGGAAGTTCATCCAGCCATACAAAACTGCTCAGAACCGCATCATGAATGATTTCCTGTGCCTTGCGCTCATTCATTGTAATCTTCACTTCCTTCCAATTCGTTTTTCAGAATTATGCGTGCTTTCCGGCATCTCCTCGATACGGCAGAAGGTGTTATTCTCAGAATCTCTGCTGTTTCCGCGATATCGTATCCCTGAACATACCGCAGGGTAACAGCTTCCATGAGCTTCTGCGGCAAGTTCATGACAGCCGCCGTCAGGGCAGTCTTTGTTTCATCCGGTTGTTCCGCAGCAATCCGCAGATCTTCCGGCCGGACATACCTGTTGATGTGAAGAGCCCATGAAGACCGAAGATAATCCCGGCAGACATTAACAGCGATTTTCGTCAGCCAGTATTTTTCTTTTGTTGCATCCTTCAGGCTGCCGATATGCGTATAAGCTTTCAAAAATGTCTCCTGCGCAGCATCTTTGGCTTGTTCGATATCATGCAGATACAGATAGCAGATTCTCAGAATATCCTTTTCGTACAGACGAATTAAGAAGGTAAGTCTTTCCCGATTCTCAGAATCCGGGCCCTGGATTCCCGTCACAGACTTCACCTCCCTAATAATACAGACGGAAGAAACCGGAAAAATTTGATCCGGAATAAAAAAAGAACAGTATCTTTTGCACGTCCGGCTGCAATCCGATGAATCCGGACCTGGGGCGGGCCAAATCTTGTCTTATGATCCTGCCGCATCTTAAAAACGGAACAGCATGAAAAGTCTGCTGCTCCGTGAAACGGTACATACGGCAGGGCCTGCTTTCGGCGCGGCGCTATTCCAGATACTTGCGAAGGTTTTCAAAAACGATCTCATAGGCGCTGGCGTACATGTGGACGCCGTCGATTGCGAATTCCGCTTTCTGCTCTCCGTTTTCGTCCGTCAGGCCGGCGTTGGCGTCAATATAGCAGTACCCGTATTTTTCCGCGAGATTCTTTACCCGGCGGTTGCACTCCGCGATGTTTTCCCTGGTTCGGTCCTTCAGCATAACACGCTGCCACTCCGCCTGGGAAGGCAGGTGCCGGTTGGTCGGATAATACGCCATACAATAGATTTTTGCACCGGGAATCCTGGCTTTCGCTGCTTGCAGGATCCGTTCGTAATTGGCTTCCAGATGATCCATCCAGCCGTCACCGTAAACACGGTCCGTCATGTCGTTGGTACCGATGTTGATAAATACAACAGACGGCTCCAGGTCCAGCAGCACCGTATCGATCTCACGCAGAAAATCATCGGTGGTCGTCCCGCCGATTCCGCGGTTGTAAATCGTCCTGCCGATTCCGGCGCTGCGGGCCAGCTCACAAACGGGGAACTGCTCCATCAGGGAGGAACCGGTAAACAATACGGCGCCTTTTTTCGCCGTGCGGTTCAGGATCCTGTAGTTCCTGACCTTGTTTGCCTGGTCCGCGCGCAGCTGTTCAGCCATCCGGTCGTCTGCCTGTTTTTGCAGCAGCTGCAGCAGCTCCTGCTGCTCCGGGGTCAGGTTTGCCAGATCGATCATGACTTACTTTCCTTTCTCAGATAACAGATTACGAAAGCCGCTTCATGCCGATCGCTTCGGCAGCCTTCTGCATGAAGATGTTATCTTTTTCCGTGGTCAGCGCTGCAGCTTTGCCTCCGTTCAGTATTCTGAAGGCTATTTCAGAGAGAAGCGCCTTGCAGTATCCCTCATTCCGCCGGTCCGGCACAGTCGCGACACCGCCTATTTCTGTTTCTCCTTCCCGAAACGACAGGGGAATCGCGAAACAGACGATCTCATCATCCTCGACAATTGCCAGCGGGTTTCCGACATGCCGGCCGAATTCGTCGGGACTGACAGAACGGCCGAACCGTGCATAAAACCTCCGGATGGCATCCAGGTCCATGCGCCAGTCCAGACTGCTGACAGCGCGGGGCTGAGCGTGTTTCAGATCCTTTAAGGATTCGATCCGGTAATACACAAAGGGATTACTCAAACAGCATTTCTCCAATCCGCTTTTTCACTCCGGCATCAGGCTCTTCATCTGTTGCATGCTTTTAACAATATAGTCTATTTTCAGAAATGTGTAAATCCCGGGAAGCGTCAGAATACCGGACAGGAGCAAAAACCGGAACAGAATCTCTCTCAGAATGGTCACTTGACAGACTAAATGCAACTTTGACAGACCAAATGCAACACAAGGCAGAAAGCAGTGGTAAGGGTGGGAAAATCAGAGGTTTTCCCACCCTTACCACTACCAAAGGACGACAGCGACGGTAAGGAGGAACGACAGCGATCCAGGCATTGCAAAATAAGGACTTGCAGAATGAAGCGGAGGAAGTGGAAAAAGAAAGACGGATAAGATATAATCGAGCTGCAGCGGGGAAAGAATGGCAGAGCAAACAGGGCAGCACGGCTACTTGTTCAGGTTTGACAAAGTAAATGCTACTGCCCTCTCTATGTTGTTAGAGCTGCATCTCGGAATGAAAAGTATCAGGTCAATTTCACTTTGTTCGGATTACAGAGAATCCCGGGTTTTCAGGGAATATGCCGTCTGCATATTCCCAGGAATCCCAAGGGCCGTGAGGGTATCCCCGACGAATTCTGAGGGCTTTCAGGAAAATCATAGGAGAGCCGTCCGGCTCAAGAATCTTCCATGGATTTGTATCAATGTCGTTGCCGTGCTGTACCCAGAAGTGCAGGGTTTCCCGTTCTGAGCGGGTCATGGGAATGGTGTCTTCCATCTCATGCATGGCATCCATATTGTATTCAAATTCCGGAGTGCCTTTTTGGTATTTCATTCCGACACTTCCTTTCTGAATACGGACTTGTTAAGCGTCACCTGTTGTGCTGGGATGGTGGTGCATTGTAGCAGTTTCAGGAGCTTATCACCGTAGAAGAAACGGAAGACATCATAAGGGCATTTGTTCCCCAGGCTTTCCCTGCTGTATGAATTAATATGGTTCATCATAAGCGAGATATCATCCTGAGAATACTGACCTAAATCCGTACCCTTTGGAATGAAACAGCGAATGAATTCATGGTTTCTTTCCGCAGAACCCTTCTGGTAGGGAGCATTTGGATCGCAATAGAAAACTTTGGTTCTTCTGACGCCGTCCATCGGCTCGAATTCAATTGCCGTGGGATTGGAAAATTCGCTGCCGTTATCAGCCAGGCAAACCCTGAAGATCTTTTCAAATACTGTATTGCCAAGTTCCCGGTAAAGGAAGTCAAAGACATCTGAAACAGATTTAGCCGTGTTGGCGTCCCGCAGGAAAGCCAGCATCATCTCGCATTTAACGAAATGGATTGTCAAAAGGACTTTTCCGCCCTTCCTGCCCTCAACTGAATCGAGCTGGGTAACAGGCGTATCCGGGTTTTCTTTCATGAACTTCAGGAAACATGCGTAATCCCGGCCAATTCTGCATTTTTTATCTACTTTGAATTCCTTCTTTTTCCGACGGCCCTTGAATCTTAATTTGCGGGGAAGGTCCATGTTCATGGCGGAGAGAATGCGGGAGTCAATTAAGCGGTAGATTGTCCGTTCGCTGGCCATGAGTGAATCATTGTTTGTCACATAGACATGGTGCGGTGACTGTCCCTGCCGGATCAGCGGAGAGATCAGCCGGTCAAGCCGGAGAATTTCTTCCTCTGTATAAGAAAGGCCTTTTCGTGATTCGCACAAAAGTAACCGGTATTCATCATGGGCATTGTTGCCAATATATAATTTCTTCTCCAGCGTGCAGTATGACCGTTTTCCACAGCCATTGCAGACATAAGGCGGCTTTATGTGGCGGGGGCAAATTTCCTTCTCGAAGTCAGGACAGTGTAGGTTACATAAAGCACAACGATGACAGAATTTATACTTTTTCGGCGAATTACAAGTACTGCAGATCCAGGTTTTCTGGCACTTGTATCGATTCTTGCAACTGTTGTAGTTAAAGCCATGTCCTCCTACTTTTGAGTATTCCACGTGGGCTCGGATTTCTCTGGAAATTGTTGATTTATTCTTGCTAAGAATGTCGGCAATTTCAGCAAATGTTTTCTTGGCATTGAGTAAAAGCTCAATATTCCGGCGATCCTGTAATGTTAAATGTTTCTTTTCCATCTCGGTTCCTCCTTTTAACCGAGATGCAGCAAGTTGACAATATCACAGGAATTTGCAAATGCAAGCTGTGGAATCCCCCGGAAATTTTCCTCTGGGGGTTGACGTCGGGGCCCTGCCGGTGCGGATAGCCAGCCTTAAGGGCCATCCCCGCGGCCGCCATCCGTATAGGCGTCCCCTGGGCTGGCGCCTACGGCTAGGCTACCACACCGACCTCCCAACATAAACCCCACGCCAGAAAATTTCCTGCTTGGTCGCTTCATCGAAGGAAATAGATTCTTCAGATTTATCAGGCGAAAATAATAGTCATATACATTCTTTGCCAGAGTTGATGCGACAGGAATTCTCGCCAAAGTTAATGCAACTCAACGGTTGCAACTAACTTGGCAAATGATACGAATTAGAAAATTTTACCAGCGGTCACTTTGCAAGGTAAGTTCCGGTTTTGGTGGAGTAAGTTCCGGAAGTCGCTGACGCCATAAAAATCAAGGAGTTTTGGACAATGCACAAGCAACACGAATGTCATTTTAGGTAGAAAAGAGTGTCCAGAAAGGATATAATCATACTGCAGCAGGTGAAAGAAGGGTACAGCAAACAAGCGAATGGATCTTGAGAAAGAGAGCTTCTCAAAGTAAATTCCGCCCGCTTACGGATCTGAAAAGATCCAATAATTATATGAATTATACCATAATTGATATACATGCGATACCCCGGAAATTTTCCTCTGGGGGTTGACGTTGGGGCCCTGTCGGCGTGGATAGCCAGCCTTAAGGGCCATCCCCGCGGCCGCCATCCGTATAGGCGTCCCCTGGGCTGGCGCCCGCGGCAAGGCTACCACACCGACCTCCCAACATAAACCCCGCGCCAGAAAATTTCCTGCGCCGTCCGTACTGCTGGGTTTTCTGAGTTACTTCCGGCTATGGTTTTTCAGAGTAACTTCAGTTTCAAAACCGGAATTCAAGTTGCAAAATGAGGTCTTTTACCAGTTTTTCTGATTCTGACTGACGTGCCTCCCCGCGGCTGCGTATGAAAAGGTGCCGGAAGCAAACAGGCTTCCGGCGGAAAGAAAAAACAGGCGCACAGCGCAGAAAGCACGGAGGATAAGAAAATGGAAAAAATGGAACTGAGCATCAACGAAATGGCAAAAGTACACGGCGGCATCGGCGGTCTGATGCCCGGCGGCTTCCTCCTTCCCGGCATGGGTCAGCCCCTGCCCCAGAATCAGGATCAGGACGAGCACAAGGACGGCGGAGCGACGGGCTCCTGGTAAGGCCGGCTTAACGCAGTTTATAAAAGGGAATCACGGCTGTGATTCCCTTTTCACGTTGGAGAACCGCTTCACGAGGTAAAGCGCGTACCCTCCGAGGACGACGACGATCACGATGAGGTTGAGGACCATGTTCACTTTGGGATCCATGGTTCCTTCCGCTTCAAACGCGCCGAGCGCGTTGTTCACCGAATGGAAAACGATGCAGGGGATCAGCGATCCGCCGTGGTGGAAGATCAGCACCAGCACAAAGCCGACCAGTACGGCGAAGACGATCTGAACGAAGTTCGATACCGGGTCTTTTCCGCTTCCGTTGAACAGATTGACGATATGGCCGATGCCGAAGGTCAGGGCGGATACGATGATTGCTGTCCTCAGGTTGTCCTTTTCCATGGCCCGGAACAGCAGGCCGCGGAAAATGACCTCCTCCAGGAAGCCGACGCAGCACATGCTGATCACGTAGCACACCGTGCCGGGCACGCCGTGCCGCAGGCTGACTCCGCCCCACAGGGATGCTGACGCGATGACCGCCAGCGGCAGGTAATACAGAAAGCTCTTCGCAGGGACGCCGGATCCGCAGAAACCGTATTTTTCACTGAGGCCGTTCTTCCGGATCCAGGTGAACAGGACCGCGGTCATTGCGATGTGCAGCGCGGCCGTTACGGATTTCACGATCCCCGCGCTCTCCGAAAGCTGGTCCGCCAGGCTGCTCAGAACGACGTAGGCGACGATCCAGAGGATTGCGAACATGAGTTCATTCTTCTTGTAAATCTTTGTCATTGCTGTCCCTTCCTCTCCAGTCCTTCCGCGACCGTGATCAATGCATTCCGGACCGCGTCGGGGTCATATTTCATCGCGTTGTTCGCGATCAGGCTCGCGTAGCCGTGCACAAGGGCCGCCAGCGGTTCAAAGAAGGCGGCCGCCTCCTCCGGCGTAAGATCCTCCTCCGCGCTAACAGCGGCAAGGACGCCGGCAGTTTCCGGCGCGCGGATCAGATCCTCCAGGCTGAGGCCGGTAAAGCGCCCGGACTGGAAAAGGAACCTGAACAGGTGCGGCTCCTCCTCCGCGAACCGGATATACCGGAGCCCGATCTCCAGAAGATCCCCGCCGGCCAGGATATATTCACTGTGGAACGCGTCCGTCTTCTGATAGGTCAGGTCCTTCAGGGTGTCCATATTCGGAAACTGATACATCACAGGCTGCGTCGAACAGCCGAGAAAGGCGGCAAGGTTTCTAGCGGTCAGAAACGCGTGGCCGTTTTCCCGGATCAGCCGGAAGGCTCCTTCTATCATGGCCTCCTTCGTCGTCGCCGGTTTTCTTGGCATTGAAGTCACCTCCAATACTATAACGTATGTTATTATATTCTCATCTGCCGGCGATTTCAAGAGATACTTTGTGTTCCCGTGCAGGATTCTGCGTGCCTTCCCTTTTCGCATCGCCGCCGGTTTATCTGTAAACATTTTTCGGATTACCGCTTGACAAGTATATCGTGATACGATATAATCCTTTACGATATATCGGACTACGATATATCGAGTGACGATTGAGGTGAGCATATGGCAGAGAATTTAGTCCTGACGGAAGCGACATATTATATACTGCTGTCTCTGGTCAGTCCGCGGCACGGATACGGCATCATGCAGCTGACAGAGGAGCTGTCAGGAGGCCGGGTCCATCTGGCGGCCGGTACCCTTTACGGGGCGCTGAACGCGCTGTGCGCGAAGGGCTGGATCATCCAGCTTCCCGCCG
>JAEEGL013601724.1_pt1 | contig 10485 bp, 4 predicted proteins | sample 9134231 | NCBI WGS metagenome assembly JAEEGL01 (sample SAMN16246548, study PRJNA631951) | gut metagenome | biome: gut microbiome; feature: rumen; material: fiber-attached | host: Bos | place: Iran: Karaj | collected 2018-10 | reverse complement strand
ATCCCCTATTAATATATCAACAACTTCTCTTAAATTTTTATCATTTTTTAATAAATTTAATTTTATATTTTAAGTAATTAATAATATTTTCTCCATTTCCTTCTTCTATTTTCAAAATTTTTATTTATAGTTAATTCTAAAATTAAATCTATTATTTCTTTAATATTCTTTTTATTTTTAAATAATGAAGATAAATAATAATAATCATACTTATGTTGATAAATATAATAAGAAATTTTATGTAGGGTTAAAATAAAAGAATCTAAAAATACTTGAAAACTAATTCCAATCTTTTGAATCATATTTAAATGTTTTTTCAATTTTATAATTTGATAAAATATTCATACTTTTAAATAAAATTATTTTAATTGAAAATTTTAGTTTTTTTATGATTATTTTAAATGAAATAAAATCATAAAAAAACCTAACTTTTAAAAGAAAGAGTAAATATTTAATGAATAAAATTTAGGAGAAATTGATGAATAAGATTCATTTGTACAAAAATATTCTAATTGATATATAATAATTACTTATAACATAACTAAATTAATATGAAATAGAAAAAATATAAAAATATAAATTGTAGAAGTAAATAATAATATTCTATTAGTAAAAGAAGAAATAATAAAATAAAACAATTAAAAGAACAAAAAATCCATATATATTATTGATTACAAATCTAAAAAATCAATTTATTTTTGTAAATCCAAACATATCAATCATATTAAAATAATAATGGATGATAATTAAATTCAAAAAAAGAAAAGAAAAAAGGAAATTATAAAAGAAAAAATTGTAATTAAAGTTAGATAAAAATGGTAGAAGATAAAAAAGAGATATGAAACAATAGAAAACTGAATAGCCGATATTACAATAGAAAATAGAATAAAAGAAGATAAGAATGGGAATTAGTAAGAAACAATATTAAATATTTTAATCTTTATAGAATAAATTTCAAAATTTAAGATTTAATTATATGATTGAATTATTTAAAATGAAGAAAAAATTCATATATTTAAAATTAGTATTTCCGAAATAATTTAATTTTCAATAGATTCAGATATTATTTATTTCAATAAATATAACAAAAGATTCAAATACTTTTAAATTTTTCATATTAAGAAGAATTGATTTTTTTCATTAATATTAAAATAAATACAATAATAGTCTTAACTCTATTTTATTTTTGTCATTTACTTCGTTAATATCTCTAAAATTTAATTAATTAACTTCCTTATTTTTATTATTATTATTTTTGTATCTCAAATAAAATAATATATAAAAAATTTAAAATTTTGAAAATATAATAAAGAATTTTATTAATAATCAAAAAATATATACTTTATCTCTAAATGTAAAATCATTTAATATAGTAATATATTTTTAAAATTTTTATGAAAATAATAAAAAATTTTTTTTAAATGAAAATTTTCATTATGAGATTCATAAGTAAAATTTTCTTTTATCTCATCTAAATAATATTCTAATATTAAAACTCTTTTTTTTCTCTATTATTGGAATATTCATTTTTAATTAAATAATCATTTTTAAGAGGTCAGATTAAATTCTCCAAATTCTCCAGTATATTTATTGTATTATCATTTTATTTAATTGACTTTTTATCATTTTTAATTCCTCAAAGTTTCATAATGTATATTCTACAATATATACTATTTTAGACGCAATTGAATAATTGCCTTTTATTTCATTATTAAAATCAAATATTGTTTTTTCTAATATATTTTATATGTTTTTATTTATTAACTCCATAATTTTTTTTTTATGACATTATTTTCTTTTTATAAAAATAAAACTAATTTAATCCAAAAAAAACAGTAGTAAGAAAAAGAAATATAGGTGTACAAATGTATAAGTTGAATTTTTATTTATTAATTAATAATTATAAAATAAAAAAATATTTTAATTTGAACAAAAAAATATTATTATTATTTCCATTTCATTAATTCTTCAATACAATTAAAATATCAAAAGATATGAAAATATATTTCATATAAATTAAATTCAATAATAATATCAAATTATATTTATTTAATATAAAAAAACAAAAAAAGAGAAGATATTGAAAAAAATAAAAATGAAGAATGAATAGAAAAAAATTAAAATTCAATCATATTAATTTATTTATATAATTAAATAACAAATTGTTTTATTTAAATTTATCACATTTTGTAAATCCTCTTCATTATTATTCAAACCATTATTAAAAAAATTTCTTAATTTCTTCCATTGAATTTAAAATTAAATTTGATGAATAAAATAATTTTTTTTATCAATTGATAAATGAAATTTTTTTAAATCTATATTATTCATTATTTTAAATATATAAAAAAATTTTATATATAGTAAATAAAAAGTTTTTAAAGAATAATTTGATCCTTTTTATAAAATATAAAATATTATCTTTTTTTAATAATGAATATTTCCTTCAATATAATTTATTTTAATGATCATAAAGATCTTTCAAAATTATTAAATTTATTTATAAATAATTGATTAAATAATCTAAATTTTAATATTTATATTTTAAATATTTAAATAGATTTATTTTAAATAAATTTTTTTATATTATTTATCATTAATAATAAAAACAAAGTATTTGTATTATATAAAATTAATTTTATAAATTTCAATAAAATAAAATTAAAACTTATTCATTATTGTATAAATTATTTAAAGAAATTTATAAAGGAGTATCACTTCATTTAATATAAATGGAAATAAAATAAAGATTAAATAATTTAATAAATAGATGATTAAAATTTTATTGTTTAAATAGTATAACTTTATAGATTAAAAACATAAAAATTGAATCAAATATATCAAAATTTATTCATTTATTAACTTAATATTTTTATTATTTAATAATTTTAATATAAAATATTATGAAAATAACAAAGTATATCTTTAAAAGATGAAAACCATCATCCAAATAATAGATAATAAAAAGAAATTTTATTTCAAATATTTATTTCAAAACATCAAATTTAATAAAACCTTTAGTGAGCAAGAAGCATTGACTATATAATATTTTTTTTGAGCTGGAAATATAATATCTAACAGAATAAAATTGAAATTCAATGAATTAATCAAAATATTTGTTGAATAAATAATCATAAATCTTATAATATATATATAATTTATATATTGAAAATCATCAAATTAGATAAAGAGAAATACTATGATAAAGATTTTGTTTTTTCTTTTTTTATCATGAACCATGTCTAATTAAATAATTTTTTGGAATTTTATGCTGATGTTTGAATTTAAATACAGTTCTATTCATGTAAAAACCTAAAAGGAAAAACTTGAGTTATGATTGTTTAAGATATAATTTTGACAGATATTTGAAATTGTAAATTTAGAAGCTTTAAAATTTAGAGAAAGTGTTAATTGGAAATGAATTTAATTTTTTTACAAATTTTTTTTAATTAGAAAGTAAGTTGACTAAAGATAAAATAATGAAAATGGAATAAATTTAGATGATAATAATATAAATGAAATAATGATGAAATAAGACTAAACAATAAATAAGATTTTTAAATATTAATATTTATAAAAATGAACGGAAATTAATTGATAATTTCTCTATTAAAAAGATTGAAATGTTTTTATTTCTTGAGTTAATGATATTGCTGAAAAAAAGGAGTAATGCCTTTTGATTATAATTTAGGAATTTGACTTAAATTGAGAGAATTAGATAAACTTCAAGATTATGGTAGGTATATATTTTAAATTGATTTTATGTTAACTAATAATAGAAAAGAAAAAGAGGATTTTTAAATATATATTTTTATTATTTAATTATAAAACATTAAAAAAAGAAACAAAAAACTACAAATAAGTTAATAAGTTATAGAAAAATATAATTAAAAAAAAAAATAAAAATATTGTTTGATAAAATTTTAAATAATGTCAAAATCAAAATTACAAACTTTAGGAAGATATATAATAGATGATTCAATTCCAGATATCAATTCTTTTGTAAACCCAGAAGGTAAATTATTTAGCACAGAAATATCAATGACAGCACCAGATAATAAATATATATTTTCAAAACAATTTAGAAAATATCCAAGAGGGAGAAATATAATAAGTGGAAGATTATATAAATCTGTAGATATTGATCCAGATAGATTTAATTTATTAAATACTGTTAAAAAAATAAGAAAATCAATTTATGAGTCTTCAAGTGATATTTTTAATCAAAAAATAGCATATGATGAAAAAACATTTGATTATGTTTATAAACCTAGATTACAAATTATGGAATATAATGAAAGAAAAGCAAATAGATTAACTAATAAAGATGGTTCTTTAAGAGATTTTTTAAGAGAAAGTAAGCAAACTGGAATTAATAATTATATGATTAAGAATTTACAAGAAGAAAGTCAAAAATTAAATAATCTTGGATTAGAATTAGATAGAACAATTGAAAATAAAGAAATAAATTATTGTAATAATAATAATATCTTTGATAATTGTATTCATGAGCAAAATGAAGCTTCTAAAACTATTGTTGATTATTTAATTAATTTAGAAGATTTAAATAGACAATTGGCAAATGAAAAAGAAAAAGAAAAAAAAATAAAAAAAACAATAGAAGATGAAATGGAAAGAATTTTACAAGATTTAGAATCTTTAAGAGAATCTTGTAAATTTGTTACAAAAGTAATTGAAATTGATAAAAATAAATTTAATGAAAAAATAATTGGAAAAAGTTATAAAAATTCATTAGATCCAAATGATAAACCTGATTTTGGTGATTTAACAGCAAAAACAATAGAAAATTATAAATTTTGTTTAGAGAGAAATGAAAATGAAGAAGAAGAATTAAATGAACAATTAAATGATCCAAATATAATGACGTTAAAATTTACAGAAATTGAAGATAGAATAATAAGATTAATAAATGAAATTCATATAATGCAAATTGAAGAAAGAATTAAAAAATCAGAAATTAAAACTACTATTCATGATATGAATGAAAGATTAGTTTTTCATGAAAAAGAATTAGAAGATTTAAAAAATTTATGTAAATTTGAAGAAAAAGAAATCAATAATATTGAAAGATCAAATATTCATATTAAAAGTTGTGAAGAAGATTTAATTAAAGAATTATACTTACATGTTTTATTAATTCAAGGTTTACCTCTTAAAATAAATCCAAATATGAAAATTGTAGATCTTACTAAAGATTGTATTCAAAAAATAAGATCAAAAGAAATTAAATTAACAAATTTAATGTTTGATTTAGAAAAAATTGAATCAGAAGAACCAAAACTTTTTAATAAAATTCTTAATGAGAGAAAAGCTGTTAATAAAGAAAATAAATATTTAGAACAAAAAAATCTATTAGAACAAGAAAGAGAAGAAAAAAAAAAAGAATCAAATGAAAGAATTCAAAAAGTTGTTATTAAATCTAGAAAAACAGAAGCTCCTTTTAGAACATTTAAAAAAATAGAACCTAAAGATATTATTAAAGAAGATGAGTTTGAAGAGTATGATATTATGTTTTATTAACTTTATATTTATCATTAATTCAATTTTAATTAAATATAAACAATAAAAAAAGAAATAAAATGTCTTATTTATTTTAAAATATTTAATACGAAATTCATTTTTTAATTTATTCTAAGAATAAAAATTTTATATATTTTTCAGATATAATTAATCTTAATTTATTTTCTTTTGTTTTTTATATTAGATATATGCTTTTTAAATTCATTAATAATTCATTACTCTTCGGAGAAAGTTTCATTTTTTTTCTAAATTAAGAGATCTAATAGCATTTAATTTAACTATATCAATATAGAGGGTTTGATTTAATAATTAATTGTTTTCTCATTGAACTATTATATATTTCATCGTTAATTTTATCATCAAATAAAATTCTGTAATACCATTGTATATAAAAATATTATTTTATTTATGATTCAATTTATACAGTTCCATTTTCTGTAAGTAGTTGTTCAAATAATTATTATAGTCAATTCCAATTTCATTATTTTTTCCCTTTTTATCAAATTCAGGCAAATAATTTATTTATTTTTCATCTTAATTTTGTTTTTATAAATGTTCTTGTTTACATTCTTATTATCTTTTATTAATCCAAAAACAAACTTTCAAACTGTTTCAATCAGATTCATTTTTTCTTTCACTTTTAAATATAATTATAACAATTTATTAAAAGAATAGGTTTTTATTCTATTTTTCTGATTTAAATTATCGAGTATTTATTCTTTTTTTCTGATAATAATTTTTAATATTATCTAATTCTTTTTCAATGTTATAAAGTTTTATTTTTTTCTTCTAATAGTTTTGATGTTTCTTCTAATTGTTTAATTCTTTCATTTAATTCAATGATTTTTGTTTTACTCTTCGTCCATATTTTTATAAGTATAAATAAAATTTTGAAAAATAAATTAATCTATGATATAAAATACATTTTATTATTGATAAATAATTTTTTTAAGTTTTTTTGATTATTTATATTTGTTGCCATAAATTGATGTTTGATTTAGTGAATTATAGATAGATTTTTTTTAATTGATTAAATCTTTTTGGAAGATTTGTTAAAACAATCAAAGTTAAATTGTGACTTATAAATTAAATCATATAAATTAATATATTCGTCAATTTATTGTACAAGAATTAAAAATGACTTTTACTAGATATGTATTCTCAAAAAATTTGTATAAATAAAAAAATAGAAAAAATTATTATTTCAAAAAAACAAAATATCAATTTTTATAATTTATCATACAAGACAAGAATAAATATAATAAATGAAAGAATAAAATTATATAAAATTATAAAATTAATTATTTAATTGAAATCTTTTTATACTATTAAAAATTCTTTTAAGAAAGCAATGTTCAGTACTTAAATTATTATAAGTTTCACCATTACCAATATAATGACAACCACATTCACAATCTTCTTTTAAAGAAATTATACAAATAATAAAAGACATTTTTATATTAAAAAATTGAAAGCAACTTTTAGCAACATTATTAGAATTATTTAAAGGATCAATAATAACTAATTCACTTCCAATTTGAATATTTTTGAAATTAATTTCATTTTCATTTAATTTAGCATAAATTACATATTTAGTTGGATCAAATTTTAATCCATAATAATTAATAAAATCAAAAAATAATTTACCTAAATTATCTTCATTAATAGAAATATCAATTTCCATTCTTTTTTGAGCTTGAAGAAAAGAAACTATCATTAAAATTAAACCATAAGAAGAAAGACCACCCTTATAAGGATCATTTAAATTAGATATTTTTAAAATATTTTTTAAAACTAAAACTAAAGGTTTTAAACTTTTATACTGTAAAACAAAATTATTAACTAAATCAACACATTTTAATCCAAAATGTTTATCATCTTGAATAGAAATATCAATATGCATATTATTATAAATATCATTTGATATTATTTTTACAATTGGAGTACTTGCTCCTGATAAAAGTTTAATATCTTTAACCCAATTTTTTTGTCTTAAATATTCATAAATTTGACTTAATAATACTTGAATATTATTATTATTATTATTTGGATTTTTTTTATTAATTAAAACAATATCTATATCACTCCAAGGTAAACATAAATTTGTAGCATGAGAACCATATAAATGTACTTTATAATCTTTAAATATTTCATCAATTGAAACTTGAATTATATTTATTAAAGAATCATATAAATTTTGTTCTTTTTCTATATGTTCTTTTATAAATTGTTGATAATCACTTATATCTTTTGATAAACATGAAAAAACATATAATTGGTGATAAGAAAAATGAATGAATTTCTTATTTAAAAATTGAGTTAATGTACTTGAATTATTTTGTTCTAATATATTTTTTGAGTTTTGTTCTAATATTGAATATTTTTCATATAATTCATTAAGTTCAATTTTAGATGTTGTTAAATTTGTTATCAAAGTTTTTTTTTCTTTTTGAAGAATATTTATTTGTTCAAATAAATCATTTATATTTTGTTGATATTTTTTTTCTTTTTCTTGAAATAAAGTTTCTTCTTCTATTATTTTTTCTGTTAATTTCATAGAATTTATATTTTGTTTTTTTAATTCATTTTTTAAGTTATTATTATCTGTTTCATATTTTTTTATAATTTTAGAATTTTCAAGTAATTCTTTCCTTAATTGATTTATTTCTAATTCATAATCTAATTTTTCTTGAGATAAATCTATTGTTAATGTTGGTTGTTTAACTGGATCAATATTTAAAAAAGTATCTAATTTTTGTATTTTATCATTTTTTAATTTATTTGAAAAAAAAATAGGAATTTGAATGGAACTTTTATTTTTTATTCCAAAATTTCTCAGTATTTTAGCAAAAATTAATTTTTGTTTAATTTTATAATTTAATTTTGATTTTTTTGAAAACACATCATTATTATTATTATTATTATTATTATTATTATTATTATTATTATTATTATTTTTAATATTATTCTTTAATTCATTTTTCTCATCATCAAAATTATGAAAATTCTCAATATTATCTTTTTCTAATCTTTCAATAATCATATTACAAATATTATTATTTCCTCTTGCCATAGCAATTTCAAAAGGTTTAACATTATCTTTATTTCCTTCATCAATTTTTAAATCATGACATTTTAAAATAATTTTAATAATATCTAAATTTTCATTTTTAACAGCAATATGTAATATACTATCTTTATCAGGTAAGCTTTGAAAATTAACATCAGCTCCTTTTTCAATTAAAATTAAAAAAATATCTTTTAAATTATTAATAGCAGCTAAACTTAAAGGAGAATGTGAAGCTTGTGTATTTCTTCCTGTTTCAACAATTCCAATACAATTAACATTAATACCATAATTTACAAGTAATTTAACAATATCTAAATTTTCTCCTTTTTCACTTAATATTGTATAAAATAAAGCATTTCTACCATTTTTATCTTTTTTATTGATATCTTGTTTATATTGTAACATAACTTGAATTAAATTTAAATCTCCTTTTAAACATGAATACATTAATCCAGTTACATTATCTTTCTCTTCAATTTTTGGAGATAAATTTTTTGATTTTATTATATAATGAAAATGACAATCTGGCTCAGAACCTTTTTTTAATAAAATATTTATAAATTCTAAAATTATTTTATTTTCTGGAATATATTTTTGTAGAGCTAAACAAAGAGAATCATTTAAATTTTTTTTATCAATTATTTCTTTCGCAAGATATGTATTTAAGGTATCTATATCTGAATTATCTAAAAATTCATTTATTTTTCTTAATGTTTCATTTAAATTATATTTTTTGGATTTTAATAATGAATTATCTTGGATTTTTGAGTTATTATTGGTAGATGAAATTTTTTTTGAAGGGGAGTTATTATTATTATTATTTTGCTTTACTTCCATTTTTTATTATTTAGATTTCAGCCACAAATATTAAAATGTTAAAAATTAATTAAAAATATATATTATTATAATTAAATAAATATTTAATTTGAATATTAATAAAAACAAATAATTTATTTTAAAAAAATTTAAATTCTTCTATAAATTGCTAGTGTAAAGAATAGCTTTATTTAGAAATGAGTATTTCTTGAATTTTTATTTAATCTTTATATAAATTTCAAGAAAAAACCAACAAATTCAAGAACATCACTCTTTAAATTTTTTATATTTTATTTCCTACATTTGTTTTTATTCTATATTAAGTGGATTTATATTTAAATTAAAAAAAATGAAATTGTGATTGGAATGAAGAAAAAAGATTTAACTGAAAAATAGAAAAGATAATTTACATTTGAAAATTAAATATGAATATATATAAGTGAAAACTTGGATGAAAAGAAAATAATTTAAATTTTATTATATTTTAAAAGACAAATTATAAAAACAAAAAAATAAGAATACCAAGTAAAATAAAAAATATTAATGTTAATAATAAACATCTTCAATTCATTTCACTTATTAAATTTATAATTATTTATAACATTTACAAAAATTATTCTTTAATTCTTCATAAAAATTACAACCTCTAACTTCTTCATCAATAAAATTAAATAGACTTTCACCCTTATCACTTTCAAACTTAACTTGATTATAATTCTCATTTCCTAAAATAGCATGAATAAGAGTGTTATAAATATCATAAGGAGTAATTAATTTATTTTGATTAGTTAAAATATTATGATTAAAATTACTAATATTTTTCCCACTAATAATAAATAAATGCGGAAAAGCTCTTTCATACATAAAATTTCCATTAGCCAACCAACCATATAATCTAGGTAAATGTAATCCATGATCACTAACAAAAACAATTAAAGTATCATCAAAATATCCTTTATAATAAAAATCATATAATATCTTAGATAAAGGTTCATCCATATATTTAATAACTTCTCCAGTATCTTCATGAGCCATCATAAAACTTAATCTAAAAACTT
>JAEEGL013333421.1_pt1 | contig 10485 bp, 9 predicted proteins | sample 9134231 | NCBI WGS metagenome assembly JAEEGL01 (sample SAMN16246548, study PRJNA631951) | gut metagenome | biome: gut microbiome; feature: rumen; material: fiber-attached | host: Bos | place: Iran: Karaj | collected 2018-10 | reverse complement strand
GCCCGGGCCGCACCCCACTACTGGGAGGAGCCGGTTCTGTCTGAGGGCGGCGGCAGCGGAACGGTATTCTTTTCCGGCTGCACCCTGCGCTGCTCCTTCTGCCAGAACAGCCGGATCTCCCGGGACGGATTTGGGGAAGAACTTGACAAAGGCCGTCTCCGTGGGATCCTGGAGCAGCTGGTGGATGCCGGGGTCGAGAATATCAATCTGGTCACCCCCACCCATTTTCTGCCGGATATCCTGCCTGCCTTGGAGCCGAAGCTGCCGGTTCCCGTCGTCTACAACTGCGGCGGCTACGAGTCCGTGGAGACGCTCCGGGCGCTGGAGGGTTATGTGGATATCTACCTTCCCGACTACAAGTATGCAGACGCGGCGCTTGCCGCACGGCTCTCCGGCGCCGGTGACTACCCGGAAACGGCACTGCTGGCCATCCGGGAGATGATCCGCCAGACTGGCGCGCCGGTCATAAGCGAAGACGGCCATCTGCTCCGCGGCACCCTGATCCGCCACCTGATCCTGCCCGGTTACCTCGACAACACCCTCGGCGCGATTGAGGCAATTGCAGCCCTGCCCAAGGGGCAGTACCTCTTTTCTCTGATGCGGCAGTATACCCCGGTAAACGCCCTGCCTGCCCCGCTGGACCGGATGGTCACGGACGAGGAGGCGGACGCGGCACTGAGCTGGGCCATGCTGTGCGGTCTGGATGAAGGTTTTTATCAGGATGCACAGAGTGCGGAAGATGCCTATATCCCCGATTTTTCCCTGCAGGGCATTGACAGGCCCTGGGAGCCCTGGCTATAGGCCAGCGGCATGAACAGACAGAAGCGGCGGAAGCCGGAGACAATTTCCCGTTCTCCGGCTTCCGCCGCTTCTGTCTGTATGAAATGAATCGCGTTTCAGTCCTGGAACACTTCTCCGGTCAGGCCATTCACGAAATAGGTGCCGGTATCCGTCTCCAGGCGCCAGGCGGGGGTAAACCGAAGCTTCGCTGCGGATGCGGTATCCGCCAGCAGATAACCCTGCTCCGCGGACAGGATCCGCTCGCCAACCCATCCGGTATCTCCCCGGGCGTTGAGAAATGCAACCAGGGCATCCGTACAGGGAATGCAGCGTTCCTTTCCCAAAGCGATGAGCGTTGTCTCCACAGGGCAGAAGGTTCCGGACACGCCGGTAAGGCAGCCATCTGCAAACGTAAAGGCCAGACGGGAGGAAAAGATCTCCGTTCCCAGAACGCTCTGATATGCGGCAATCGTGCCGTTCTCCTCCTCCGCTACGCGGCCGGTAAGTTTCATCTCCTCCAGAAGCCGTTCCACTGCCTTCACACCGCTGCCGGAGACGCTTCTTCCGTTCAGCTCCGCTTCCAGCTGGGTCCGGCGAATGACGCACTGTCCGTTTTCGGAGCGGTACTGAAGCAGGTAGCTTTCCGATTCGCTTGTTACGCTGCCGCCCAGAATCGCGCCTGCTGCTGCGGCTGCAGCCTCTGCATCCAGCGTCGCCTCCAGCGCATGCAGGTTCCGACCCTCCGGCAGTCTCTCGGGGAGCGCCACCTCCGCGCTTTGATAAAGCGCTTCCAGTTCCTGTGCGGTGCGCTGATTCTGTCTCCGCTCCTGCAGCTGCATGGGAATCACCAGCACCAGAAGGGCGCAGTTGAGAAGCGCCAGGATGATCAGCGCCAGGTTCTTCACTTTTGCCGTTCCCACCGGTCTCCTCCCTCCCTGTCCGTATGCGGGGCTGCAGAATCAGTTCAGATCCCAGCCCAGACTCAGGCTGTCTCCGCCGGCGTCCACATAGCATACCGTCAGATTCGCGCCCATGCGCTCAATGGCTGCCGCCTGAATCTCCGGCAGCAGCGCCTCCGTGCCGTCGTTCAGCCAGTACGAACGGAGCGTAAGCTCCATTCGCTGCACCGTACTGCCGGAAAACCGGATGACGGCTGCGGCGCCTGCACTCAGTCGAATCCTTGCGCCGGAGAGATAGTAATCAAAGGTAAGAACGGTCTCGTCTCCCTTTGTCTCCGCGCCTGTCAGATACAGCCGGGCATCGCCCGTCTCCGTAATGCGCTCCAGCAGATTTCTGGCATACTCCACCTGCGCCCACAGCTCGCCGGACTCGGCGCGAAGGGAGCCGGAGGATGTGCTCTGCAGCACCAGAGATCCCCTGTCATCCAGATAAAGGGTGCTGGTTCCCTCCTCGTATGCGGTCCTTCCATCCGCGGTGGTATAGCTGCCCACATAGGGATTGAAGCCCATCTGCTCCACCAGTGCAGTGGTATATTCCTTTCCCGCTGCAGGATTCTCTGCGTCTGCAGTCGGCATGGCAACTGTCCCAAGACTGAGAAGGCTCAGGGGATCCAGCCGTCCCACAGAAGCCTCCGTCCGTTCAAAAGCGAAGGCGCTTCCATCCGGCCGGCTCTGGCCCAGCAATGTCCGGAACGCGTTCTCATCCACTTCCGTACGGACACGCTCTGCGCCGTTCGGCGTCACGAGGAGCAGGTAAAACCCGTCCGATTCCCGTGCGACAGCCATGGACTGTGCGGAAAACGTCAGAGACGTTGAAACGCCGAGCCACCGCGCCAGAAGCGGCAGCTGGAATGTCCCGTCATAAGCATAATAAACTCCCGGCCTGCCGAGAGTCTCAAACAGCGTCTGCGCGGAAATATGTTCGCTCTGTACCTCCGCCCGTTCCATGGCTTCGCCAAGCAGACCGCCGAACCGTTCATACGCCTCGTCCAGCGCTTCGGCGTTCCGCTGTACGCTCATACGGCCGAAGGCGGTATTGACGCTGATGCGTACCGGCCGCGCCGCAACGGGCCCCGCATTGCTCTGGTCCTGAAACACCACATGGTAGCGTGTCTGTCCCAGCAGTTCCGAAAACCGGGTCCGGACGCCGCGCTGTTCCGACTCCTGCCCGTTGTAGCCGGAGTAAGCCAGAACGGCAAGCCACACCGCTGTCACAGCCAGCAGCGCCAGGAGAATATTCTTGATGATTTCCGCGGCGCGTGTCTGCATGTCGGCCTCCCTGCTTTCTGTCTGTTTCCGGCGATGTTTATCCGGCTGATTCGGTTACTGCACCCGCGGCAGGGTAATGGTCACCAGAGTGCCCTTTCCGTACTCGGACTCGATCTCAATTTTGCCCTTCTGCTGCTCAAGAATCTGCTTGGCAATGCTCAGGCCGAGGCCGGTTCCGCCGGATTCCCGGGATCTTGCCTTATCCACACGGTAGAAACGTTCGAAGAGGCGGGGCAGATCCTTTTCCGGGATGCCGATGCCGTTGTCCTTCACGCGGACAAACACGTCCGTCTCCAGATTGCCTGCCGTGAGTTCGATCCGTCCGCCGTCGGGCGTATACTTGATGGCATTGGATACAATATTGATAATGACCTGTTCGATGCGGCCCTGGTCTCCGTAGACGTCGCCCGTATCCGGACTGATCTCCACCTCCATGACATGGCCGTGGCGCTCCGCTTCCATCTTCGTGGCCTCATAGACGTCCTGCACAGCCCTGGCAAAGGAGAATCTTGCCAGATTCATTTCCATCTTGCCAAAGTCCAGGCGGCTGAGCGTGAGGAGGTCCTGCACAATTCTTGTCATTCGGTCTGTTTCGGACACGATGACACTCAGGAAGTTCTGCTTCAGTTCCTCCGGAAGCTCATCTCCCGAATCCTGAAGCGTTTCCGCGTAGGATTTCACATTGGTCAGCGGCGTGCGCAGCTCATGGGAGACGTTGGCCACGAATTCCCGCTGGGTCTCTGCGGCTTTGTGCTGCTCCGTAACATCGTGGATAACCACCAGAACGCCGCCGGTCGCGCTTTCGCCGGAGAACGGCGCCATCTGCAGTTCCAGATCCGCGTCCCGGCTCCGCATCTCCGCGCCGATGGAGTTGGGGCGGCGAAGAGCAAGCACTTCCTTGAGATCCGCAACTTCCCCGAAAAGCTCGTTGAAATTGACGGAGGGATCCAGATTCCTGCCGAGCATCTGCACGGCAGCCGGATTGTAATGGATCAGCAGACCGTCCGGCGAGAATGCCGTCACGCCGTCGGTCATATGCAGGAACAGGGTGGAGAGCTTGTTGCGCTCGTTTTCCACCTCGGACAGCGTGTTCTGCAGCACCCGGCTCATATGGTTGAAGTTCCGGGTCAGAGTGCCGATCTCGTCCCTGCCGGTAACTTCCAGTTTCTGGGAAAAATCAAAGGAGGCAACCTGCTGGGTGCCCACGGTCAGAGCCCGGATAGGCGTGATGAGGATCTGCGCCAGCACAAAAGCAAGGATGACGCAGATGACCAGGCCAAGCGCAAGTGCTCGAAGAATAATCGCCAGCATGTCCGCGTTCAGGGCGTTGACCGTCGCCTTGGTATCCAGCACGTAGATAATATAGTTTTCATCCTCCCCGGATACCGGGACCGCAAGATCCATGTATCTGGCGACCACGCTGCTGTCCTGTCCCACCTCTCCGTTCATGGCGGCCAGGATATTATCCGTAATGCGGACGCTCTCCGCACTTCCCGATCCGGACAGCACGGTACCGGCCTGAGAAAGCACATAGACATTCCGCCCGGACAGGTCAATGCCAAGATTCGGCTGCGCCATCAGAAGCTCCTTCAGGCGTTCCGGCGCATCCGGCTCTGACGCGGTGGAGGACAGCCGCAGAAGCAGATCCTCGTTGAAGGTGTCGAACATCTGGTCATAGAACTGGCTGACATAGAAGTTGCTCACGCCGTTGATGAGGAAGGATCCCACGGCGGTCATCACCGCCACGATGAGCAGCACGAGAATGGTCACCAGCTTGGTGCGCAGGGATTTCATGTGTTCGATCACCTCCTCCTTGTTCTTTCATCATTCCGCCTGTCAGGCAGAGTCTTCCTTATGGCTCGAAATAGTATCCCGCGCCGCGGCGGGTCAGTATATGGGACGGATTGCCCGGCTCATCCTCGATTTTCTCCCGGAGCCGGCGGACCGTGACATCCACCGTGCGCATGTCCCCGAAGTAGTCATAGTTCCATACCTGAACCATAAGCTCCTCCCGGGTAAAGACCCGGCCGGGTTCCGAGACCAGAAGCTGAAGAAGATCAAACTCCTTCTGCGTCAGCTCCAGTGCCACGCCGTTTTTTAAGACCTGATATTTGACGGTATCGACTGTGAGGTCCCCCGCCTGAAGAACCGCCTGGGCAGACTGCGGTGTCTGATCCAGGCTGCGGCGGCGAATATTTGCCTTGACGCGCGCCAGCAGTTCCCGCATGGAGAAGGGCTTGGTGATGTAATCATCCGCGCCGGCTTCCAGACCGGAGACCTTGTCCTCCTCTTCTTCCCGCGCGGTCAGCATGAGGATGGGCATCAGGTGCCCCTCCGAGCGCAGGGTTTTGCAGACGCTGAAGCCATCCATCTTCGGAAGCATGAGATCCAGGAGGATCAGATCCGGATCCTCTATTCTGGCCAGCGTAAGTCCGGCCTCTCCATCCATGGCTTCGAGTACCTCATATCCTTCTTTCCGAAGATTAAACTTCAGTATTTCCACAATGGCACGCTCATCCTCGACAATGAGAATCTTGCTCACGGCAGAAGCCCTCCTTTAATTATCATGTCAATGGGCTTGTTTTCCCGTTCCGGCAGATTGTCCGCTATCCGCCGTATACTGTCACAAAAATGTTCTTTCGCTGCTGTTTTTGATTATATCACAGGGCTTATTCACTGTCACTCAGAAAAACAGGATCGGAAACCCAGCGAAGTCCCTTGGGAAAATGGTTTTTCAGTGTCCCGTCGGATCCCTTGACCCAGCCGAGAGACAGGCCTTTGTAGGTGAACGCTGCCCAGCCGCGGACTTCTCCCGGGACTGTCTCTCCTCTGAGATACCGCCTGACAGCATCCGGATCTCCTTCCGCCGTCTGGGCTGCAGGAACTGCAAGTGCAAGCGCGTGTGCCGGAATAAATCTTCCTTTTGTGCTCTCTCCCAAAGCAAGTCCTGCCCGAAGCACCTTCAGGCCACGCAGAGACGGGCAGTCCGGCGGCAGAAGGTATTCCGTCTGGCCGAAGGACACACACTGCCCTTCCAGAGGCGCGAGCAGGAGCTCATTTACCTGCTGCGGGACTTCTTCTGTCCCATGCTCCAGCTCAACAGAACCCGGCACGCCTTCCGTGCGCTTCAGGAGTGCGGCGAAGTGGCCTTCCCCACTGAGCAGCTGCGGCCAGAGTCTGGCACATTTGCTCAGCTCCGGATTGCCGTCCGCCCACTCCGGTCTTCCCGGTGCGAAGCCTTCGATTCGGATCAGTTCAAAGTCACGGCGGTTTGCAAGAAGATCCGCAATAACCCCCTCATTCTCTTCTGGAGAGAATGTGCAGGTGGAATAGACCAGGCGTCCGCCCGGCTTAACCATCTCAGCTGCTGACGTGAGAATGTTCTTCTGCCTTTGCGCGCACATGGCGACCGTTTCTTCGCTCCAGTCCGCGACAGCGTCCTCCTCTTTTCGGAACATGCCTTCTCCGGAGCAGGGCGCATCCACCAGGACAGCGTCAAACCAGCCGGCGAAGCGCCCGGCAAGCCGGTCCGGTGACTCGTTCAGCACCAGAGCATTCCGGACGCCCATCCGTTCCAAATTGCGGGATAGCACTTTCGCGCGATTTGGAACGTATTCGTTGCAGACCAGAAGTCCCTGCCCGTTCATGGCGCCCGCGAGCTGCGTTGCCTTGCCGCCCGGTGCGGCGCACAGGTCCAGGATCCGTTCACCCGGCTGCGCGTTCAGGATGGCGGCAGGCGCCATGGCGGACGGTTCCTGCAGATAATAAAGCCCCGCCTCATGAAAGGGATGCAAACCAGGGCGATACTGCGGATCGTAGTAATACCCGGTCGGACACCAGGGGACCGGTCGGAGTCCGAAATCCGGAAGTGAGGTGTCGCCACGAAGCGGGTTCCTTCGCAGTCCCGGAAAACGTGGGCGATCAAATGCGCCGAAAAATGACCCCGCTTCATCTCCCATCAGGGCGCGGAAACGATCTTCAAAACCCGAAGGAAACACACATCTCACCTCCGATAATATCGTCAGTGCCATTTTACAGCATCTTTTACAAAGGAACAAGAATCATTTTCATCGCCGCCTGCCGATCCGACGCCTGTTTCCTGTGTTCATGTTATTTTCTGGCGGTTCCCATAAAAGCGGCAGATTGACGTGATAATAGTCCCATTAATCGGCAGTTTTGGTTCAATTGTCTTTATCCTTGTTCAGATAATTCTTTTACAGGGCAAGGATCCTATCATAACCGCAGCGTCCTAGCTGGATTCGTTTTGCAGGTCTCATCTTTTCCCGAAAAAAAACCTTGACTTTTCGATTTCAAAACTATATAATCACGATGCTTTGTTGCCGTGCTGGTATAGCTCAGTCGGTAGAGCAGCTGATTTGTAATCAGCAGGTCGGGGGTTCGAGTCCGTCTACCAGCTCCAGCACAAAAAGCAAATTGCATATGGGGGAATTCCCGAGTGGCCAAAGGGGACAGACTGTAAATCTGCTGGCTATGCCTTCGGTGGTTCGAATCCACCTTCCCCCACCAAGAACGCAGCTGAAAAGTTGCGTTCTTTTTCTGTCTTCTGGAGAATCCAAAACGACCTTGTGAAAGAATTGCACTCGTTGGATTATCTTTGCAAGAAAATCCGATCTCCTTATTGCTCCGGGAAATAACAGCTTTCTCCCTCAGTGCTCTGACATGCAGATCGCATTCTGCACAAAAAACAGCATCGCCATTTGTGCAAAGCGTAGAATCGAAAAGTGTTTTCCGAAACAAGATGCAGAAGGTCCGCTTTCAAACGTTCTATAGTTGGAAGGACTCACAAGCATCTGCTCACGCCCGTCCCTTGCAACTCTTTTTCAATTGTTTTATAATCAAACAAAAAAACAAGGACGGCTGTCTCAATGCTCATCTATCTACTCGCCATCACGGATCCGGAAGGCCGCAGCAAATTCATGCGACTGTATTTCCACAACCAGGGCCTGATGTACTCTGTGGCGAAGCGTATCCTGCGAAGCGACGCACTGGCAGAGGACGCGCTGCAGGAGGCGTTTTTTGCAATTGCCCGCAATATTGAAAAGGTACACGATCCGGAATCTCCGCAGACCCGCGGGTTTTGCGTTGTCATTGCTCGAAATATGGCACTCACGCTTCTGCGGAAACAACAACGTGAGATTCCAACGGACTGGGAGGACATGCAAACGGTCCCTGCACCTGGGGATGATGGCCTGGCGGACGCTATGGCCGCTTTACCGCAGGAGCTTCGGGATATTCTGCTGCTGCGCTATGACAGCGGCTACAGCACAGCGGAGATCGGAAAGCTTATGGGCCTGTCCTCAGCACAAGTTCGCAGACGCATAACCAAGGCAAAGGAACAACTGAGGATCGCGTTGGAGGAGGAGACAATATGAAACTCCGCAACAAAGAACTGCACAGCGCTGCAACTCTGGTCCGGCAGAGCATGTTGTCTCAATACGTATCATCAGAGGAACATGCTGCTTTTTCCACAGGTTTTACACAACGGATCCTTTCCTTGGACAAGTTGGCACATCGGAGAACAACCTTTGTTCAGGCTCGGCGGAGTATCGCAGCAGTAATCCTGTTGTTTCTTTTTTGCAGCGGCATCTTTGTGACAACCAGTCCAAGAGCACGTGCATCCGTACGGGAGTGGGTTCGAGAGATCTATGAGCATAGTATCGTGTACCGTTTCACATCCACATCAAGGTCCGCCGAGCTTCCTCGCTTCTCGCCTACTTGGCTCCCGGATGGGATGGAGTTTGTGGAGACCATTGAAATGAACGCACATTACATAGAATTCTATTCGGATAACGATGGACATGATTTGCTAATCGATTCCTTCTTTGCAGATGAATCATCATCAATTGTATATGATAATCTGGATGGTTCCGCAATTCAGGCGGAAGAAATCACGGTTCACGGCTTCCTTGGCTACTATATACCGCCAGACGAGTATGGCCAGTCGAACCTTTTCTGGATTGAGGATGGTGTCACGGTTTCCCTCGACGGAACCCTCAAAAGATCAGACATGCTGCACATAGCTGAGAGCCTGATTTTGGTGAAAACAGAGAAATAGAAGCTTTTTGATAAACCCATGCGCAAATCACCCCCTTTCACGTGTTTTATTAGTGAAAGGGGGTGAAACTATGAAGCGAATACTTCTTATCCTTGTCTTGGTCATGGTCATGATTCTGAGCATATCGGTGATCGCAAGCGCAACGACAAATGCAGTCAGAGTAACTCCAAGCCTGAGCTTTTCTGGTACAACAGCAAACTGTGAAGCAGTTATTTTCCAATCTGGTGCAACGATCTCTGCAACAATGGAGCTCAAGCACGGCAGCACCGTCATCGCAAGCTGGTCTGATACTGGAACCACAAAGCTCACCATGTCGGAGACTGTCACTGTCACCAGCGGCCAGACCTACACACTACGCGTATCCGGCACCATCAACGGCACGGCCTTTATACCCGCGTACGTCACGACAACTTGCCCGTAAAACTCTTTTGAAAATCAAAGAAAGACTAACTATTAAAAGGCAAGCCCCAAAAGCAGAGAAACAGTGAATTGGTAGACGGCGAAAAAAGGGCGCAAGAAACCAAGCGTCCGGCAAGGCGCTCTGGACAGTATGAAGAGAACCGTCAGGCAGGTTGAAAAGCCTTGCCGGAGGTTTGTAAGGCGAAAATCAGCCGTACGAGTTTCTTTGCAGCATGAGAGATTGCGACGTTATAGTGCTTGCCCTCGGCTCGCTTCCTGGCGAGGTAGGCGGCGAAGGACGGTTCCCAGATACAGACATATTTAGCAGCGTTGAACAGCGCATAGCGCAGATAACGTGAGCCACGTTTCTCCATGTGAGCGTAAGCACCGGTAGCCTTGAGTTTGCCGGATTCGTAGGTGGACGGCGAGAGGCCGGCATAGGCCAGGAGCTTGTCCGGCGAGTCAAAGCGGGAAAAGTCTCCGATCTCGGCCAGAATCATGGCGCCCATGCGGTAGCTTATGCCAGGGATAGTAAGGATCGGCGGAGCCATCTCATCAATGATCGCTTTAATGGCAGCTTCGATCTCTTCAATCTCCTTGTCCAGTTCGCGGATGAGCCGAATAGTATGCTGAAGCTCAAGAGACTTGGCGGGCATGGCGGAACCGATGGAGCGTCTGGCAGCTTCACGGATCTCGACGGCCTTGTCCCGATCATAGCGGCCTTTTGAGGCGTCCGAGAGAATGGTCTTGAAGTGGGTCAAATGCGCACAGGCGATCTGTTTGGCACCGGGAAACTCGCTGAGCAAAGCATAAACGGACGCCATATGCAGTGTTGGCACCAGCATTTCCAGCTCTGGGAAGAGGATGTTGACCAGGCGGGAAACGGCTTGCTTGAGTTGAGCTCGCTCCTTAACCTTGTCAAATCTGTATCTTGTAAGTGACTTTAGCTCCTCGTTGTGGTATGCTGTGTCTGTGTAGGACTTGAGGTCCACATCAGACATG
>JAEEGL012657406.1_pt1 | contig 10485 bp, 6 predicted proteins | sample 9134231 | NCBI WGS metagenome assembly JAEEGL01 (sample SAMN16246548, study PRJNA631951) | gut metagenome | biome: gut microbiome; feature: rumen; material: fiber-attached | host: Bos | place: Iran: Karaj | collected 2018-10 | reverse complement strand
TAACACTCTCACAGCCGACAGAGTGCTTTCTCCCCTCGTCAATAACACTCCGACGGCCGCCAGAGTACTTCCTCCCCTCGGCAAAACACTCTCACGGCCGTCAGAGTGTTTTCTCCCCTCGACAATAACACTCCGACGGCCGACAGAGTACTTCCTCCTCTCGGCAATAACACTCCGACGGCCGACAGAATACTTCCTCCTCTCGGCAATAACACTCTCACGGCCGTCATAATGCTTTCTCCTCTCGGCAATAACACTCTCTCGGCCGTCAGAATGCTTTCTCCTCTCGGCAATAACATTCTCGCGGCCGACAGAGTATTGCTCCTACAGAATAATGTAAATCTTCTTTGTCGAAGATCTTATTTCTATATGGAAGCCGCCTTCTCGCTTTTGTACCTCATTTTACTTGCTCTGCAAGATTGAAATGAAAGAGTAAAACACTTTATTTCCTTCTGAAATGAGCCAAAAGTGTTAAACAAATGTTAAATTGTTGGTATGAAAATCCATCCTATATAAAATTATAGTATCTTTGACCACCAAATTATACTATGAAGGAAATTTGTTTATTTTCTTTAGAATTTGGGAAAAGAAATACAAGAAAATCTTTCATTGCGGGTGTTTTGTATAATTTTACAAAATGTGTACAATGTCAGATTCGACATCTTTTTTTCATCTCTTCTAAATTGAAGATTATAATTATTCTTTCTTACCTTTGCAAACCACTAACAATATAATCTATAACCTATGCCCATCTATCAAGTAACCACCAAGTATCGCAAGAGCGTGAATGGTATTTGCTTCGAGCCTGGCATGTCGGTTCTGGTTGTCACCAAGAGTCTGAGTAATTTAGATAATCGTTTTTGAAAAATAACGATGGATAAAATACTGAATAGAGTTTGTAGTATAGATAACCATCCTGTTTCTAAGTTGGATAAAGTCTTTCGCATGAAATATGTGAAAGGACTTGGTGCGTGTTTATACACAACATCTAACAATTCGCCTATAACTAAAATGCTATATTTGCCATGGGCTAAGTCAATCTTAGGCGACACCCCAACCCCTTTGGATTATTGGAATAACAATACTAGCGCAATAAAAACAGCAATATCGATTCAGCGAAAAGGTTTCTCTTTCTTTTCTATGAAGTATAACTTCTTTTATGACGTGTTTTATCTTATGGCTCATTCTTTCCTTTCTGGATATAATGAGGTTAATACTTACAAATATTTGAAAGAAAGAATCTGCGGGTTTGTGACAAAAGGAGCTTTAGATAAGGTTTACGCGTATTGGAGTGGCAATGGTTCTAAACCTGCAGCGATAGACAATGCGATTATAGAGCATAAGCAGAACAATGAAACGCTTTTCTCTAGGAAAGAAAAGAGAATTCTTGTGGTTGCGAATGTTAGTGCTGGAAAATCAACCTTAATCAATTCATTGGTGGGATGTCGAATTAATAGAACAAAAACTACTGCTTGTTCAAATCGTTTGGTTACACTTCACAACAAATGCCATATTGACGGTTTGACGCACAAGCAATCTGATGGTTCTTATTTTTACTATTCCAATTTTAGCGAGGTGGATAGTGATAAAATATTTGAAGTGGCATTTCCATTTAACTCATCTTTAAGAAAAGAACGAATTTGCTTCATTGATACTCCAGGTATGAATAATGCAGAAGACATCAGTCATCGACAAATTACAGAGGAAGCAATCGTTAAGGGCGATTATGATGCTGTGTTGTATGTTTCAAATAGCCAATATTTTGGAACAAATGACGAGCATAACTTGCTTAACTTACTAAAGTCCAAAGTCAAGAAGCCTATATTATTCGTTCTGAATAAATTGGATAATTTCATTCCTGAAGAAGATTCAATTTCAAAGATGTTGAATGATTTTCAGTCCGATCTGATTAAATTGGGTTTTAAAGAACCAATAGTAGTACCAGTTTCTGCTTATGCCTCTTTTTTGTTTAGAGTTGATTTTTCTCAACTCGCAAAAACAGAAAAAAGCAAATTGGAAATACTTAATGAAGTGTTTGATAATGAATACTATGACTTTCCCCAATATATAAGTGAGCAAAAGTCAAGGAATAAATTATATATGACCGGAATAATATCATTAGAAAATAAGATATTAACAATTTAATATTAGAATTATGAAGAAGGTTAATATTAAGTACAATCCGTACATCGTTGAAACTGAAATCACAGTGGACGATCAAAAACCAAAAGCCAATAGTGCTTTAAATGTTGGCAAGAAAAGACTCCAGGAATGGGTTGAAAAATTACCTCAAATCATTCTTGATGAATATCGTGATAGTAATGTAACTGTTGATTTTACCGGAACAGTGTCCGATTATGAAGACATTGAATCTTCATTCAATGCTTTTGGAGATAAAATTTCTGCAACGTGTAATTTCCATAAAACAGCAGATATTACAGACGTTGAGAAAAAAATCGATAAGATATTTGATGAAATTAAGAATGGACCTGTTGCTGAATTAAAAGACAAGAAAATAATACATGCTTTTGAAAAAGCAAAGGATTCCAAGTTCGAGGTTAACGTAGTGGCAACTATGAGTTCTGGTAAGTCAACACTTATCAATGCTTTGTTAGGACAACAGCTTATGCCTGCAGCAAACGAAGCTACGACTGCGACCATAGTAAAAATCATTGATACAGACCAAGATAATTTCTCGGCTGTAGCATACGACAAGTCTGGACAAGCTGTGAAGAGACTCGACAATGTTACATTGGAAGATATGCAAGCTCTAAATGCTGATATAAAGGTTTCTACTGTTGAGATAAAAGGAAAGATCCCTTGTGTTTCATCTGTAGGCATGAAGCTTGTTCTTGTTGATACCCCAGGGCCGAATAACTCTCGAGATAAAAGGCATGAGGAGATGACCTACAAGATGATTGCAGATTCCGACAAGTCCCTTGTCCTATATGTTATGAATGGTCAGCAGTTAGGTATTAATGATGAAAAAATATTTCTTGATTATGTCTGTCAAAGCATGAAAGATGGTGGCAAGAAGGCTCGTGAACGTTTTATATTCGCTGTAAACAAGATGGATGCTTTTAGCCCAGACCCACAAGATGATGGTCCTAAATGTATCACTAATGCCCTAGAAAATGTAAAATCTGGTCTTGAAGATAGAGAGATATATAACCCTAACATCTTCCCTGTTTGCTCTCTCCCGGCTTTACAGAAAAGAGCAGAAATGGAGGGACCACGTGCACGTGCTCTTGATGGTTTCAAGATGATGTGTAAGTATTATGAAGTAATGCACTTTGAGAAGTACTACGAGTACAATAATCTTCCTCAAACTGTCAGAAACCGTCTTGACTTTTGGATGAGTCAAGCAAATAGTGATGACGATAAGTTGGAGGTTCGTACTGGTATTGTCTCTATAGAGCAAGCAATCGCACAATATATTAACAAATATGCACGCACAACTAAAGTATATGACTTAGTTCAGTCATTTAATGAAAAGTTGAATGAATTGGCAGCTGTTGCACATCTTGAAGATGCAATTAGAAAAGATAAAAAAGCAAAAGCAGAACTAGAAAAACAAATAGAAAATATAAAAGCTCACATTCAGTCTGCTCAAAATGCTCAAAATAGATCTAAGACAATTGACAAGATCGACTTGACATCAACAATTGAGGAACAAGTGGCAACATATATGACTGAGATAAAAAACAAACTCAGTAGGATGATGTCTGGACGTTCTAACAAAGTCGAAAAGATAAAAGCAAGACAACAATGCGAAGAACTGGAAAAAGAATGTAAAGCTATATCTGTTCAAATAAAAGTTCAGATAGATAAAATTCTTGAAACTGCTTACAAGGAAACTATCACAAAAATTGTGGAGGATTATAAACGTTATCTAGCAGAATTGAACATTGGGGTTGACACAAGCGCTCTTTCATTCAATCCTGCAAACCTAGTATCTGGTTCTTTGTCTGATTTATCATCAATCATTGATGACAATACGGAAACTGTAAACGAGAGTTACTATGATGACAAATATAAGTGGGTTCCATCCAAGAAAAAATGGTATAATCCATTTTCATGGTTTAGTAAAGGAGCACATTGGGAGGGTAAAAATATAGAAAAGTATGTTGACTATGTTGATATGAATGAAGTGGCATCTGATTATATTGTTCCTTTCCAAAAGAGTTTAGTTGGAACACAAAATGATGCAATCAATCATGTAAAATCAGAAACTCTGCGCCTGAAAGAGCATCTTAAAGGGGAGCTAGCTAAAATTGACAAGGTGCTTAATCAGAAATTGGATGCGCTTTCTAAGACAGAAGCAGACAATAAAGCAAAAGCAGAAGAGATAGCCGAGAAAGAGAAGAACCTTAAATGGCTTGAATCAATACAGAACCAAGTTAATAACATAATAAATTTTTAAGTATGAAAGCAAAATTTATCAAAGCCGTTGAATGTGGAGACTTGGTAAGTGTCCGTCTTTTTATTGCAAATGAGCTTATGCTCGATCCTCGTGGAAAAAGTTTTTCAGAAATGAAGAATTTTGCCGAGACGAAATTTAGTAATCTATACGATATTGATGACGCTAAGTCTTATTCGTCTGTTAAAACAGAATGGAATGAAGATTTATTGTTTTCAATCAAGAATGATTTGGACAGTAATTTTTCAAAGGAGAAGCTAGATATTTATGAAAATGTTGCCAAGTATGTCTTAATAGACAAAGCTGAGCAACTGAACAAGGAAGAAACTTCTCGTTCTTCAAGAATTGACACTGATACTGTCAATACACGAAGGAACCAAAAGAACAACAATAAGAACTTGTATATAGGTATTACAATTGGAGGTGCTGCAGTAGCAGTAACAGGTTTATGTCTTTCTCGCTTAGCTCTTGCATCTTTAGGATTTGCCGGAGTAGTTATTGGTGGTTTTTTACTTTATAATGATACAAAGAAATGAGTTCAATTTACGATAACGCGAAAAATGTCGAACTCCTTGATGGTGGTTCGACATCACCTTCGAAAGTTTTGCAATCACCTATCTCACAACCTGACAGCAATAAAGAAGAGGTTTCTCTGCAAGCAAATGTAGAGGTTTTGCCTATGCAACCGTCCGAGGCACTTTCATTTGATGAAAAAAATCAAGAACTGGCTTCTTATCAAGAACGTTCTTCTCGTGCTATGGAGTTAGTAGATGATATTGTGCTAAAGAACTATCTTACTAAATTATCTCTATTGGAAGTCGTTCCTTGTAACAATCAGAGAACTGATGATATAATTCTTTTTAAAATCAACAAAATGGTTTATGAAAAGGATGAATACGCAACAGACAAGTTTATAAGTGTAGTTAGCGCAATGACCTACACAAATAGCTCTATATATTTGATTGTTGATGGACATGAGTCACATACTGACTTTTATTTAGGAATTAAGTCTGAAGATGAGAATCGTCAAAAGAGTACCATTGCTGAGACTTTCAAAAGTTCTATTTTGGGACAATTCCCTGGTGCTGAAATAGAAGATTACTCTTATGTAAATGTTGATTCAGAACGTTCTAGACAAGATAAGTTGCTACATAGAATTACAGATGCTGTCAGTGTAAGTTCTTGCGTAGGAATACCTTCCTATAAAAGTAGTAAGGGTGAATATACCAATGCTAATTTTATTCAAGGAATTGAAAAATTCGCATCAGCAATGCAAGGGAAGGAATACACCGCAATAATCCTTGCTTCAAATGTGCCCCAGAATGAGATTTCTTCTATAAGAAGGAGCTATGAGAATATCTATACAGAACTTTCAGCTATAGCAACAAAACAACTTGCATATAGCACAAACGAATCATTAGCCAATGCAATAAGCAGGACAAAAGGAACAACAGACACCCATACTGTTAGTGTAGCTAAGTCAGTTGGTGATGCCATTTCACACAATGAATCAGTTGCTAATACAGAATCAACAGCAATAGGACATACAGATACTGAGAGCAAAGAGAATATGCTCGGTAAGATAGGCAAAGGTTTAGCTGTTGTTGGTGGCGTTGTAGCAAGCGTTGCTGTTGTTGCTGCAACAGGTGGTGCTGCTTTACCTGCTGTAGCAGCCGCTGGTATAGCTGCAGTAGGTGGCGCAGGAGCAGCAGCTACTGCAGGTGGTGCAGTGGCTGTAGGTGGCGCAGTTTTGGGTATGGGAAGCAAATCTAAATCAAAGTCTGATAGCATAACCAGAACAACAAGCACATCACATACAACATCTGACGGTGTGACGCATACAGAAACAGAGACAACCACAGTTAGTGATGCTCACTCTGATTCTTTCAGCGAAACAGACGGAACAACTTCCACGGTTGGTTCTTCAAAGAATTTCACAATAACTATTCAAGATAAGCACATTCTTGAAATTCAAAAAAGGATCGATAAGCAGCTTGAAAGAATTGAGTTATGTGAAAGTACAGGACTTTGGTCAACTAGTGCATATTTCTTGTCATATAACACAGACAGATCCACAGCAGAAATCGGAGCTACAATTTTCCGTTCAATTATGCAAGGTGAGCAGTCTGGAGTTGAAAATTCAGCAATAAACACTTGGTATCCAGAATCAGAATCAAAGTTCAATAATATCGTTAGTTATTTAGGAACATTATCTCATCCATTGTTCTTGTATGACAGTCCTACAACTGTTTCAAAGATTGAAATGCTGCCGACCTCATTATTGAGCAGTAAGGAATTGGCTATTTTGATGGGATTACCTAGAAAATCTGTTCCTGGTCTTCCTGTGATTGAGCACATTTCCTTGGGAAAAGAAGTTGTAAGGTTAAACAAGTCTGATTCTGGAGGTCAATTAAAGTTAGGCTGTATTTTTGATCAAGGGATTGAGCGCAAGGACAATGAAGTCTATCTTGATGCTAAGAGCTTGACCCAGCATACTTTTGTCACAGGATCAACCGGATGCGGTAAGAGTAATACAATTTATTACTTAATTAAGCAAATTCGCAATCAAATAAATGCACCGAAGTTTTTGGTCATAGAACCAGCCAAGGGTGAATACAAGGATGTTTTTGGAAATGAACATATTTATGGTACAAATCCATTAAAGACCCCTTTGCTCAAAATTAATCCATTCCGTTTCCCTGAAGGTGTTCATGTCTTGGAGCACATTGATAGACTCGTTGAAATTTTCAATGTGTGCTGGCCAATGTATGCTGCAATGCCTGCTGTCCTCAAAGAGGCAATACTCAATTCTTACGAAGACTGCGGATGGGACTTGTACAATTCAACCAATAAGTTCTCGAATAAGTTATTCCCAACATTTGCAGATTTGCTTAATGAATTGGTCCTTGTTATTAACACGTCTGCTTATTCTGAAGAAGTAAAAAGTAATTATCAAGGTTCATTGGTCACTAGAGTAAAATCTCTCAACAATGGTCTCTGCAAACAAATATTCTCAGGTCACGAATTAGGTGACGCTGCATTGTTTGACGAAAATGTAATTGTTGATTTAAGTAGAATTGGCTCACAAGAAACAAAGTCGCTAATTATGGGAATACTCATTATGCGTCTGAGTGAGTACCGCTCTAACAGTGATATTCGACATAATAGTGAATTGCGCCATATTACAATTCTTGAAGAAGCGCATAACATTCTCAGACGTGATTCTGTTGAACAAAGTGGTGAAGGGGGCAATGTTTCAGGAAAAAGCGTCGAAATGATATCGAATGCTATTGCAGAAATGCGTACCTATGGTGAAGGTTTTATTATAGTTGACCAATCTCCAGGTGCTGTCGATGTGTCTGCAATACGAAATACGAATGTAAAGATTATCATGCGTCTGCCGGATGATTCCGACAGAAAAGTTGCAGGAAAAGCTTCTGGCATGAAAGACAATCAAGTTGACGAGATCGCTAAACTGCCTACAGGAGTTGCTGTTGTTTATCAAAATGACTGGGAAGAACCTGTTCTCTGCAAAATTGGCAAGTTTGAAGATGAAGAGATAAGTTTTGAGTTTCATCCTAAGGAAGACAATGACATTGTTGTACATGATTCATCTGTTAAGTCAGAAATCCTCAAACTTTTACTAAAGGGAAGAATAACAAAACATATTGATGCTAACATCGATTTAATTGAAGAGAATTTGGTAAACTCGGCTTTATCCACATTTAATAAGATTGCTATATACAACTCTGTTGATGAGTTCAAGAAATCAGGTAAGTTGGAATTGTGGAATGACAATCATTTTGAGCAATTGTCAAGACTTGTGACAGAAATCCTTTCTGCAAAATCAGATGTAATGAAATTTGCTGATTCAGCTTCAAACTTTGACCAACTTACAGATAAACTTAAACAGTATATAAAAAACTTGGTCCCTGAGATACCAAACGAGCTGACCCTAGTAACCTCCCAGTGTTTAATGCGCGACTATTCGCTTGCTAGTGATATTCAGAAAAGAATTTATAGTGCATGGTATCAGTCTATTAGAAATAGTAAACTCCAATAAATATGGAAATAACAGAGCATAAAACAACCAAACTGGAGGAATTAAGCAAAGAGTTAAAGCCTCTAGAAGACAAATATTTAGATAAGTCTCTTGGAAAAATAAGTGAAGAGTCTTCTCCTATTGAAAAGTCAAATGAGATTTCGTTTATTGGTAGAGAAGAAACTGAAAGAGATTTGGCTTCATCAAAATTGCAACAGGAACTATCTTCTTGTGGCATTTATATAAGTGGACAAATCTATTCTGATAGTTTGTGGGGTGGTCTAGACAATTACTCAGGGACCTTAGTTCATAATAAGATAAATGAAGCAAGAAATACAAATCGCATAACTGATTCCGAATATAACAAACTAATCGGAATGTTAAAGAAAGCATGTCATCATCAATAAATTACTTATATGTTTACGGAAATAAAAGAAACGACCTCAACACTTGCAGAACTCTCCAAAGGATATGAGACTTTATCCAATAGGGAACTCAATAAGTCGCTTGATTATTTTTCAAGAAGCTTAGATAATTTCCAAGAAGGCATTCTTCCCAATAAGGAGGAAGGTCTTAGAAGAGAAGCTGAGGTGGAAGAGGAACTTGAAAAAAAATACTCAGAATCTGAGGGGTGTGAAATCGTTTCGGAGGCCTATTTGCGTGATTCTGAAGGAAAAATTGTTCGAGATCCAGAAGCAGGTGCAGAAACTGCAGCGGAAACTGTATCTTCTGGTCCAGAGATACTCGGAGATGGCTTGTCAGAAGAAGCCATCTCCGAGAAAGGTATCGTTGAGTCCGTTGAGAAGCCTAATACTATGTCTAAAAGTAATCTTGATATTATTGGGGATGGTATTGGTGAAACCTCATTAGAAAATAATGTGCCCGAAATGTCGAGTACTGTAGATGCGGTTTCCGATAGTAAATCTGATATTATCGGAGACGGTGTTGATGAAACTTCCTTAGAGAAAGCAGACAATAAAGATTTATCAGATAAACCTGTCCAAGTTGACAAGGTAGAAGGTTTGTCAGATCAAGATAAGGAAAGGATTAAGAAAGAAACAGGGTGGTCGGATGAGATTGTTGACCATATAAAAACACCTGAAGAAGCGAATGTATATAAAGAAGCTGGATTAAAGGAAGTTAATGGTAATCTTGAACGGACTGATATTGATTGGAATGCCAAAATTCCACAAGACCGAATTGATAGAATGCGTTCTTTGTATGGCAAAGAAACTGCCGACAAGTGGGCTGGAAAAACGAATATGGATTTAATTAAAGAAGGTAAAGCTCCTTATGGGCCAGATGGAGAACAGATTAATTTGCATCATATAGGACAAAAAGCTGATAGCCCCCTAGCTGAATTAACTGATACAGAACACAAGAAAAATGATGCAATTTTGCATGACAAGACGAAATCTTCAGAAATCAATCGCCCTGTATTTAGACTAGAACGAGAGGCTTATTGGAAAAATAAATATATTCAAATGAATAAGAATAATGCACTTTAAACATTTTTAAGGTTCATATTGGCATAAAAGTTATGAAGCATTCTCCGAAAAACTCCATCTTTTTCGAAGAATGTTTCATAGTCTTTAATTGTCGATACAGGGTTTACCGAATGCTTACCTTACTTTTCACCTATTTTAGAAATAAATTTGGAATTATCAAAATAATTCCGTATTTTTGCACCATCAAAACGTCAATACCACAAAGATATGGAAAACGGCACACCTGTATGGCATGAACTGACAACTGAAGAAATTGACCAAAACCTCGAACAGTACCTCCGTTATCTCAAGGAAGGGAAGAAAGTGGGAGGAGACCCTTACGACAAGACCATTCTGGCATTGACGGAGCGGGTACTTCGCTTGGTCGAAGAGATAGCTACACGTCCCCTGCCGCGCGACGAAGAAGAGCTGGGCGAACGCACCAGAAACGTCCGCCTGCTCGCTGCATGGCTGTTTGTCGACAAGGAGCACAAATACACCCACAAAGTCTTCTTGGCTATGCTGGGCGAACTCCG
>JAEEGL012379637.1_pt1 | contig 10485 bp, 1 predicted proteins | sample 9134231 | NCBI WGS metagenome assembly JAEEGL01 (sample SAMN16246548, study PRJNA631951) | gut metagenome | biome: gut microbiome; feature: rumen; material: fiber-attached | host: Bos | place: Iran: Karaj | collected 2018-10 | reverse complement strand
TCCTCGTGATAGCGGCGGCCGCCGTGAGCGAGCTCATACCGGAACGGGGAGGAAACGCGGACCGGAGGTGAATTCCGGGAGACGCGAAAGGGTGCGTCAGCAAAATGTACATATATGCCCGCACCTGAAGGATGAGATAATGGACGCGGCCATGCGAAAATGCGGCCGCGTCCGTTTATTATGAACGGATAAGTTTACATAAAACTCAGATACGGAAGTTACAGTATGCCGCAATGGCGTTCCAAAGCTGCAGTCATGATGAAAAAATATTCGTTCGAGGCTGCCGCCGCACGGGATATGCGGGAAGCCGAACAGACCTGAAATGCCCTTAAATAAACTGCATTATTGCTTTTTTATGGAAGAGCCCGGCGGACGTTCCGGAGTAAATAAATATTACACAAATCGTAATTAATGTATAGAGAAAGAAGGCCTCTCGTAGTATAATATAAGAAAAGAAAGTATATACAGTCAGCTGCGTGCCGCGGAAACGGCGCCGGCGGCGTTTCCGGGTATAGAGACCCGGACCGGATCAATGCCTGCAAGGAGAGGAGAAGATCGGCATGAAAAAGAAGATACTGAGTATCGTTCTGGCGCTGGCCCTCGCGGTGGGCCTGCTGCCCGCGTTCGCACTGCCGGCCGGCGCGTCGGTGAGCTACGAGCGAGACGACTCGCACCTGCAGATGTCCGTCATAGAGGTCGACGGCTCTGCGGTCGGGTACAGCGTGGACCGGTACACCGGCACGAAGACGGCCCTGGAGCTGCCGGACAACTGGAACGACGGCGTGCACGGAAACAGGCCGGTCACCAGGATAGGGGCGTATTTCGCTACGAGCTCATCGGGCAATCCCGTGCAGCATCTGCGGCTCGGAAAGAACATCGAAGAGATATACTCCAATGCCTTCTACGCAAACGAGACGCTGGTCAGCGTGGATCTTCCCTCGGACAGCGCTCTCCGGCGGCTCTACGGCAACGCGTTCGCGCACTGCTCCGGCCTCGAGAGGATAGGCGTGGACGGCACGGACAGGATGCCCGCGACGTTCACCGACATAGACCAGTACGTGTTCTACGAGTGCAGTTCACTGACCAGCATAGACCTTTCGGCCTGCGTGACCGCGGGCGGAAACGAAGGGCTTACCGGTCTGGGGGACTGCGCTTTTGCTTACGCGGGCCTGACGAGCATCAAGCTCCCGAACACGATGACCGGGATGCGCATGGATACGTTCCACGGATGCACGGGCCTCACGACGCTCGTGCTCCCGACCGCCCTCACGTGGTGCTGGCGCGGCGAGTTCCAGGACTGCTCGAATCTCCGCGAGATATATTTTCCCGGCGGCCTGCCCACGGGCGACGGAACGTTCTCCGGCGTATCGAGCTGGATAGGCACCGAGAGCTTCAAGGGCATAGCGCCCGACGCGGTCATATACATCCCGCGCCCCGCGACTGCGCAGGAATACGAGCGCTACGTGAGCGATCTCAGAAACTGCGGCGCTCCCGCCTCCGCGCAGCTCCGGCTGATAAACGTCAACCAGACAGGCACCGTGACGTCGTACCCGAGCGCGTTCGGTTCGCGCGGGGTAGGCACGGGGGAGCCACGGATCAGCAAGAACAACAGGGCTCAGACTGCGCCGTCCGTATCCAACGTACAGGTCCGCAAGGCCGGCGATTCCTACGACGCCATGGCGTCGATAAGCACTTCCGACAGCCGATTCGCCGCGGTGGTCACCGTGCAGGGAAGAAAGAGCACGGTCTCGGCCACGTTCAGCGTTTCCGGCGCCGACGACTACGGATGGGTATCTGTCAAGGCGTACTACGACGGCGTGGGCATCGACCACACCTTCAGGGATCCGACTGACGAGTCCATAATACGCGACGAGGACGAGCTCATCCGGAGCGCCCTGTCGCACACGTACCGCATCGACGAGGGACAGGACAATACCGAGGTGTTCGACCACAGCGGCTGGAGCACCGACTCCGGCGACGCCGAGGACAACGGCTACGGCATTTACTATTACTGGCCCGTTGCCGTCAAACGGGGCACCAACTTGTCGCCCGAGACCTACGCAACGGGATCGAAACCGGTCAAGGTCATATACATGCCCACGACAAATCCGAGCCTCTCCTCAAACCCCGTCAACCTCCAGATGGACGCCGGAGGCTGCATATTCGACAGCATGGACAGCCCGCACGGCAACCTGGGCCGCGAGGCGGACATGGACGGCATCAGCGTCATCGACGTGTTCGTCGACGGATTCGAAACGCTGCTCATGGCGTCCAACGGCGGAGTGCTGCCTCACGCGGGAGACCCTGCGGTGGCGATCGACTACAGCGGCTCCCAGGACGCCGCGATATACTACAGGTGGTATCTCAACACCACGGGCGAGCGCGACCCGGCGTCGGACGCCCTCGTGGCGGAGGGCCCGGCGTTCATCCAGGGATACTACTACGGCGGCACGTACGACAACCTTCTCTACGGCGTGCCGTACGTCCCGTATTCGGTGAGAAAGCAGATAATACGGGGGAACAACGACACCCTGGAGCAGGACGAGCAGGGGATATACGACTTCTACTGCAAGGTGACCCTGGTGACGGGAACGCAGCTCACGCCGACGGGACCCTCTTCGTACGTATGGTCCGGCGCGGGCTACACGGTCACCAAGGAGACAGATAACTTCAGGCACATAGCGTATCGCAACGACTTCCCGTTCGCCAGCATCTCCGCGACGGGCACGGCGCCGGGGACACCGTCATACAACGCCGATGCGAAATACATAGTCAAGCACGCCGAGGTGGTGCTGACGGTGGACATGGGCGTGCCGGAGGACGTGGCGGAGACGCTCCTGCCCAGCTGGTCGTTCAGATACATGAACTCCAACACCGACTCGGACGGCTATAAATACGTAAACTACTACAACGAGGACAGCCCGGGCAGGTCCTTCAGTTTCATGAGCCAGGGCGTCTGGGACATCCTGGACAACGCAGAGGGGCTCGGTCCGAACTATTTCACAACGTCGTGGCCGAACGCGCACCTTACCGTCACGGTGGCCTTCCGCAACCACGACAACAGCTACTGCCACTGGTATTACGACCAGAACATGACCTTCTGCCCGTATCCGTACAGCGTAACGCTGCCCGAGACGCCGGTCTTCCCGGAGGACCAGGAGTGGCTGGCAACATACAAGGAAGCCGATCCCGAGGGCTCCTGGGTCATGACGGACACGGTGGTGCACAGTGCCGAAGGACTTGCCAACTGGGGCGTGACCGACGATCCGCTCAGGACGTTCTACATAAAGAAACCGCTCATAAACACGAGTACTGAACAAAACAAGCTAAGGATCGACCTGTACGAGGTCGACGGCGCGGCGGGCGGCGGCAGCGCGCTGCGCGCCAGCAGCGCCACGGGGCAGGGCGTTCCCGTGCTGGCAAAGGGCATCCGCGGACGCCGACGCAGCTACTGGGTGGGACGCATCGACGGCGTGGACACCTACGGGTACATGCTCGACGGATTCGTGCAGTTCAGCCCGTACGTCTCCTCCGGCACGCTGGAGGTGACGCCCGGAGTGCATTTCTTCCGCTGGAAGGTGACTGCCCAGGGCGGCGCGAGCTATGCGACGAGCGCCGCGGTAAGCCCCGTGTTCACCGTATACGTTCCCGATCCATCGAGGACGCCCCTGACGTATTTCATCGACCAGCCCGCGGGGGGCATGGGCGGCATGGCGTACATACATGACGGAGAGCGCACGGACGTCGAAACGGTATACGAGAGCCTCAACTACTCCAACCACGAGCACGCGTACGACGGCTGGGACGTCCCGTACTCGGAAGACTACTGGGACCAGCTGAGCGCCAACGTCTGGCAGATAAGCGACGACGGCATGACGTGGCACGGATTCGCCTACGGCGCCGGCGAGCCCAAGTACAACATAATCGGCTGCGGTGCGACCGAAAACGGCGACTACTACGAGACCGTAAGGGAGACCCTGTCCGATATCACGTGGGACGACTACGACGAGGACTACAACGTCGGCGGCTACGACGCGGACGGGGACGGAAGGGTCTTCATGCGCTACCTGACTCCGGACGGAACCGCGTCGCAGCCCGCGACGCTGGTGCACAGCACCCTTGACGTCGGAGGCAGCATAGGCTCGGGCGACATGACCATAGAGGTCCTCAACGGAAACGGACAGGTCGTCTCGAACCTCACGTACGAAGACATGCCGTACAGCCTGTACTACGACGGGGACGGAGACGGGGAGGCCCTGCGCTTCAGGGCCACGGCAGGCTCCGCTTCCACGATAAAGTGGCGCGTGACGGTAGGCAGCGCCGAAACCGTAGAACTCGAGGACGCGGCCGGCGCCCGCGACCTGTTGGAGAGCGGATACCCGCACATAACCACGACCTACTCTGCGTCCGGCGGGCAGAAGGTCTCCGTGCTCAGCATACCGCAGCTGCAGTTTGAATGGAGCCAGAACGTGAAGATCCAGGCGGTAGCCGAGCGAACCGGCACGGCCTCGAACGGGAGCCAGCTGTACGGCGGCGCGGCCACGGCGGTCTGCACGGTGCGCGAGAACCCGAAGGATTTCGCGGACAGCCCGTATTTCTATCCTTACTACACTCTCGAACTCGAGACCGCCGACGGAGAGCTGAAGACCTGGAACCAGACCAAGCCCGTCATACTCAACGCGTCGGCGGCGGAGGAGGACATGCCGACCTTCCGGGTCAGAGCCTCGTCTTCGGACTACCGGGATCCGGGCATGAGCCTCAGCTACCAGTGGTACACGAGCGCCGACAGCCACGGCAGCGGCGCGACGCCCATACCGGGCGCCACCGGCCGCATAGCCGGAGAGGCGCTGGCGAGCGGCGACGCGTATCTGCACGCGTCGGTGAAGCTGCCGGTGTCGCTGCTGGCGATGACGCCTCAGGAGGAAGCCGAGGGAGCGAAGAACTTCTACGTCTTCTGCCGCGTGACAAACACCAATCCCAACGCGGTCATAGGCCTCACCGCGACCAGCGACAGCGCCCGGCTGCAGGTGGCCGTACGAAGCTCGAACAGCGCCGACCTCAGGACCTTAACGCCCTCCGCGGCGTCCTTCGCACCGTCCGCCACCGCCACGTTCCTGGCCGGCGACGGGATACCCGAGGCCCTGTACGACATGTACGACGCCCGCTTCGCGGAGGTCAATCCCGTCCAGACGACGCACCGCGACATATACCTCGACATGACCGTATGGGACCAGTTCGGAAACAGCGAGGACCGAAGCGACGAGGTCTGCCACATATACGACGACGGGCAGTCCAACTCCGGCTACGTGGAGACGGCCGGCGGCGGGATGCTTAAGTTCACCGACGACTATATCGACTACGAGATCCGGTATACGCTGCTCGGGAATCTCGCCAACCACAACCCGGTCAACTCCGCGGAGTTTTCCTGGCGCGTGGTCGAATACACTTACGATACCTCGGTGGCGCAGACCGACTGCTTCACGACATACTCTTCGCCGACGTACCATCTCGTGCGCCTGACCCTTCCGCAGCCCTTCTTCGTGCTCAACGGCGTGGGCGAGGAGCTCACGCTCGACGAAAACGCGTACGGCGGGAGCGGGATAGACGACCCGACCACGCCGGAAACGGAAAACGGCAGATGGTTCAGACAGACGGAAAGCTACGACATCGGCCACTGCCGCCCGGTCAGCTTCACGCCTGCGGTATACGGGGCCGACGCGGACGAGCTCGAGAGCGGAAGGACGCGCCTGCGCTGGCGCGCGGAGTTCCTCAGAGAATACGACGGGGAGCTCGAATGGACGTCTATGGACAGCGTGCCGGCAGACTACGGCATAGGCACGGCGGTCCCGTTCGGGGAGATAGAGGCCAGGTTCCGGCTGAGCTACGTCTACGCTTCGGCGTATAAAGACGCTGAAGGCAGGTACCTGTTCCGCATCGTGACCTGGACCGAGCGCGTGGACGAGGACGACCTGGACATCACCTATTCCGACGGGAGCTGGGCGAGCTACGCCCACAGATCGGCGGAGACCGTGAGCGCCGTGTACGGCGTGCTGCCCCTCAGCTGGGACGACGCGGTCGACGCCGGGATGCCGGTATACACCAACGAAAACGACGACGAGTTCGGCAGCAGGCTCTGGATACTGGGCGAGACGGACGTCGTCACCCTCGGCGCGGAGGCGTGGCGCTTCTCGGTGCCGGACGACAACGAGGACGGAGTCATCGACGGGCTCGACGGCACCCTCTCGTTCCAGTGGAGGAGATACGGAGACAGCGGCTGGGAGGACGTGCCCGGCGCGACCGGAACGAAACTGACCGTCCACGCCTCCGACATAGCGGACGAGACAGCGGAAGCGGAGAGCAGCGGGAACAGGGTCGAAGTAGAATACCGGCTCGTGATCACGCACTATAACGACGCGCCGTACATCACCGGAGACAGAACGTGCGATACGTACTTCTCGACGGACCTGTACATAGGCACCGCCGCGGCGCGCCCGACGGTCACACTCAACGGGACGGCGTCCCCGTCGACCGCGGTGGTCCGGAGGATGGGCTCGCTGGAGATCACCCTCGGCACCGCCCAGGCGCCGGAGACCTTCGGCAGCCTCAGCTACGGCTACCGCGGATACGTGGCCGGCCTCTTCCTCAAAGACGGCACGTATTCCGACCTGAGCGCGTACACGGGCGCGGAGCCTTGGATCTTCGGTTACTATTCCCCGAAGACCGAGACGTTCGACGGCAACTACAGGGTCAGGCTCCCGATGGAGACGCTGACCGGCACCCCCACGTCCGACACCTCGAAGTGGGATACATACTATCTGGACGACGACTTCTGGGCGGAGTACTCCGGCCTTATCATCGTGTACGAACCGTACGCCGAGAACTACGACGGCTCGTGCACGCTCAGCGGCATATGGGACCGCGTGACGGGCGAGGTGGCCAACACGCGCCGCAGCGTGAACGACGCGGGCCTGACGGTGACGGTGCGCGACCTGCCGGAGCACGGCTCGGGGGTCACGTACAGCGTGGACGGAGGCCCTGAGACGGCTGCGGCCGACTTCCAGAGGATAAAGCTGACCGCCGGGGAGTCCGTGATAGAGCTGACGGCGCCCGCGCCGACGGCCGCGGAGACAGAGGCCGGGGTCGAATATGAATACTACTGGAGAGCAGACGGCAACGGAGACGGGAACACCGGGTATTACAGTTCCGTCAGCGGCGACGCCGAGCGCACCCTGACGCTCAACGGCAGCGGGATCCGCTACACGGCGCGCGCCTACTCGAGGAACGCCTACTACTGCCACGTCTCCAGATACGTCGGAGGCCGCTACGTGGACAGCTTCGACACCATACGCGTGCACCCGTACTGCGTCCTGGAGGACGCGGCGGAGCCGCGGACCAGGATATACGGGGCGAGCGAGATATTCGCCGAGGAGGGCGAGACCGTGGAGCTGAGCCTCGACGGGACTCCCATGTCGCCCGACGGCGGCTCGGTGAGCTGGATATGGCAGATCTACGACGGCTCCGGATACGCGGACATACCGGGCTCCTCCGGAAAAACGACAGTGACTGTCACCGCGCCGGGACCCGGCGCGTACGGCGAGTTCATACGCGTGGCGCTCACAAACTACCAGCCTGAATGCTCCGGGAACAAGTACGCAACGGCGTACTCGGAAAACAGCCCGTCGCTCATAGTGTACGGCATAACGGTGGAGGGGGAGATCCCCGACGCGACCGCAGGAGTGCCCGTTTCGTTCCCGCTGACCGCGAGGGTCTACGGAAACGGAGAGGCCTCCGGGCAGGCCGTAGTCTGGACGGTGACGTCGCCCTCCTGGCTGACGGCCCCGGCGGGCACGGTGCTCACGCCGGAAGGCAGCAGGCCCGAATACGGCATGCATTCGTCCAACACGCTGAGCGGCACCCCGTCCTCGACGGGATCGTACCCGGTCTCCGTGAAGGCGGCGGCGACGTTCAACGGAAAGACGTACGAGGCGACGCTCGGCGGCACGCTGGACGTCTACGCGGCGGGCCTGGGCGGAGAGTTCGCCCCGGCGACGCTGGACGAAAGCTACTCAGGGAGCGTGCCCTTCACGGGCAGCGTCCCGGCCGGCACCTCGTGGACGTTCACGGACGTCCCGTCCGGCATGAGCGCGTCGGCGGGAAGCTCCGGGATCACCCTGAGCGGGACTCCGGACGTTCCCGGTACGTACATGATAGGCGTTAAGGGCGTAAAGGACGGCGACACGGTCATCGACACCGGGGCAAAACTCGTGGTTCGCGCGGAGGTCGAAGACGGTCATGTGGCGTATCCGGCTTCACGCATCTTCATAGGCGGGAACTACCACGGCACGGACGCGAGCTGCTCCGGACCGGGCTGGAGCTGGGACGCCGAGGCGGCGGTCCTGACCCTGCAGGGATACGTCGGCGGACAGATAAAGAGCGGAACGAACACTCCCACGCACATCGTCCTCAAAGGCGCCAACAACATCGCGACGACGGACCAGACCGGCATCAGCATCGGAGACTGGGGCGGCGCGGTCTTCCACGGAACGGGAGCCCTGACGATAGAATCCGCCGGATACGCCGACGGCGTATGGGGCGGGGTGACCGTGCGCGGCGACTGCAATCTGTACATCGAAGTGGGTCCGTGCGCGGCGGACTACACCGACACAGGCGTCAGAGGATCTCTCGACGTCCGCGCCGGCAACGTCACGGTGCACGTCTCCGCGTACAGGGCGTATGCGGTCAGCGGGAACGTGACCACCTCCGGAGAGATAGCCACGGTGCGCCTCGAGGCCACGGGACAGAACAGGGCCATTGCGGTCAATGGCAGCGTCAGCGTGGGCCACACGGCCGGCACGCTCACCATGCTCGCGAACGAGACGGCGGACCAGTACACGGCGGTGAGCGGAAGCGTGACCGCGGATCCTGACGTGGAGTACGTGGTCACCGGCAGCAGGGAAGGAAAGGAACTGACCTACACGGTCTACTCCGGCGATTTCCCGGCGATACCGCAACCGGAGAACAGAAGCGCGTTCGTCGGAGACGAGGTGAGCTTCACCGTCCCCGTGATAGTGAACGCGTCGTATCCTCTCACGCTGCAAGAGATGAACGGACTTCCGGCGGGCCTCACTGCCACGTTCGCGGAGGGGAAGATCACCGTGTCCGGCACCGTGGCGAAAAACGCCGTCACGGGAGCGGGGATACTAGAAAAGGACTTCACCGTCACAGTACACGCGGAAAATTCCAAGGGAAGCGACACCAGGACATTCACGTTCCACGTAACGAGGTTCGAAGCGGGCACGCTGGACCAGGTCTGGAACGGCTATTCCGTGACGGAAAAGGCGATGGACTGGCTCGAGTACAACGGTCTAGACGGCGCGGTGCCGGGCGGAGGACCGTTCTATACGGGCGACACGGCCCAGCTGCGGGCAAGAAACTGCAGGGGAGTGGCGTTCTCCTTCGGCGGAGTATCCGCCGACACGTCGGTCGCGACGGTAACGCAGAACGGGACCGACAGGTTCACGGTCACGGCGGCGGGCGAAGGCAGCACGATGCTGTATCTGGCGCTCTCGGACACCGACAACGGCGAGATACTGATGACCTGGGACATCCCCGTAACCGTGACCGACAGACCGCCGGGATACGACGTCACCGGCACGGCGGTCAGCTGGAACGGCACCGACGATGCGCGCTATTACCTGTACGCGGGAACCGAGAGCGACGCCGCCATCAGGACGGACGTGTATCTCGACACGCCTGCGAACGCGCTCTATACCGGCGGCGGCATGACCGTGACGCAGAACGCGGACGGAAAGCGGTACGACCAGACGTTCTTCTTCCCGATGATACCCGACGGGACTTACAAACTGGCGGTCATGAAGCCGGGTAAATACGTGCCGAAGATCGTGCCAGTCACGGTGAGCGGCGGAGCGGCCGTGCTCGGGGAAGTGAAGCTGTGGCTCTACGGAGACGTGACGTATGACGGGAAGGTCAGGACAGGCGACGCGACCCAGATATACAGGATGCTCGCGGGAGAGAGGACATTCACGGACGAGGAATTCGCGGCTGCAGACGTGACTGAAGACGGAAAGGTCAGGACAGGCGACGCGACTCATATATACAAGATGCTCGCAGGCGAGTCCTCAGTGTTCGACAGCTTCGTGTGAGATAAGCCGAAAAAAAGAGGAGTATGCGGCCTTTGCTCTTGTATGATAAGTTTTAATGATGTAATATAATAAACAGAATAATATATATAATTTTCATATCACTATTCTTAATATCATGGAGAGTAAACGGAGGCGGTGCTTATGACGAATAAGGTCAAGGTAAGGAAAACGGCCGCACTGATACTTGCGCTGGCCGTGGTCCTGGCGTTCCTTGCGCCCGGATTCGTGACCAGCGCGTCGGCAGAGGACGGACTTCCGCCGTTTCAGGCCGTTGTTACACAGACGGGAGACACGGCGTCGGTATCCATAAAGTCGACAGAGG
>JAEEGL011905924.1_pt1 | contig 10485 bp, 7 predicted proteins | sample 9134231 | NCBI WGS metagenome assembly JAEEGL01 (sample SAMN16246548, study PRJNA631951) | gut metagenome | biome: gut microbiome; feature: rumen; material: fiber-attached | host: Bos | place: Iran: Karaj | collected 2018-10 | reverse complement strand
CACCATGTAAATCCAAGCCTGTTTTCTTTCGCAAAACATCTTCTACAACTACAAAGGCTTCTCGAGCTGCCGCATTAAACTCAGACTTATATAAAAGGCGTTCCGCCTTTTCCAATCTTGGGTCTAATCGAAGTACTGAAAAGAAATTCTTGACCGCTTCTAAAGTCTCTGGCATCATTGCTCCACAGCAAGGGCAATATCTTAGCTTCTCGCTTCCGTAATACCATTTTCCTTCAGTTTTATATAAGCCTCTCCCCATTTTTGGCATTTCACATCCATTGGGGCACTTATTGTTCTTCGCCATTTCCACATTATTCCTCTTCTTGCTGGTATATATGGCACACTCGCCTCGTTCACCCTATACAAAATTGCAGTCACTTTCTCTCTCCACGAAGGGTCACACAACTCAAGCAGTGCACACCTTACAACATTATAAGATTCTTTATCCTCCCATCCTTAACCCACTCGCAGGCTTTTTCGTAGTCCTCATTCGTATCGAATTCAATCCAGCCGTGCTTGAAAAACGAAGCTTTTACCTGTGCACCTTCATCAGTAACTGCTTGCAAAAGATCTGTCATATACGCTTTCCTTATCGGCTTTCCCGACTGCTTCCATCCCTTGTCTGCGAAAAGCGTATAATCACGTTCAAGTATCTTGCAAACAAGCGCCAAGCCACCTTTTGAAAATTTCAAAAGGCCCACATACCTCGCATCAATCTCCTCTGGCGATACATCCGGTAGCCCCAATGATACAATATTGCCATCGTCATCGACCTTAAGGCTTTCGGTGTCAAAATCGACGCTGTCGTAACGCATTTTCCAATACGCCTGCCACTCTGAATCCACAGCGCATACAAAATCGCCATCCGCTTTCATCATCTCTGAGAGCATTTCACCGGAAAACAATATATCAGAATAACTAATTATAACATCGTCATCGAATTCATCCTTTGCCGCCATTAGTGACTCCACCATATTGGTATTTGCAAAGTCAGTATTCGTGTAGTATGTGACATCGGGATATTTTATTTTGTCGCCGGCAAAGCCGCGGACCACTATTATCTTATTCAGTCCTGCAGCCCTATACATTTCAATTTGCCGCTCTATTATTGTCTTTCCATCAAACTCGAGCATACCTTTTGGCAAATTCTGAGTGTACTTTTTTAATCTTGTACCCTGCCCCGCAGCAAGAATTATTGCCTTCATATCAAATCTTCCCTTCCAAAAACTCTTTTACTATTCCGTCAGAATACTTCTTTCCTGCAGCCTCTTTAAAATCGCGTTCAGGGTGCCACTGCAACGCAAGAAGTCTATGCCCACGCATAGTAAATGCCTCTGCCACACGCTCTCCACTGTCCATTGCAAATACCTCAAGCCCTGGAGCTAAGTCTTCTTTCAGAACACCATCATTGTGAAAACTGTTTACCATTGCTTCGGTGCCCAAAACATCCCGCACAAGGTGGTCTTCTCCAGGTTTGTGCGCTGCTCCAACCGTTTCAAGTTTTGTTACCTTACCCCCAAGGTAACCGTTCACAAACTGCATTCCTCTGCAAATAGCAAGCACGGGGATGTCCTTCTTAAAAGCCTCCGCCAGAAGACTCTCTTCGGTAACATCTCTTTCCGCCTGGCGTTCATAGCCATAGGCGGCAGCGTAAAATTCTGGCGGGAGCGAGCCTCCGCCAGTCAGTACAAGGATCTTTTCCTCGCTTGTCTCGAACAGCTCGCAAGGTTTCTCAAGGAAGTTGCTTATCGGAACGCACAGAAAGCCAAGAATACTTAAATACTCTACATAGGCCTTCTCCAGAGAGTCAATCTTTTCCCCATTTTTACCAATGCTTTCTCTTTGTGTTATGAATGCTACTTTCATATCTTTTCTATCTTCTTTGCGCTACAATTTAGTCTAAGCCTTTCCGCAGACCTTATGAAGGAGAAAATCTGCTCGCCACAACCTATAGCTGCCGGAAGCCCGAACTCGGCGCACCTTATGGACATGTGTGAAGCGACGCCGCCGTACTTTGTCACAAGCCCAGCTATCCCCTTTGAAAAAATCCAATCGTATCCGGGATCAGCCTTTTCAAGTACGACAATCTTGCCAGAAATATCTGCACCTTCGTTTTTCTCAAGCACTACTGTCTCTGCTTCAAGAATTTTCGCGGTAACAAAGTTTGGTCTCGCCTTTGTAAGCTTAATAAAGTCAATATCTTCTTCACTTTGCATCACGGGCGGCAAAACGAGTAGGCTGTTTCGTTCAAAGATTTCTTTACGCTTTTCGGACATCATCCTCCAAAACTCTCCTATCTCACTGTCGCTCCCATAAAAAGAAGCCGCAAGCACATCGGAAAGCCCCAAATATGACAATTCTTCTGAGCACAAGCCACATTTGCTCCCCATAAATTTTATCAGTTCTATAGCAAGGCTAAGGCTTTTTGTAAACTCAAACTTGAAAAGTTCCCGCTGCTCTATTGCCTTCTTCATGAAAGTAAGAAGTTCTTCGTAGGAAACATCTATCGCATCTCTTTCAAGTGCCTGTTGTAGTGCAGACTGCGAAAGTTCGAAACCGCCCTTATGCACAGAAGGACCGGTAGTATTACTTTCCCTTACGCAAAACTCCATTTCATCATATCTCTTGGCGCGAATGTTATATGTTCCCGCCCTCAAATGCCCATATTTTTCATCGAAAGTTTCCTTTGAAAGGCTACCAGCCTCATATGCTCTACTATCACGCTCGAATTCGGTCGCAACAGTCTCTATTCCAGTCATAAAATCGTCGCTTTCCTTTTGAGATATAAATCCTTCCGCGACAAGCGACATACAAATAGATTTGGATATAAAGGCATACCTCGCCTGTCTCGAAAATTGCTCTGTCCCAAAGCGTTCAATCGCCTCAAGGAGCTCCGAAAGTTCTGTAGCAAGAATACCGACAGGAATATCCGATCCGAGTAACTTTTCTTTTTCCTTCTTGATTAAATTTAACTGATTTATGCTTTCTCTGTCTTTCTCTGAAGTCTTTTCAAAGTCTTTAATGCAATTAACTGTAAGTTCTTTTAAAGCCTCATATATATCCTGCGACTCTTTATTGCTAAAGCCCGCTGCATTAAGCTCTCTAAGCTTTCTTTTTAGTGAAAAGTCGAAACAACTTAGCACAATTTCAAACTCGATTTTGTCATGTGATGTAAGGTCCGCACGGAGTTTATCTCTATAAAACTCAACAAGTCTCCCTTTGAGTTCCTTATCAAGCCTCTCCGGAATCAACGTGGCAAAGGAATGATCCACACAAATGTACGGCTTGTTGCCCACCCTGTACATTAGATCGTCCTCAACCAGGGTGTAACCAAGCATAGCAAGCCCTTTGCTCCATGCTGCCTTTGTTATAATTTTCCTGTAGAGCGAATAATCTAGGTTTCGCGGATTATCTCCAATTATCTCAGAAGGGTTCCAAAATGCCATGTCCGACAGAATAGTTCTGCCGTCTTTGTTGAAAAACTCGGAAAAATCTTCCTTTGCCTTTAGTTTTGTCTTTAGGAAAGCCTCGTCTCCACCCACGCGCTTGAACTTGTAGCTTGCCGCAAGTGGTCTTACTTGAAAGATTACGACCTCGCCCGAAGTCTTTACCGCGAACTCAATATCCAGCATCATTTGTGAAAGCAAGCCTTCTATTTCTCGCAGCGCATGAATAAGCCCAAGCCATTCTCTCGGAATACATTCATCCTCTGCATCGTGAGCTACCCAAATAGTATTGCTCGCAAGCCCACTTGTTACAGAATCAGTACTTCCGCTATCGTCATAGTTTATGACATAATAAGGCTTGTTTTGCTGTATATCTCTGGTAAAGGCAACACCGCTTAATTTAACATTTTCTGTCTGTGGCTGTATTAGTATCTGTTCATCCGGATCCTCCGAAGAACACCCATACGAATCAATTACCTTGGAAACTGCAACTTTAACTTCTTCAGTATTACTTGCTTCAACATCAAGAACACTTGTGAAATGACCAGCATTTGAAGTCTCGTAGCAGTCTTCGTTTTTTGAAGAACTGCGAACCACAAGTTTGTGCCCGCTATATTTTTTCGCCAGTTCTCCTAAAATGCGTGCCGAATCTTTCCGAAACTCGCCTATAGTAACAATGTTTACATCTTCAACATAAGATTTTTTTAATTTCCCGCTGAGTCCGTAAAGCGTGTTTGCCTTGGTCGAGATTATGTTGCTTCGCCTGTACCCGCTAAACCTGCTGTTTAATATGTTTAATATATTAAGCGGCGAAAGCTTCTCATAATAGTCGAAGGTTTCGATACTGCCGCCAATGCTTTCCAAATACTTCATTGCCGGAAATATAGCCCAATCGCTCCCATGGAAAAGGCTTATTTTAGCATTCGGATATCTTGAATGCAGCTTTATGAGGTTTTCCGTCGGGTCAAGAGAGCTTTGCAGCATCACCTCGTCAATTTCCATTATTGACTCAAGCACCTCGCGCCTTTCAATCTCGTTTGAAACGATAGGGCCATTCCATTCTGTGGCCGCGCCGTCGGATACCAACCCGAATATGTGAAGGTCTGCATCTTTAGCAGCCTTTTTAATGGCATTTATATGCCCATAATGAAGCAAATCCACAATGCCAAAGCTGTATGCTATCTTCACTTTATTTTTCCTCTTCAAATACTACGATATCTTCTTCGACTTCCTTTTTTGCATTCTCGTCAATACCTAGCTTGTTTTGCACCTTTGCACGCGCCTTGCGCACCCAGATTCCTATGACGGCGCCTACTGCGACGACTACACCTGCAACTACCTGGATTCCATAAGTCGTAACCGACGGATCAATATACGCAAGAACACTTGCCGAACACATCACCATAAGTCCTGCAACCACAAAGCCTACATTTAATATACTCTTAACCAATTTCATTTTTCTAAACTCCTCCTCGGCATTACTGCTTTTCTTTATTTTGACTAACAAGCCTCTGAAGTATGTAATCGCCACCGACTTTTCCTGCGCTTTCGACATTGTACACATACTTATCTACCATTTCCGATATAGCCTCTCTGAAATCATCCTTCTTCTCAAATAATGTCTTCACTTCAGAAGCAGCATTTTGCACATCTTCAGGTTTTATCGACGCACCTATAATGTTCCGCATAGATATGTCCAGAGGTTCTATCCCGAGTTCCTCATAATCTGGGTTTATTACCTTCATTGGCGTATCCACAAAAAGAGACGGACGCAACGTAGTATATGAATATTCCTGTGCGATGGAAGACCAATCGGTTATAACCATATCTGATTCAAAGACCGACGAATCGGACGATATGTCCTTTTGAAGTTCAAGTCTTTCTCCAAATGATTCCTTCCAACGTTCTTCGAAGTGCGCGATTTTGTCCGGATTCCGCCTGATATATTGTGGATGCGGTCGAACTATAACCTTGAACCCCGCGTTAAGCAAGCTTTCTAAAAGCTCATCAATACAGCTTTCAAGTATATTTCCTTCCTGGTGAGAAGGTGCCACAAGAATTTGGGCAGCTTCACGATTTGGGATACCTTTATACGCTGCTCGCATATGTCCTAAAAGACCGTAGCCGTACTCAACAAGAGTTTTACGCGGAAGTTGGTAGAGTTCTTCCATTTTGCGGATTTCATTTTTCCAATGCTCTCCTACGCAAAATACCGTATCAAAGTGATTAAGTGCATTTTTGCGAACTATCATGTGCACAGATGTAGTCCAGTGCGGCACATAAATGTACTCTATGTCCTTTCGCACATAGCTTCTCTTTAAGTGGTAGTTATCGATATCTGGCATTGTCATTAAGACGATGCCAGCATCCATCTTCATAAAAAGAGTAATAAGTCGCTTCTCGCCAATGTAGTAAGCTTTAATGCGATTGTTTTCTGCAGCTATATTGAAAATTTGATCTTCCGAATCGCTCGTAACGTAGTGAATCGTAACATTTGATCTAGAGAGCAAATACTCTATAATATCCCTAAAATACTTATAATATCCGCTTTTTTCCGAGTAAAAAACAACATGTTTGTTTGCAACAGAAAAGAACCTTTTATAGTCTGCTTTCTCACGCTTTTTATCTTCCTTACTCTCGTTTTTTGAAAGAGCTTCTATAGCCGCAAGTTCTTCTTTACTCTTTGCAAGGTCTTCGTAATTTACCCTCTTTGCCGGTTTTAATATAGCGTTAAGCAGTAGCTGCTGTGCTATGGTAAACAGATTACTGCAAATCCAATATACGCCCACACCCACCGGCACAAACGCTCCAAGCGCAAGCGAAATAAGGATTGAAAACGCATTAACTCCAATCTGCTCTATACGCTTTTGCTCACGTTGCAACGGACTGATGTGATTTTGCGCTATACCAAGCAAATAAGCCGAGCAACCCGCTACGATTGGCATACCTAACGTCGCACCGCCTACCTGATAAGGGAACTGGGCAAGGATGCTGTCCGTTCCATCCAGCACGGCATGAACCGCGCCGATAACCGCAAAAAGTAAAGCTAACTGAATAAACATAGGAAGAGTAGAAACAATCGGATGATATTTCTCTCTTTTATAAAGTTTTTGCTGTTCCTCGGCAATGGTGCCTTTATCACCGTAGTATCTAATTTTCAGCCTATTGAGCTCCGGCAACAACCGCACCATTGTGATACTGTTGCTCTGAACCCAAAGGGCCACGGGAAACAGTATTACTTTTGTTACTAATGTAAAGATTACTACAGCGAACACCCAGTTTTCAAAATAACCATCTAAATATATTAAGATTTCTGCAAAAATACTAATCATTCTCTCGTAATTGCAAAAGCAACATGATATAATTTTTTTTGCTTTTAATTTATGCCTTTTCTAACCTATTTATAATCGAGTAACATCGACGTAAATCCCAAAGCAAGTAACCTTAAGTCGTCACTATTTGAATCTACAGAATCAGGGGCAATTGCATCAGGTAATTCGAATTTTATGTCTAGGTACTCCCCTTCATAACCTAGCAACGCTTTTGGAATAGTAATCTCCTTCGTTTCCATACTTACAAAATCCCACATCGGCGTCCCTATTGCCGTGTACTCCTCAAGGAGATTATTGTTCACATATACTTTAACTCTTTGGGCGTCATTAAAAATCCAATAATCTAAACGCAATTTAAGATCTTTTGAATTATCTTTTATTTTAAATCTCAATTTTGCTTCATTTCCGCTTGTCCATGTACCCCATTCCTCCGTAACGGAAAACCCATCGACTATATATTTCCCGCCACTGTTTTTGCCTAATGTGAAACTCAAGGGACGGCCTAATACATATTCCCTTTGCGCGGTCTGCTTTTCTAAATCCACAGTTTCTTCCGTTGATGTTAAAACAATATTGTCAATCACAACTCCCGTTTTAGCTAAAACGCTGTCCGAATATGTGGTTTCTCCCACGATGAATGTTAACTTGAGATGTCCATCCAGCACATATTCCTGTGGTATTAAAAACCTAATTTTACCATCCTTATTCCACGTAAAAATCTTATTTGCAATTACCTTATCATTCGCTACTACCGTTACTTCCTTTGTTTGACTGTACTTGCTTAATGCTATTTCAACACATATATTATTATAACTTTCAACAAAATCAAAAACGAACTGCGCCTCTTTGCACAACTCTCCGTACGCTACACCATAAAGAACATTATCGTATGCAGCACGTCCGGATATCATTTCTAAAGGTTTCCCAAAAGTGTAGCTATAATCACCATTCTCCGGTAGGAACCTTCTCCCTGACCTACGCATATTTTCACTTTTGTATGCCACTCCTCTACAAGAAAACTCCTCCATGCCTGGCAAATAATCTTTTTCCCAGGTATCATCCCATTGGTAAAACAAGAATCTCCTTTCTCCGTTTTCAGGAAGACAGCCAGCGATAAATGTTTCATCTATCGTCTTGCCTTGCGCCAGTGTCTTCCAAATATCGCTCAAGAAATCCCATGACATTTTCTTCTCTGTTATAACGAATTCATGATTTTCATGCCTATTCTTAATTAAAAAAATGGGATTCTGCGAATACCCCTCATGCCCATGATCCGCCATCACGATTATCGTAGACTTATCATACACCCCTGCTTGTTTAAGTGCCTCGAAATATTGGCTAAGTAACTCGTTGTTCCCATATGCTTCGTCATACGCAGTATAGTTTCCGCCATCTTCCTCAAGGTTTTTACCAAAGGTATAAGGACTATGGACTCCATCAAGATGATAAACTTTAAAAAGATTATTACTTTTAGTTAAAGCAACTCCTTTCTTTCTAAAATCATCAGCAAATCCCACTGTATTTCTGCCTTCGGAGGTCTTTATTGTATTGCCCGCTTCGCTTGAAAAATCGCTAGTTGAAATAAGGAAAAAACGCTTGAGCTGGTGTGGCATATAGTTAAAGCCTATTAGCTTATAAAGTTTAGTAGCGAACTTTAATCTGTCTCCTATGCTGCCGTCTCTTTCTATTGTATTTCCAAAAACTTTATCCTGCTGGCTTATAAAGTAAGAAGAAACATATGCCTCTACTTCCCATTTATTATCCCTAAGTGACTCATAAATGGGATTGTCTGTATATGCGTTGTTAACATAATCCAAATAAGGCTCTTCATTCTTATACCATTTGCCTGTCAAAATAAACGGTAATGCCGCCTTGGTTGTCGGATATGAACCGAGGGTATCTTTATAAAACGTAAAGTTTCTAAAAATTTCAGTTTGATGAACCGAATCTTCTTCCAAAAGCTGCTCAAAATATGCCTGGTCATATGTATCTAATATAAAAACAATCACATTATTGTTATGCGCTAGTTCAAAGATATCCTCGTTGGAAAGTTCTAGTTTCTCACTGCTCCTTCCTCCACTTAGTCCATTCTGTGTCGCTAAGATAAATATTGTTATTATCTGGATTAATAATATAGCCGCACCGAGTATCCACCCCACTCGAACTATTCTATTTCTAAACTTAAAAAACAGAAAAACTACTGCTAGTAAACACGCCCCTGCTGTACAAATGCTCGCGATTCCATAACTAGTATATGCACTCCAATCTATATCCCTTCCATCGAGAACGCCGTAATCTCTAGGTATTAGATTCCCCTGTATATAAAAAAAGCCTACCACTCCAATAGCCATTGCTATTATAGCACTTGCTATTCTTGTACCGCAAAGTAGATATGAGAACACCTCCAAGATCAAAAAAGTAGTTATTAGTGCAATCCCACAAATCGGCAATAATTGGCAAACTCCAAACCAGAATTCTTCAATATTTGCAAAATACACATCCAAGGGCGCAAACACACAAACCATAAAGCATACTGTAAAGTTTAACAATGATAATGTGCAAAACTGCAGATTTTTTTTAACTGATGCCATCATTACTTAAGCTCTCCTAAAAAAGTTTCGCGCTATTCACCGGTTTCTTCCATCACGAGAGCATATGCCACTGCTAGTGCTCTTTCTAAAGCTTGATCCATATTGTAATACTTAAAATCGGCCAACCTCCCGCAGCAGAACAAATTTGGTATCCGATTGGCCAATTCCTTGTATTGTTCATATTGTTGCTGGCTGTGTTCCGTCAAAACTGGGTAGTACGGTTCATTTTTCGCGCCTTCTGTATACGGTAAAGGATACTCCTCGGCATAGATTGTTCCGCGTTTGTCTTGCGGAGGTATTTTTTTGAATTCAGTTATTCGCGTGTAATCTTCCTTCGGATAAGCAACAACCGGATACTCTTGCAAACCTTCTATATCCGCATATTTCCACTCAAAGCGCAGAGAACGGTATGGCAACCACCCAAATTTGCCCTCGAATAGCTCATCCAGTGCTCCTGTATAAATAACCGGAAAATCTACCTTGACACCATCTACTAGCAATGCATCGCCTAACACAGATAGCCTTCCCATTGCATCAACTCCCAACTCAATCTTTATATTAGGGTGATTCAACAGATTTTCAAAGAATTTCGTAAAGGAATGCACTGGCATTACCTGATACTCGTCGTCGAAATATCCTTCTCCATAAGAGAAGCGTAATGGCACTCTTTTCAGAACACTAGGGTCAATTTCGCTTGGGGCTATGCCCCACTGTTTCGCAGTATATGGAGCATAGTCATTTCTAAATAAAAATTCTGCATAACCTCGAACATCACTGTCGGAATGTTCGAGAACTTCGACTACTGTAACCGTTTCGCGCCCTGGAAAGGCCTCTGTTAGCTTTTCCTTTATCCTTTCTGCATCTGATACATTATAAAAGGTGTCTATCGTTTTAAAATTAAAAGGTGTAGGTGTGCACCTACCATCCCAATCGGCACCGCACATCAGATTATATGGCTGCCATTCTTCATATTGGCACATATACTCATACAGTTCTTCTTTCGTAGTGTGAAAAGCGTGCGGACCATACTTTTGAACCAAGAAGCCATGTTCCTCAGTGTAATCATACATATTACCGCCTATATGATCTCGTTTTTCCAAAACCACAACTTGCTTT
>JAEEGL011739566.1_pt1 | contig 10485 bp, 9 predicted proteins | sample 9134231 | NCBI WGS metagenome assembly JAEEGL01 (sample SAMN16246548, study PRJNA631951) | gut metagenome | biome: gut microbiome; feature: rumen; material: fiber-attached | host: Bos | place: Iran: Karaj | collected 2018-10 | reverse complement strand
GGCCAAGGCACGCGAAGAGGACACGATGATTCGCTCGCGCAAAATCGCTGTCGATCTGGGCCTTAAGATGAAGATTGGAGACGTTGAGTATCAAGGCGATGGCAATAAGGCGATTTTCTACTACATTGCCGACGAGCGCGTGGACTTCAGACAGCTCATCAAGGTGCTGGCCGACGTCTTCAAGATTCGTGTCGAGATGAAGCAGATCGGTGCCCGTCAGGAAGCCGGTCGCATCGGCGGCATCGGCCCCTGTGGCAGGCCCCTGTGCTGCGCGACATGGATGTCTGGCTTTGTGTCGGTGGCAACGAGTGCCGCCCGTTTCCAGGACATTTCCTTGAATCCGCAGAACCTGGCTGGCCAGTGTGCCAAGCTCAAGTGCTGCATCAATTTTGAGGTCAACACCTATGTCGAGGCCATCCGTCAGCTTCCCGCCAAGGATGTCCACCTCGAGACCAAGGACGCTACTTATTACTTCTTCAAGGCCGATGCCCTGAAGCGGGAAATCACCTATTCCACCGAGCGCAATTCGCCCGCCAACACGGTGACCCTGACTGCCGCTCAGGCTTTTGAAATCATTGCTTTGAACAAGAACGGTGTCAAGCCCGACTCTCTCAAGCCCGATGAGGATGACAAGAAGAACGCTTCGCCCTTCGGTGACCTGCTCAATCAGGACGCCATCAACCGCTTTGACAAAAAGAAGAAGAAAAAGAAAAAGAAAAACGGCGGCGGAGAGAAGAAACAGGCGGCTCCCAATGGCGATAAGCCATCAGGCGGCGGTGCCGACAATCCCGAGCGGCGACAGCAACGCCAAGGCAAACCCAAGCGCCCCCAGCAACAGGACGGCGCTCAGCAGCCCAATGGCGAACAGCAGCAACGACGGGAAAAACCGCAACGCATGGAGAAGAAAACCTTCAGGCCCCGCAAGCCTAAGGATGCCGGCGCTCCCGACAATAGCAATGGCCAGAACAAGCCAAATAACGAATAAGCGCCGTGGGCGCAATATGACTGCACATGCGGTGGCAATGACCCTCCTGTTGGTCATTGTCGCCGTCGTGTTTGTCATGGGCTCCTGCCAGCGCAAGCCTGTGATGTCTCATTCCCGTTTCATACAGCTGCCGCTGGACGGCTGGCAGCGTACGATGCCATTGACGTTCGTGCCCGAGTATGATGACTCGACTGGCACCTACGATATCGTTCTTGCCGTGCGACATGCTGGCAGCTATAGGTACCGCAACCTCTCGCTGGTGGTTGACGTGATAGCAGCCGACTCGACGGTGAACCGTCAGAACATCGACATGACGCTGGCCGACGAATACGGCAACTGGAAGGGTGGTGGTTTCGGCACCTTGTATCAGATGACAGCACCCGTCCTGGCTGGCATCACGCCTGACCAGGCCCGTAGCGTGGTGGTCTGGCAGGTGATGAACCGTGTTGATACCTTGCGCAGTCTCGAGAGTTTGGGCCTCATTACCCGCCCAAACTAAATACCAGGGACTTGATGCTAAAAACCGACAATAATTTTGTCAATTCGTTAAAATCACTTAATTTTGCCACGCTAATTAAATGAGAACCTTCGCACCATTGTTTAACCTTAGCGCGAAAGTCCAAATACAGAGACAATGAAGATAGACAAGGACGAGGCCAGACAAACCTTGGTACAACTGCTCAAGTACGGCGTGATAGGCGTGTTAAACACGTTTATCACCTTGGTCACGTTCTATCTTCTCAACACCAAGCTGGGTCTGTCTTACGGTATCTCCAATGTTACCGGCTATGTCCTGGGTGTAATCAACAGTTTCTTGTGGAACCGCAATTGGGTCTTCAAGACCAAGAACAATTTCAGGCGCGAATTGCTGCTGTTTGTCTGCGGCTTCCTCATGTGTCTTGCCCTGCAACTCTGTGTCAGCTGGATCCTGCTCGAGGGCATGGGCTGGAAAAACCTCCCCGACGACATCATCCCCTTCTTCCCGATGCAGAAGGCTGGCCAGAACATCGTGATGGTTCTCGCCATGGTCGTTTACACACTTGCCAACTACGTCTACAATCGCTGCGTCACCTTCCGTACTCAACCCTCCAAATGACCTTTCTCGAGGTCAAGAAGGAATTGCTTGATGTGAGGCCCCGAGGCATAGCCGCCTAGGGTGCCGTTAGCATTGATGACGCGGTGGCATGGCACGACAATCGAAATAGGGTTGTTGTGATTGGCTTGAGCAACAGCGCGGCTACCTTTGGCATTACCCATGCGGGCTGCTTGCTGGCCATAGCTGATGGTCTCGCCGTAGGGGATCTTTTGCAACTCTTCCCACGCTTTGACTTGATGCTCAGTGCCCATGAGATGTAAGGGCAAGGAAAACTCGCGGCGGGAACCGCTAAAGTACTCTTCAAGCTGCTTGGCGCACTGGGCGAGTAGGGGAGTGATGGCCTCGGTGGGCTGCAACTTCAGTTTCTGGGCCAACTTCTCCAATTCATCCTTGTTCCAACCGATGTAAGCGATACCCTGGTCGCTGGCTGCAATCGTGAGCGGTGCCACGGGGGTGTCGATCGTGGTGTGGTACAACTGCCCATGACAGACCGGGCTGATGCCCAGCTCATGGGCTTTATCGAGCATGAGATGATAGGCCGACGCGTAATCGTTGGTGATCACGCCATCGAGAATGGCATCCTTGATGGCATCTTTGATGTAACCCACTGGGCGCGAGGGGGTCAGGCCGAAGGTGGTCATGATCTCCTCGCCGTCGATGGGCGGCTGGAAATTGCGCACGCGGTCCTTCTCCTCGATATCCACCAGTTTCTGCTTCACCAGGTCGAAATTCTCACGGAAGCGTTGCACCTTGTTCTGGTTTTTGCTGGTGATGTCGGCCTTGCACAGGGTCATCAGGTCGTCAATGTCATCGCCGGCGTCAAACAGCAGGCGGCGCACGGCACTGTCGGTCACCTCATCCTCGACGAGGGCGATGGGGCGCATGTGCAGCCCGACGAGTTTCTTCACATATTTCATGTGATCGTTGAGCGGCAGACGCATCTTGGCAAATATCTTAGGCACCATCTTCTCGCCCACGAAGTTATGGTTATGGAACGTCCAGCCCAGCTGCGGGTCCCAGCGCTTGGTGCGCGCTTTTCCCACATCGTGCAGCACGGCGGCCCAGCGCAGCCACACGTTGTCGCTGGCCAGTGCCACGTTGTCCAGCACCTGCATCGTGTGCATGAAGTTGTCCTTGTGGCCACGGCCGTTGACCGTCTCCACGCCCTTGAGAGCTGCAAGTTCGGGGAAAATCAAGGGCAGCAAGCCGCACTGGTCGAGCAGTTTCCAGCCACGAGAGGGCTGACTGCTGCGCATGATTTTCATCAATTCTTCGGCAACGCGCTCACGCGTGATGATGTTGATGCGCTTGGCATTGCGGCGAATGGCCTCAAAGGTCTCGGGATAGATGTCAAAATCCAGTTGGGTGGCAAACCGCACGGCGCGCATCATCCTCAACGGGTCGTCGCTGAAGGTGATGTCGGGATCCAGCGGGGTGCGTATGATGCGGCGGTTCATGTCGCCGATGCCGTCAAACGGGTCCAGCAGTTCGCCGTAGCGCTCCCTGTTCAGGCAGATGGCCATGGCGTTGATGGTGAAGTCGCGGCGGCGCTGGTCGTCGTCCAGGGTGCCGTCCTCGACAATGGGGTTGCGGCTCTCACGGCGATAAGACTCCCGGCGTGCTCCCACAAATTCCAGTTCCCACTGGCGTGTCTTGACCTGTGCCGTCCCGTAAGTGCGGAACACCGCCAAATGGGCGCGCTTGCCCAGGCTTTTTGCCACCTCACGGGCCACCTCAATGCCGCTGCCCACGGTCACAAAGTCCATGTCGTTGCTGGGGCGCTCCAGGAAGATGTCCCTGACGTATCCCCCAACAACGTAGCACTCGCGATGCAGCTCATCGGCAACACTGCCTACCAGCCTCATGACGGGTAGGTTAACGTGTTCGGCTATTTTTTGACGGTCAATCTCCATATTTTGTTCGTTTGGGCCGCAAAATTACGATTTTTTTTGCTCAACTAGAAATTTATTCTTATCTTTGCACCGCATTTCGAGCCATATTTGGCAGATTTTGCGTTTGATAAATCACTCAACAAACTCTACATCTCCCGTTTTCACGATTTCTTTATTGGGCATAAATGAGGCAGGCCAGACGGCTTGTTAATGCCAAAACTAAAAGCAGTAACGATACTTGGGAGAGTAAACAGTTTATATATCACGACAAATCATTAACAAATACGGAACGGCGTGCGCGTGAGTGAACGCCATGATGCGTAAAAATGAAGCAACAGATTTCCCGACGCATCCCTCCGTGAATTTTTATATTATTATATGTACAATATCAATCAATTGAATGAAATGAGCGATGAGCAGCTCCGTGAATTGGCCAAGTCGATGGGACTCAAACGTGTTGACTCGACCGATCACGATGCGCTGGTGTTTGAAGTGCTTGACCATCAGGCCGAGACCGAGGCTGCCAATGCCCCCGAACCGGGGAAGCGCCGCCGCGAGCGCATTCGTCAGCCGGCTGCCAAGGCTAATGGCAACGAGGTGACCAAGGATGACGCTGTCGCTACTAAAAACAATAAGAATAGTCAGAAGAATAAGGTTGAAGATAAGCCCGTTGTGGTTGAGCCCGTCAAGGAGGAGCCGGCACCTGCAGCGGTCGAGGAACCTGAGGCCGCAGCCGCTCCCAAGCGCAAGCGTGGTCGCCCCTCAGCCAGCGAGAAAGCCGCCCGTGAGGCCGCTGATGCTCCGGCATCTGACACCGATGACGCAACTGCTAAGCAAGCGACGGCAAAGGAACCGGCCGAGGCCCCCAAGGAGCCAGCTCGTCGCCGTGGCCGCAAGACCAAACAGGCCGAAGCCGAGCAGCCGGTATTGCCCTTTGACATGGACGAGAATACCCAGCCTCAGCCCGAGGTCGAGAAATCTGTCCAGGCCAACGAGCAGCCCGCTCCTGTCGAGGAACCCGCGCCACAGCCTGCTGCTGAGCTCGAGCCGGCTTCACCCGCTGTCGAGCCCCGTGAGCGTGAGGACGTCTCGCTGAATTCATTCTTCAATACGGGTGGCTCTTTCACCTTTAAGCCCCGCACACAGCAGGAGCGCGAAGAAGCCCAGCGCCGTGCCGAGGAAGAACGCAAACGCCAGGCCGAGGAAGCTGCTGCCGCGCCCATTGTGATCCAGGAGCCCAAAGTGACTAAGGAGAGCAAGAAGAACAAGCGCAAAATCAAACAGCAGCAACAGCAACAGATTGCCGAGGTCAATCCCTATCTGGATCAGCCCTACAATTTTGACGGCATTCTGGAGGCTCAGGGTGTGCTTGATATTGCTCCCGAGGGCTATGGATTCTTGCGTTCCAGCGATTATAACTACCTCACATCGCCCGATGACATCTATGTGCAGCAGTCACAAATCAAGGCCTACGGTCTCAAGACCGGTGACGTCATTGAGGGAACAATCCGTCCGCCCATGGAGGGTGAGAAGTACTTCCCCTTGAGCGAAATCCGACTCATCAACGGCCGTACTCCTGCCTACGTGCGTGACCGCGTGCCTTTTGAGCATCTTGTACCCCTGTTCCCCGACGAGAAATTTGACCTGGTGAGCAAGCTCCATCCCACCGTCTCTCAGCGAGTGGTGGACATGTTCTCGCCCATCGGCAAGGGACAGCGCGGACTGATTGTGGCACAGCCCAAGACCGGTAAGACCATGCTGCTCAAGGAGATCGCTAATGCTATCTCAGAGAACCACCCCGAGACTTACATGATCATTCTGCTCATCGATGAGCGCCCCGAGGAGGTGACCGATATGGCGCGCAGCGTCAATGCCGAGGTGATTGCTTCGACCTTTGACGAGCCCGCCGACCGCCATGTCAAGATTGCCGACCTGGTGTTGAGCAAGGCTAAACGATTGGTAGAATGTGGACACGACGTGGTCATCCTGCTTGACTCGATTACCCGTCTTGCTCGTGCCTACAACACCATCGCGCCCGCTTCGGGCAAGATTCTGACCGGTGGTGTGGATGCCAACGCCCTGCAGCGCCCCAAACGCTTCTTTGGCGCCGCACGTAACATCGAGGGAGGTGGCAGTCTCACTATCATCGCCACTGCTTTGACCGAGACCGGCTCCAAGATGGATGAGGTGATCTTTGAGGAATTCAAGGGCACCGGTAACATGGAGTTGCAGCTCGACCGCAAGCTCTCCAACAAGCGCATCTTCCCCGCTGTCGATGTCATGGCATCCAGCACCCGTCGCGACGACCTGCTGCTGCCGCAGGACACCCTGAACAAGATGTGGATCATTCGCCGCTTCCTGAGCGACCGCACTTCGGTCGAGGCCATGGAGTTCGTCAAAGAACGCATGGACCGCACACGCGACAACGAGGAGTTCCTGCTCACCATGCAGCAGGAGTAATTTCTTGACTGATCATTGGGGTCATGGGACGTATCTTGGGCATCGACTATGGGCGCAAGCGCACGGGAATTGCGGTTACCGACCCGCTGCAGATCATTGCGGGCAATCTGGCGACCGTACCGACCCACACGCTCATGCAGTTCATCAAGGATTACATCGGGCGAGAGGCCGTTGACCGCATCGTGGTAGGCCAGCCCACCCAGCTCAACGGCGAGCCCAGCGAGAGCATGAAGTATATCACTCCCTTCGTCAACCGTTTGAAAAAGGAATTGCCCGATATGCCCGTCGTGATGTATGACGAGCGTTTCACCAGCACCATTGCCCACCAGGCGATGATCGACGGGGGCATGAAGAAGAGCGATCGCCGTGACAAGGCGCGGGTCGATGCCATCGCGGCGACCATTATCCTCAATGATTATTTGAAAAGCATATTCAATCAACCCAATATATAATTATGATATTACCTATTTATATCTATGGTCATCCCGTGCTGAGGGCCGAGAATGCTACGGTGACTCCCGATTATCCTAACCTTCAGGAGCTCATCGAGAACATGAAGGAGACCATGTATCACACTCAGGGTATTGGCATCGCCGCTCCCCAGGTGGGCGTGAACGCGCGCATCGTCTATATCGATGTCGATGTGCTGGCCGAGGATTTTCCTGAATTGAAAGATGTACGCATGGTGCTGATCAATCCCAAGATCGAGATTGACGAGAGGGCGCCTTACGTGTCACGTGAGGAAGGCTGCCTCAGTGTACCGGGCATTCACGAGAATGTGCAGCGCTTCGAGAAGATTCATCTCTACTGGCAGGACGAAAATTTCCAGGAGCACGACAAGGAAATAGAGGGATATCTCGCGCGCGTGGTGCAGCACGAGTGTGATCATCTCGAGAAAACGCTCTTTGTGGATCGCATTTCGCCCATCCGCAAGCAGATGATTCGCAGCAAGTTAAATAACATGATTAGGGGAAAGGTCTCCTGTGATTATGCTTGCAAACTCGCGCCAAATAAGCGTAGGAAATAAAAAAGTGGAAGATGTCTCCCGACAGCCTCCACAAACCTTAAATCTAATACCATGAAAAACACACGTACAAAAGTACAAACCTTTTTTTGATTTGTACAAATCTTTTAAGAAATTTTTATATTTTTATATATAAATTTAGAATTTAATCTCGAATGAGATGATAAAAGAAAAGGTGGCTGTCCCCTGTATCATGGGGGCAGCCACCTCGCTAAACAGAAATTACTTTTCTCTCGTGTTTATTTTTAAGGCTATCAGAACTTCATTCCGAAGGCAAGCTGGATATTGCCGTTCTTGGCCTCATTCAATTCACCCTTGAAGGCATCAGTCAGACCCATCGTGTAGCGGGCCTGGACGAAGGCGTTGTCCGTCAGATTGTAAGTGCCGCCCAAGCCAACTCCGAAGTCAACACTCTTGGTCATATCCTTTATGTCTTCAGCTTCGAGGTCGCCAACCTTATACTTACTGTACACATTGAATCCCACTTGAGGACCCAAATCGAAACTGAAATTTGGAGTGGCATACCACTTGAACATCACGGGTACATTAATATAGTTGGTTGTAAAGGTGTTGTCAGCCTTCTTGTTCTCATCTTCATAGATCTTAAACTTTCCGCCTTGAGACGCAAACACAACTTCGGGAGCGATAGCGAAATGAGGATTGAACTTGTACTCCATGAGGGCACCGAACTGATAACCGATTTTCATGCCGTGCTCTGTGTCCTTGCCCCAGAAATGGGTAGCGTCAACACCGACTTTTGCACCAAATTGAACTTGAGCCATAGCGCTCATGCTTACAATTGCAGCAGCAATCAAAACAAAAGGTTTCTTCATATAACTTTCTTTCTAATAAAACGTTTGGTTGTACTCTAATGACTATCAGTTTTAGACAAAATGAACTTTTGTCACATATTTAACGATGGAGTTTAATACATATTGCCAAGAATCTATTGCCAGAACTAAAAAATTGCGGCTACCCTTAGTATTCTGGGGCAGCCGCTTTCCTGAATTATTTTCTCTCTCTTAATCTCAGTCTGGCAATCAGAACTTCATACCGAAGGCAATCTGGGCATTGCCGTTCTTCTCGTGGCTGTCAGGAATGTCAAACACATTGGTCAAGCCCAAGGTGTAACGAGCCTGTACGAAGGCGTTGTCGGTCAAGTTATAGGTAGCACCCAATCCAAGTCCAAAGTCAACGGTTTTGGTGTGGTCCTTTAAATCAATAGTCTCATTTGCCTCAATGGATTCTACTTTGCCCGAAGCAGTTATTTTGCTATACACGTTGAAGCCTACCTGAGGGCCAAAGTCGATGCTGAATGCAGGAGTTGCATAGAACTTGAGCATCAAGGGGACGTTGATGTAGTTGGTGTGGAATGTGCCTTTGGCATTAATCATGATGGGGAGATCGTCATCATCAATTTTTTCAGTTGCTTTGCCGCCCTGTGCAGCAAAAACGACTTCGGGGGCGATGGCAAACTTGGGACTGAACTTGTATTCCATCATCAAACCTACTTGATAGTTGGGCTGCACGCCACTAGGAGCATCTTCACCCCAAAAATGAGTCATGTCAAAACCAACCTTAGCACCAAATTGAACCTGAGCGCTTGCGCTCATGCACACGATTGCAGCAGCAATCAACAGAAAAACTTTCTTCATAAAAACTGTAATTTTAATAAAACGTTTTGTTATTCTCTGTTTGTAGGCGCCTTTTCGTTTTGAAAAAGCTATCTTTTGACAAAAAGATATCCGCAAGGTTTAATTACCACAGCGGATAAATGTCAGTTTTGTGGAATTTAGAACACTTTAGCCTCCAAACCGACCACTAAGCCGTGTATTGCTTGCAGAACTGCTGGATGGCGCAGTTCAAGCAGTCGGGGCGTTGGGCCTTGCACACATATCTGCCATGCAGCAATATCCAGTGGTGGGCATCAAAGCGCATCTCGGCGGGGATGTGGCGCATGAGGTCGCGCTCGACATCATCAGGCGTTTTCCCTTGGGAAAGCCCCAGGCGGTGCGAGACCCGATAGACGTGGGTGTCAACGGGAATGGTCGCCTGGCCGAAGGCTGCTCCAAGCACCACGTTGGCGGTCTTGCGGCCCACACCGGGCAGCGACGTCAGGTCCTTCATGTTGTCGGGCACCTGACCATTGAATTCGTTCACCAGCTGTCGGGCCATCGCCTGCAGGTGTGCTGCTTTGCTGTTAGGATAGGACACGCTTTTGATGTACTGCAGGATATCGTCCACGCTGGCGGCGGCCATGGCTTGGGGAGTAGGGTAGGCGGCATACAGGGCAGGAGTCACCATGTTCACCCGCTTGTCGGTGCACTGCGCGCTCAGCATCACAGCCACCAGCAACTCAAACGGGTCTCGGTGCTGCAACTCGGTCTCGGGATTTGGCTGATTCTCCTGGAAATACCTCAGAATCCCCTCATATCGTTCCTTTATCGTCATCTTACTGGATTGAATGAAAAAGTGAGGAATCAAGACTATATAGTATTCCTAATTCCTCACTTCTGATTCTTAATTAAGATTAATGTGCGCTCTTGAACTCGTCAAGGAATCGCACATCGTTCTCGCTGAACATGCGCAGGTCCTTCACCATGTACTTCAGGTTAGTGATGCGCTCCACGCCCAGGCCGAACGCGTAGCCGCTATACACGGTGCTGTCGATGCCGCTGGCTTCAAGCACGGCAGGATCCACCATGCCGCAACCCAGGATCTCGACCCAACCCGTGTGCTTGCAGAAACCGCAGCCCTTACCGCCGCACAGCATACAGGTCACGTCCATCTCGGCACTGGGCTCGGTGAACGGGAAGTAGCTGGGACGCAGGCGGATTTCGGTCTCGGTGCCGAACAACTCCTGGGCAAAGTGCAGCAGCACCTGCTTCAGGTCGGCAAACGACACGTTCTTGTCGATATAGAGGCCTTCAATCTGGTGGAAGAAGCAGTGGGCGCGTGCCGTGATGGCCTCGTTGCGGTAAACGCGGCCGGGGCAGATGATGCGGATGGGCGGCTGCTGGCGTTCCAT
>JAEEGL010192083.1_pt1 | contig 10485 bp, 5 predicted proteins | sample 9134231 | NCBI WGS metagenome assembly JAEEGL01 (sample SAMN16246548, study PRJNA631951) | gut metagenome | biome: gut microbiome; feature: rumen; material: fiber-attached | host: Bos | place: Iran: Karaj | collected 2018-10 | reverse complement strand
TTCGCAGCGGCTGACGTTTCCGAGCAGATCTCCACGGCTTCCAAGGAGGCTTCCGGCACCGGCAACATGAAGTTCATGCTGAACGGCGCTCCGACTCTCGGCACCATGGACGGTGCGAACGTCGAGATCGTTCAGGAGGTCGGCGAGGAGAACGCATTTATCTTCGGTCTCTCCTCCGACGAGGTCATCCACTACGAGCACAACGGCGGCTACTATCCGAACAATATCTTCAATTCGGACGGCGAGATCCGTCAGGTGCTGACACAGCTTGTGAACGGGACCTACTCCTCCGACACCGAGCTCTTCCGCCCGCTGTATGATTCGCTGCTCACGAACCGCTTCGGCCGTCCGGACCAGTACTTCATCCTCGCGGACTTCCGCTCCTACGCGGATGCGCAGAGACGCGTCGGCGAAGCCTTCAAGAACCGCAAGTCCTGGGCGAGAATGGCCATGATGAACACGGCCTGCGCCGGCAAGTTCTCCTCCGACAGAACCATCGAGGAGTACGTGAGAGACATCTGGCATCTTGACAGCGTGACAAAGAAATCATTAAAAATAAAAAAAGCCTGCGGGTGCCTTAAGCACCCGCAGGTTTTTTCTTATGATCAGCAGTATTTTTTGACGGCGGCCGCGATGGAGATCTCGGACGGCAGGTAGGGAATGAGCGTCGCCTGGAAGGCGTGGTAAAGGTCGGATTTTCCCGGCCAGACCGTGCCTTTAAGATGATTCTGCTCATCGAGCTGGTGGAACCAGGAGCCGTTTACGTGGTCCAGGACCGTCTCGTCGAGATACTTCATGAAAGCCTCGTAGCAGTCGGCGTAGGACTGCTTTCCGGTCACATGGAAGAGCATCCCGGAGGTGTTCAGGGCCTCAGCGAGGGTCCAGTGCATGCGGTCGTGGACGACCGGCGTGCCGTCCCAGTCTGTCGTGTAGACGATGCCGGGGGCTCCGTCCACGTTCCAGGCGTCCTTTACGGCCCGGCTTAAGAGGTTTTCGGCGGCGCCTATGAAGGGGGCTGCATTTTCCTTATCATCCGGATAGGATGAGAGCGCCCACTGGGTGATGAGGCGGGCCCATTCGATCCCGTGGCCGGGCGTCGCGCCGTAGGGCTTGAACGGATCGTCCGGGGTCTCCTTGTTGCAGTCAAGGTCCGGCGTCCAGTCGGTCTTAAAGTGCTCCGGGATCCGCCAGCTGTTCGCGGCGGCCCATTCGATCACGTGGGCGATGATCCGGCCGGCCCTCTTCCTGTACTCCTCGCGTCCGGTCGCGTCCGCGACGGCGAGGAAGGCCTCCACGGAGTGCATGTTGGCGTTGACACCGCGGTAGGGGTCGCAGATCGTGAATTCGGTGTTCCAGAGGTCTCTTGCAAGGCCGTTCTCCTCATCCCAGAAGTAACGGTCGTAGACGGCCAGGGCATTTTCGAGAAGCTCGCCCGCACCCGGGCGGCCGGCCAGAAGGGCCGAGGAGGAGGCCAGAATGACAAATGCGTGGGCGTAGCACTGCTTCATCGGGAGGATATCGTTGTCCTTTGTGAGGCCCGGATACCAGCCGCCGTTTTTCTCATCGTGAAGCTCTCCGGCAAGGCCTTTAAGGCCGGCGTCGGCGAGGGCTTCCGCTCCGGGGAAGCCGAGCATGGACCCGATGCTGTAGACGTGGGTCATGCGGGATGTGATCCAGGTCTCGCGGGGACGGTCGGTCCAGGGAGTACCGTCATCGCCGAGGTACCAGGACGAGCCGCCAGGCGAGGGGAAGCGGCGTCCGAACTTCAAAAGGTCTTCGCGAAGCTCGGCGAGAAACTGTCTGTTTTCATCGGTGTCGATGATATAACGGGCATCTGTCATTTTATTTTCCTCCTTTCGGTTCTCTCACTATTATAGCATGTTTGGTTGTAATTTTGTTACGAATATGTTACACTAAGTTAGGATTGTATGGGGAGATGAATTGGCAATCCGATAAGAGGTGGATATTTTGGACAAAATCGAATACAAGGAAAGGCTCGAGAAAATCAAAGAGCTCGCCGGCGCCGGTAATTATGAGGGGGCGGCCTTAGCGGCCGATACGGTGGACTGGCGGCATGTCCGCAGTGTGAAAACACTTTGCATGATCGCGGAGATCTATGAAAACAACAAGCGCTACGAAGACAGTGAACTGATCCTGAAATACGCCTACAAGCGTTCCGAGGCGAGCAAGACGGTTCTTTACCGGCTGGCGGAGATCAACATCCGCCTTATGGATCTTGAGGAAGCGCGCAGATTTATCTATGAATTTGAGCAGCTGTCTCCGAGAGACAACTCGAAATTCATATTGGAATACAGGCTTTTAAAAGCGAAAAATGCACCCCTTGACGACCAGATCGAAGTGCTCAAAGAACTGAAGGACCGGGAGTACACCGAGAGGTGGGCCTACGAGCTCGCGCGTCTCTACAGGAAGAACGGGCAGACCCGGAAATGCATCGAAGAGTGCGATGATATGATCCTCTGGTTCGCGGAGGGCAAGTATGTGACGAAGGCGAAGGCTCTGAAGAGGGAGCTTGCGCCTCTTTCTGCTGCCCAGCAGATGAGAGCCGGCTTCCGCAGGGAAGAGCAGGCAGCCCGGGAGGAGTATGTGCCGGAGGCTGAGACTGAGGCTGCGGCGGAACCGGAAATTGCGGCTGAAGAGCCGGAGACCCAGGCCGAGCCCGAAATCGCGGCTGCTGAGCCGGAGACTCAGACCGAGCCCGAAATCACTGCAGCAGAACCGGAAATCGTAGCGGCAGAGCCCGAAATCGCGGCAGCAGAGCCGGAGACTCAGGCAGAGTCCGAAATTGAGGCTGCCGGGCCGGAGACCGCGGCCGAGCCTGAAATCGCGGCAGCAGAGCCGGAGACTCAGGCAGAGTCCGAAATTGAGGCTGCCGGGCCGGAAGCTGCGGAAGAACCCGCAGCTGAACCTTCAGCACAGGAGACGGCCGCAGAGCCGTTTGCGGAGCCTTACGCGGTTCCCGGGACACAGGAGTTTGTGTCCGCGGATGCGTTCGAGCAGGCGGATTCTCTGGATGTCTCGAATGTATTCGGGGAGAATACGGCGTCCCCGGCCGAGAGGGTGCCTTACCTTGATGCCGAGAAGATGCTGGCGAGCGAGGACGATGAGTCGCTGGGCCTTACCCGCGAGTTCAACCTGCAGGAGCTGATCCGCCAGGCAATGATGGACGGCGCGTCCGTCTCGGAGGCGGTGGCTAAGGTCCGCGCCGAGGCAGAAGCGGCAGCGGCCGCCAAGAAGGCGGGAAAAGTCGCGGCGGGAGCCGCCATCCTTGCACCCGAGGAGGCCGCTCGCAAGGCGGTCAGGGAGGCATCCGGTGTCATGGCGCAGAGCGTGAGGCCGGCGCCTAAGGTCAGTGAGGAAAAAGCGGAGAGCACCGCAAAGCCGGTGAGAGAAGTAAAACCGATCGTCAAGGAAGCACCGGAGAACGATGATGTCATGGCGGCCCTCATGGCCGGAGAGGACGATGTCCTTCCGGTGAGAGAGGAAGATATGACGACCGGCTTCGGCGTCGTCGAGACCCCGGTGGAGGACAACTCCGCGGTTATCGGCAGGATCATGGCGACCAAGGGCACGCTGCCCAAAGTCAGGGTTGAGATCCGTAAGCTGACGGATACGGAGAGAAAGATATTTACCTATTTCTCCGATATCCCCGGCGTGCACGAGCAGGTGACCCTGGCTCTCGCGGATATCCACAACAGCTGCGGGGACAAGACATCCCGCAGCGGCAATATCATTATCCAGGGACGCCCCGGGTCCGGCAAGACGCATCTTGCGGACGGGCTGATCCTTTCCGCCTGCACGGACCTCGGCATTCACTCGGTCAAGCGTGCCAGAATTACGGCGGATGAGCTGAACCGCAAGGATCCGGCGTGCGTCGTAAAGAAGATGTCCGGAGGATTTTTAATCATCGAACACGCCGGCGACCTGACCAACGAGACGGTGGCGAAGCTCTCGAAGGCGATGGAGTTCCGGACGGACCGGCTGGTTGTGATCCTGGAGGACGCAAAGAGCGGCATCCGCTCGGCGCTCGCGAAGGATCCGGGCTTTGCCGAAAAGTTCACATCCACGATCATCATCCCGGTTTTCACAAATGATGAGCTGGTCACATTTGCCAAGACCTACGCGAAGGAAAACGGCTGCAAGATGGACGAGATGGGAACCCTCGCGCTCTACACGATCATCGGCGAGAACCAGAAGGAGTCCGAGCCCATGACGGTCGGCATGGTCCGCGATGTGATGGACGCAGCCATCAGCAGGGCGAAGGGCAGAAAATTCGGCAGAAGATTCTCCAAAAACGCATTCGGACCGGACGGACGGCTGCTGATCAAGGAAAAAGACTTCGATGTGTAAGGGGGAAGACATGCAGGAACCGTATCTGGGCTCCCGCGAGGGAACGGCCAGGGTGCTGAAGAAGTACGGGTTTTCATTTCGCAAGAAGTACGGGCAGAATTTCCTCATCGACGGCTCGGTGCTCGAGGGAATCGTGGAGGCGGCCGGGATCACGGAGGATGATTTCGTACTCGAGATCGGTCCGGGCATCGGAACCCTGACCCAGTATCTGGCCTCGTCTGCACGGAAAGTCACGGCGGTCGAGATCGACAGGATGCTGATCCCGATCCTTGCGGACACTCTCTCCGGCTGGGACAATGTGACGGTCTTAAACGCCGACATCCTGAAGACGGATATAAAGGCGCTTGCCGATGCGGAAAATGAAGGGCGGCCGATCAAAATTGCCGCAAACCTTCCCTACTATATCACGACGCCGATCCTGATGGCTCTCTTTGAGAGCGGGGCGCCGACGGAGTCCATCACCGTGATGGTCCAGAAGGAGGTCGCGGAGAGGATGGTGACCGGGCCGGGCAGCAAAGCCTATGGAGCGCTCTCGCTCGCGGTGCAGTATTACACGGACGCGGAGATCGCGTTCCTCGTGCCGCCGGTCTCCTTTATGCCGCCGCCCAAGGTGGAAAGCGCCATCGTCACGATGGTCCGGCATGAAAAACCGCCCGTGGATGCGGATCCGGAGATGCTCTTTAAGGTCATTCGAGGCTCCTTCAACGAGCGGAGAAAGACGCTGGTGAACGGCCTTGCGAACTTCCCGGATCTTGGGAAAACCAAGGCGGAGATCGCCGCGGCGATCGAGGCGTGCGGCTTTGCGCCGACGGTCAGAGGCGAGCAGCTCTCCCTCGCGGAGTTTGCGAAGCTTGCCAACGCCCTCGGGGGCGCTTCACAGGAATAACACATTTATATGCTACAATACCTCTCGCGATGCGGGAGGTTTTCATTTTCCTGCAGCAGAAAGGGGATGTATATGAAAAGGATTATGTCAGTGTTTCTTGCGGCGCTCATCGCCGCGGCGTCGGCGCTTGCGTGCCCCGCATACGTTTACGCGGACAGCACGCCCTATGTGGCCCTCGGGGCAGATCTCACGGACGAGCAGAGGAGCATTGTGCTCTCGCTCATGGGCGTCACGGAGGAGGAGCTTAAGAGCGATACGGTGATCACCGTCACGAATGCGGAGGAGCACCAGTACCTCGATTCCTATCTCGACGCGTCCGTGATCGGGACCCGGGCGCTCTCGTCCTGCAAGGTGACGGCGGAGCCGGCGGGCCACGGCATCACGGTGGAGGCCCACAATATTTCCTATCTCACGCCGAGCATGTATGTGAATGCGCTTGCGACGGCCGGCATGAAGGATGCCTCCGTCGTCGTGGCCGGGCCGACGCAGATCTCCGGCACGGCGGCGCTCGTGGGCGCCATGAAGGCCTACGCGGCCATGACCGGGACAACGATCTCCGAGAAGGCGCTGGATGGCGCCAACGATGAGCTGGTCGCGACCGGGGAGCTCGCGCAGACAATCGGAGACGCGGAGAAGGCTTCGGAACTCATCGCGGCGGTAAAGGAGGCGGTCATCAGCAATAAGCTGAAGACGGAGGAGGATATCAGAAATGCGATCCTCGACATCGCCCGGGAGCTGGGAATCTCGCTCACGGAGACCATGATCGAGCAGCTGATCGCCCTCATGCAGAAGCTCGCACAGCTGGACATCGATCCGGACACGATCGTGGAGCAGGCGAAGGGCATCTTCGAGAAGCTGAAAAACAACGGGCTCGATATGGAGAAGTACGGCGTCACAAAGGCGGATGAGGAGGGCTTCTGGTCGGTCCTGGCCGGGATGCTCAGGGATCTGATCGCCTGGTTCAAGGGGCTTTTTGGCTGAAAATGGTTGGTAAAAGTGCATAAAAACTTTAGCACAGTAAAGTGGTGAGTTGTGCGAATTTACAAATGTTTACAAATTGTTCATACTTTGTCCATATTTATCTGGTAGTATGATTTCAGACAAGAAAAGACCTTACGACAATTTTTCATAATAATAGCCCCGGTGGCCGAAAGGCTGCCGGGGCACTCCTCTTTTTATGGGGTACGGTTCCGGGGACGGTTGCAAAACAGGATAAAATGTTCTATTATTAGTCTATCCGTATTTCGGGAGGATAATAGTTTGAATGTTTTGATCTGGTATATCATGCTTGCCCTTCTGGGGGCGGGCTTTATGCCGCTTACGGGGTTCATTTTCAGGAACTTCCGGGACCGGGGCTGGCTCTTCTCCAAGGCGGTGGGCATGTTCCTGACCGTCTTCGTGTTCTGGTGCTTAAACACCGCCCGCATCATCCGCTTTACCCAGACAAGCTGCCTCATCGTAGGGGTCGCGCTGATCGCCTTAAACCTTGCGGCGGCCCGGTTCCTTAAGACGGATTCCCTGACCGAATCCGCCGATGTGCGCCTTATCGTGATCGAGGAGGCTGCGTTCGCGGTGCTCTTCTTTGCCTGGGTCTGGATGATCGGCTACAAGCCGGCGGCCTACGGCACCGAGAAGTTCATGGATTACGGCTTCATCACGGCGGCCCTGCGCTCGCCCTACATGCCCTTTGCGGACACCTGGTACGGCGGAGAGCCGATCAACTACTACTACGGAGGCCAGTTTATCGCGGCATTTCTCGTGCGGTTCTCGGGGGTCACCGCGGGCGAGGGCTACACCCTCATGCGCGCGACGATCACGGCCTTCTCGGCGATGCTGCCGTTTTCCCTGGTCTACCAGCTCCTCTTTGACCGCTTTCTTGAACCGATGCCGGCCTGGCTCGGCGGCGTGCTCGGAGCCCTCGGCACCGCGTTCTGCGGGAACGGCCATTATGTGATCTACGGGATCATAAAGCCGATCATCGCTCAGTTCGCGGGAGCCGACTACAGCTACTGGTTCCCGAACTCGACCCGCTACATCGGCTTCGACCCGGACCTGCCGGACAAGACCATCCACGAATACCCGGCCTATTCGACCGTGCTGGGCGACCTTCATGCACACTACATCAACATCATCTTTGTGGTGGCGGTGACGGGGATCGCCTACACCTACATGCAGCGGCTCACGAAGGAGAAGGGAAGACGAAGAGGGATCGTGCTGGAGATCCTCTCGCCGGAGATCGTGCTCATCGGCATCTTTACGGGAGTCTTCCGCTGGACGAACTTCTGGGATTTCCCGATCTATTTCGTCGTCTGCGGCGCCATGGTCTTCTTCATGAACCTGCGGCGGAGCGGGAAGGATTACAAGGACTTCCTGATCCTGATGGGCGGGCAGGCGATTGCGGCCTTTCTGATTGGCACGCTCGCGGCCCTTCCCTTTACGCTGAGCTTCGACATGATCTCCTCGGAGATCGCGCCGACCCACAGCCACACGATGGTCTACCAGTTCCTCATCGTGTGGGGGCTGCCGATATTCATTTTCCTTGTCTACGGAGCATCGCTCCTCACGGAAAAGCAGAAAATGAAAACCCCGGACCTCGCCGTCCTTCTCATGGGCCTCTGCGCCCTCGGCCTCATCTTCATGCCGGAGGTCATCTACGTGAAGGACATCTACAGCGGGGAGCATTACCGGGCCAACACGATGTTCAAGCTCACCTACCAGGCATTCATCCTCTTCGGGATGATGATGGGATACGCGGTCGTGCGCACGCTCAGGATGAAGGAAGGCCTTATCCGGGGCCTTGGCCTTGCCGGCGGCTTCCTGCTTCTCATGACGGCGGGCTACACACCGAAGTCGGTGCAGTCCTGGTTCGGAAATGTCCTGGACCCCGCGGGGCGCGTCAACACGGACGCCTCGGTCTTTGTCGATGAGTCCTTCCCCGAGGATTTCGGGGCGATCTCCTGGCTGAACCTCAATGTGAGGGACCAGTCCGTGGTCCTCGAGGCTCCGGGCGACAGCTACACCGGCTACGAGCGGGTCTCGGTTGCGACCGGACTTCCGACGGTGCTCGGCTGGTATGTCCACGAGTGGCTCTGGAGGAACGATGTGGCCGCCCTGAATGAGAGAGCGGCGGATATCGAGAAGATCTACACGTCCTCCGACGCGAACGAGGTGAGCGGGCTCATCAAAAAATACAACATTTCCTACATCTATATCGGGAAGCTCGAGCGGGAAAAATACCCGGCACTGAACGACAAGCTCCTGCAGACGATGGGCAAGGTCGCCTATTCGGACGGGGTAACTACGTATATTATGAAGGTGCAGTGATAACAGCCTTTACAAGAAGACCGGATATGGGGTAAAATACTAGGAACGCACTTACGAGGGAGGTTTACTATGGCTGATAAAGGAAAATACTATATTACGACGGCGATCGCCTACACATCGGGCAAGCCGCACATCGGAAATACCTACGAGATCATCCTGGCCGACGCGATCGCGCGCTGGAAGCGCCAGGAGGGCTATGACGTCTTCTTCCAGACCGGAACCGACGAACACGGCCAGAAGATCGAGGACCGCGCCAGAACGGCCGGCAGGACGCCGAAGGAGTATGTCGACGCGACCGCCGGCGAGGTGAAGCGCATCTGGGACCTTATGAACACGTCCTACGACAAGTTCATCCGCACGACGGACGAGGATCACGAGCGCCAGGTCCAGAAAATGTTCAAGAAAATGTACGACAAGGGCGACATCTACAAGGGCGAGTACAAGGGCATGTACTGTAAGGAGTGCGAGTCCTTCTACACCGAGTCCCAGATCGTGGACGGCAAGTGCCCGGAGTGCGGCTCTGTCGTCACGCCGGCTTCCGAGGAGGCCTACTTCTTCCGTATGAGCAAGTACACCGACAAGCTCATCGAGTACATCACCGGGCATCCGAACTTCATTCAGCCGGAATCCCGCAAAAATGAAATGATGAACAACTTCCTGCTTCCGGGTCTGCAGGACCTGTGCGTGTCCCGCACTTCATTTTCCTGGGGCATCCCGGTCGATTTCGACCCGAAGCATGTCGTCTATGTCTGGCTTGACGCGCTGACCAACTATATCACGGGCATCGGCTACGATGCGGACGGCGACAGCACCGAGCGCTTCAGGAAGTACTGGCCGGCGGACCTTCACCTCATCGGCAAGGATATCATCCGCTTCCATACGATCTACTGGCCGATCTTTCTGATGTCTCTGGATATCCCGCTTCCGAAGCAGGTCTTCGGCCATCCGTGGCTCCTGCAGGCCGGCGGCAAGATGTCCAAGTCCAAGGGCAACGTTCTCTACGCGGACGACCTCGCCGATATCTTCGGCGTGGACGCGGTCCGGTACTTCTGCCTGCACGAGATGCCGTTCGAAAATGACGGCGTGATCTCCTGGGAGCTCATGGTCGAGCGCATGAATTCCGAGCTCGCGAACACGCTGGGCAACCTTGTGAACCGCACGATCGCGATGAGCAACAAGTATTTCGGCGGTCTTGTGGAAAATAAAGACATCCACGACGACGGCGGCATCGACGCCGATCTGGCAGCCCACCGCGAAGCGCTGGTCGGCCTCGTGACGGAGAAGATGGACAAGCTCCGCGTCGCGGACGCCCTGACCGAGATCTTCAATCTCTTCAAGCGCAGCAACAAGTACATCGACGAGACTGAGCCGTGGAAGCTCGCGAAGGAGCCTTCAGGCGCTGACAGGCTCGCGACGGTCCTCTACAACCTGATGGATTCCATCCTGACCGGCACGACGCTCCTTCAGTCCTACATGCCGGAGACCGCGGAGAAGATCTTCGCCCAGATCGGCGCTTCCGCCGTTGCATTTGACGATCTTGCAAAGAGCGGCAACTATCCGTCCGGCACAAAGGTCACGGACAAGCCGGAGATCCTCTTTGCCCGCATGAAGCTGGAGGATATCGCTCCGAGGATCGCGGAGATCGAGGCATCCCAGAAGGCCCGCATCGCTGCTCTGACCGGCATTAAGGAGGAAGAGCCGGCGGAGGAGAAGAAGGAAGAGACAAAGGAGGAGGCTCCGGCCGGGGAGGCAGCTCCAACCCTTCATAAGGAGCTCTGCACCTACGACGATTTCGCAAAATGCGAGTTCAGAGTCGGCGAGATCCTCGAGTGTGAGGAAGTCAAGAAGTCCAGAAAGCTTCTCTGCTCCAAGGTCAAGATCGGACCGGACGAGGTCGTCCAGATCTG
>JAEEGL010108628.1_pt1 | contig 10485 bp, 10 predicted proteins | sample 9134231 | NCBI WGS metagenome assembly JAEEGL01 (sample SAMN16246548, study PRJNA631951) | gut metagenome | biome: gut microbiome; feature: rumen; material: fiber-attached | host: Bos | place: Iran: Karaj | collected 2018-10 | reverse complement strand
TAGCACTTACATTTTCTACACTAGAAAAAACTTTTTTATCTATATTCTTAGTACTATCATATAACTTTTCTTGAAGAGAAAAATCTACATTTAAAATTTCATCTAAGAACTCTTCTTTTTCTTTTTCATCTTTAATTAAATCACAATATTTAAGTAAGTATTCTTGATTATACTTACTTAAAATTTCTTTTACTTTATTTAATTTATCCATTAAAATTCACACCCATCTGCAGTATTACAGTAATTAATTTCAAATGTATCTTTATACTGTGGAAATACTTTTAAGTATTCCTCAGTAACTCTTTTTTTAATTTCTTCTGTTTTGCTAGGATCAACTAATGCTATACAGCATCCTTTAAATCCTCCACCACTAAATCTTCCACCATATACACCAGGTGTAGAATTAATGATATTGTGAAGAGTAATTAATTCATCAGAACCAGATTCATAGTTATTAATACTGCTTTCTCCACTTTCATATGAGATCTTTCCAAATGTTTTTAGGTCTCCATTTTTCCAAGCTTTAGCTCCTTCTAATACTCTATCAAATTCTGTATAATAGTGCGTAGCTCTTTTTCTCCAATTTTCAGGAAGTTTATCCTGATATTTAAAGAATACATCTTTTGGAACATCTCTAAGACGAGTATCTTGAAATTTTCCATAATCATATCCTGAAAATGCAAGTAATCCATAAGCTGCACTTTTTAGTTCATCTACTCTCATATTAAACTTACTTCCAACTAAAGACCTTTGCATTCCACTAAAGAATACACCTATTTTAAAATCAGGCATTTTTGGATTCTTAGGAATTAATTTATACTCACCTGTTTTAGTATCTAAAACAAATAAATGATCTTTTTTACAATACATCTCACAAGATTGATCCATCTTACCAATACTAACTCCAATATATTCTATTTCTACTTTTTCAGCAATATCAATAATTTTATCTGCATCCAATTTTAAATCATTAACCTTACATAAAGCAGACATAAAAGAAAGAATTACTGCTGCAGATGAACTAAGTCCTCCAATAGGAAGCTGTCCATTAATTAAACAACATATTCCCTTAGAAATTCCATATTCCTCATACAATAACTTAGCAGCTCCTCTTAAATAATCTGCCCAGTCTCCTACTTTAGCACCAATCTTTTCTAAATGAAAAGATTTCTTACCTTCAAAGTTTAAACTATTAACTTCAATAAGCCCGCTTTCAGATGGTACATATACTACTTCTATTCCTTTATCTATTGCAAATCCAGATATCATTCCATATTGATGATCAGAATGTGCCCCTACAGGACATACTCTATATGGACAAAATGAACGGCTAACCTCTCCAGCATCTGGATATATTGATTTAAATTTTTCTACTAATGTTTGCATGATAGACTCCTTCTAATTTTATATATGTTTTTATTGTTTTAATAAATAATTTATGCCCGGTAAATTACTACTTATATCTTTTATTTCTTTTTCAGATAACTCACTTATATTTATTTTACAAGCCGATAACGTATTTATAACTATTAAAGAAATCATTGTTTCTCTTTCTATTCCTAAAATAGTATTATTGTTTAATTCTTTAATAACTCTTTTTGTACTATAATTTAACATTCCATTTCTTGCATAACTTTTTTTAGGACTTCTTAATTTTAATTTATATATTGAATTAACAACTAATGTGTCTAACTTTGCAATTAATCCATTAATTTCATTGTCTAATATAACTCCATATATCAAAAAAGATTTATTACATGCTTCTTCAAATTCTTCTTCAGTTATTTTAATATTTCTATTAGGTAACTTCACATTGCTAACAATTTCTGGAATCATATTAATCCAAGAAAAATACCCTTCCATTAAGAGCAAATGATCTCTTACTTTTTCATCAAACCATAAATGATTATCACTATATATTGTAATGAACTCGTTATAGAATTTCAAAAAATTATTATAATTCAAAAATATTTTACTATATTGTAAAACAAAAATTTGAGGATGTCTCGAAACAATTTGATTTATATCATTAATAATTTTTTTATCTGTACAAGGTATTGCCTCTTTGGTTATACTATTTTCTAAGAAGCTAAGAAGCTGTCTTTCACTTTCTATTCTTTTTTCTAAAATAACTCCAGCAATTCTAGTTCGCTCTTCTCTTTTTTTAGAAATGTACTAGTAACCAAAGCTATAATAAGTCCACCTATTAGTGTAGTTATTAAAGTAAATATTAAATTCCAAATAAATTCAGGTAAACCTAAAAATTCCATATATTTGCTCCATTTCTTATAATCTATTCTTTTCGTTTAAACCTTTTTATTTATATAATCCTCTGTTGCATTTTCTTTATATATTATCTTTCCGGGATTTCCAATTACAATCGAATTATCAGGAATGTCAAAATTAACATATGAATTTGGTGCAATTAATACATTGTCTCCGATTTTTATTTTTCCAACTATAACAGCATTTGCTCCAATCCAAACTTCATTACCAATTATTGGCGTTCCTTTTCTTTTTCCTCTGTTTTCTTGTCCTATTGTAACACCTTGTGCAATATTAACATTATCACCAATTATTACTTTTGGATTGATTATTATTCCTGATAAATGTCCTATATAAAATCCTTTTCCAATGCTTAAAGTATATGGTACCCTACAGTTGCATTTTTCGCTAAACTTTCTGTGCTTTATTATATAAATATATTTTTTAAAATAGCTATTTTTATTATAATTTGCTTTTCTATAACTAATAATATATTTTAATTCTTTATCCATTAATAACTTATCTTTTATATTTAATTTGTATTTACCATAATATCTATAAATATCATCTTTAATTATATCTTTTACTTTCATTCTCAACTTCCTATCTTTTATTAATATTATCCTCTAAATATTTTTATCAAATTTTTACTTATTTTTGTTTTTTCTAATAAATCTATTATTTTATTTTGTATGTATGTTGTAATTATTGAACCAATAACTACAATTATATATTTAACAATCCAATGAACATCTTTTATAAACGCACTTGTTATAGTTAAAAATAATATGTGCCATAAATAAATCCAAAGAGATGACCTGCTTATAAAATCAATAAGTTTAAATTCTTTAAGCTTAATTCTTTTTGATATACATAGTAATAAGAATGATGCGAATAAAGCATAACTTATATAATACATTCTTGGTGGATATTTCATTATCTGTGTTGACTGAAAAAATCCATTTTTTAAATTAATTATAAAAAATGAAACAATAAATATAATTAAGAATGCAAATGAAATTTTACCATCTATTTTATAATCTGTGTTTTTACTTATCATTCCTAGTATATAAATAATACCATATGGAATAATATATGCAATTATATAGCTAAATACTGGATTTAATTTATTAATATTAAAATATACAAAAAGTTCGTATAAAACATATATTGTTGTCAAAATCAAGAGTTTAATATTATTACTTTTTATTTTATTATTTAGATAAAATATCAATGGAGTAATTAATGAACACATTAAATACACTCTAATTACCCATACATACCCTATACCATCTATTAATAAATAACTTCTAAGTATTCTATTAGAATCATAAGGATATCCTCTATTTATATATGCTATTTTCATTATAAGAAAATAAAATGTTAAAAATATCCATGTAGGTATTAGTAATCTAGTAATTCTTTTCCAATAATACTTTATAAGTGATTTATCTTTCTTCATAGATCTTTTATATGAACCACACGCTAAGAATCCAGATACAATAACCATAAGTGGCACATCAAAATTTCTAATTTGCATAATATATGGGTTGTTGCAAACATGTGCAAGTATTATTGATAATAAACCTATTAACTTTAAATAATCTATATATATAATTCTACTCATTTATACACCTAATATTTAATAATAATTTATGCAATTTCTTTTTTCCTTTTAAACACATTTTTTGTTATCACTATTAATTCCTTAAATTCTTGTCTATAAAAAGTGTAATTTAATAATGCTACAACAATTAATGTTATTCCAAATATTACAACTGCATTTATACACCAATTCAAATATGAATTGTTATCTAACATTGGAATGATTTTTGATAATCCGAAAACAAGGATTGTCTCAAAAAATATTAGTATAATTTTCTTAACACTGTATATTGATTTTCTGTTTAATATATATCTATTGGTGTGATATACAAATTCTATTGTTCTAATTGTCATTGCTATAGCAGTTCCGATTGCAACTCCAACAATTCCAAATTTAAAAATTAGAATTATTGATATTATTATATTAGTTCCAGCTTCTACCCATGCTCCATTTCTAGTTTGTCTAAAATGACCAGCTGCTTGAATTATTTTATTGTATGGTTGTCTAATTAGCCATATAAATTCTCCAACAACTAATAAATAAGCAAATGCATGTCTAATATAATTAGTATCAGTTATTCCCTTGGTATAAACTTTTATAAATGGAATAATTAGCACTAATGTACTTATACAAAGTATTGATGTAATTGTAAAATAAACTATTTCATATATGTTAAACTTTATATTTAAATTATCTTTTTCGTTTTTAGCAATCATATCACCAAAAGAAGAATCTATACCACTTGAAAAAACTTGGATAATATTTTTAATGCCTGTCATTACCATTGTATAAACAGAATAAACCGAAACCTCTGACAAACTACAAAATATTGTAATTAACGTAATATCAGTGTTTGTGTGTATTACATAAGCAATATGCTGTGCTAATCCTTCCCATTTTTGTTTAATTTTATAGTTTCCTTTTATATTTTTTAAATTAATATTATATTTTTTTCTTACATATATATTTTGCAAAATTGGTCTTAAAATAAATAATAGGCCAGTTACTGCTTTAATAATATGAATTGAAACATTTAATCTAATAAGTATAAAAATGATAATTATGTTTAAAATATATATAACAGTTTTTAATATTGATATAATATAACTCTTTTGCTCTGCCTGTAAATATAGCGTATATGTCATTCCAAAATAATACTCTACAAATGTACTAATAGAAATAATAACTATTAATGACATAGTATAAATATATCCAAATTCTCCATTTATTAATAGAGGATATATACATGATAGTAAAACTATGTATCCTAAAAATATTAATGCAATAATTCTAAAAAATCTTTCTGATGATTTTAATATGTTAGCTATTTCTTCTTTATTTTTTTTTGCAATTGGCTTATAAAGAACTGATTTTACAACTGGTCCAAATCCAGCCTCTAATAACGTTATATAGGCCAAAAATTGCGTGATAGATGCAGCAAGACCATTTACAGCAGATCCATATTTTGTTATTATTAATTTTGGAATAACAAATCCATTAATTAAAACAATTATTTGTAATATAAAGTTTGAAACTATGCTATATATAGCTTTCTTACTACGCATTCTTATCTCCTTAATTTATTTCTTATTCTATAAATTAGTCTTAATTTATAATTTTTTTTCATTTTTCCATTTAAAATGTTTTTACAAACAACTTTCTTCAAATAATTAATCTTTAACATTTTATAATTAATTCCATCAAGAAATTCTAATATTCTGTTTTTATTAAACTCATTTTCAATCATTAATAAATCATCTTTTTTTAAATTATCATAATTCAAAAGTTTTACTGTCAAATCAATCATAACCATTAGATAGCTTTTTTTAATTATTTCTGTTTCACATTTCATTTCTAATTTCTTTGCCACATCAATTCTTTTCTTGTTTAGATATAATAAATCTAAAATATTGTTCATATACTTGTTTGGATTCATTTTGTTTGTAATTCCACTAGGGTTATTATAATAATGATATAAAACATCATTAACAATTAAATATTTATCTGTGTTTAATAATAATTGAAGATTAATTTGTAGATCTTCTCCTTTATGAACTATTTTCTCATAAATAAATGAATCATTAAAATTCAACATTTCCTTTTTTACTAATGAATTCCATATATTGTTAAACTCTGATGAATACATAAGTATATTATAAATTTCTTTTTTATCAACAATTGCTTCATTTTTATCTATATTTAGCAATTTCTTTTGTTTTGCTTTATTTGGTTCACTAATAAATCTAAATTTTATAATATTGGGATTGTTATATTTCTTTACATATTGTTCAAGAATTTCAATTGTATTTAATTCCAACCAATCATCTGAATCAATTATTAAACAATATTCTCCCGATGATCTTTCTACTCCATTTTTTCTTGCAATTATACCTCCATAATTTTCCTGATTAATAACTATTATTCTACTATCTTTTTTTATATATTGATTTATTATTTTCAAAGAATCATCCGTTGAGCCGTCATTTACTATAATAATTTCAATTTCTTTATATGTTTGGTTAATTATACTTTCTAAACATCTTTCTATGTATTTTTCAGTATTATAAACTGGAATAATAATACTAATTTTCATTTTTGTTGAACCTCCATTTATAGGTTTTAATTTGTCTCTGGAAGAATTATTAAATCTCCAAGAATTTTATCATACTCTTTTGGATTAAATGGAACTAATCCTGACCAATGCGAAAATGTTATCTCGCCAAAATATATTTTGTCATTAACATCATAAAAATCTACTCTAACTAAAGGAATATTTTTTGATAATTTTTCTGCCAATTCAATCATCTTAATATAATTTGTTGGTTTATGAGGTTTTACTGTTGCATTTGGGTGTCCATTTGTAAAAGGTAAATGATTAAAATCTCTATCAAAAAAATCAAAACAAGTTTCTCCTTCTCCTTGTCTGTTTGTTGCAATAAACATTATTTCAAATTTACCATTAAAACAAAACAATTTATAATCTCTTAATTCTTTATCTATTTTATCTTCCATATATTTTTCTATTATAATTCTTGGTTTAATATTTTTATATGGCCATTCTCTGTGATAATAATAATACTTTCGTTTTAACCATTTATTGATTGTTTTTTTTAATTGTTTAAATTCTATATCTTTTTTATTTTTACAGATAAAAACATCACCAGAAGTATGCGTTGGTTTAATAACAAATTGATTAGGTAAACTCTCAAAATCTATTTCTTGAAACTTATTATATATTCCTAATGTAGGAATTATATATTGTCTACCTATGATTTTCTCCACATATTTTTTTGCTTCATATTTATCAACCATTGTTGTATATATATCTTTCCTGTCATATAACTTTAACCATTGTAATTTTTCATTAAATGTTTGTGGATTGTTTAAATTTAATTTGTTTCCCATATTTAATTTATATTCCATTTTTAAATAGTTCTTATCATTTAGCCAATTTAATAATCCTTTATTAATTAAATACATGAAAATTAATTTTGGATTAGATATTGCTTTTAGTATCTTTTTCATCTTTTAATTTCCTTCTTTCATTTTGTACTGATATTAAAGCCAGTATTATATATACATATGTTGATTTACTACTATAACTTACTATTCCATATTCAATAATTAAATTTACCAAAAAAATTACTAAAACAATATTAATGTATTTATTATTATTTTTTAAAAATTTTATACTGTAGTAAATAATATAAAAATATATTGAATAATAAAGTGAAAATCCAACAATTCCTGTACATGCTAATAATTCTACATAATTATTATGTAAGTATGTTGCAAATCCATTTTGTACACTTGTTGTTATAAACGAAGAGTTGGAAATACCTATTCCAAGTATAGGTGTTTTTAAGAATTGTTCAAATCCAGCACTTATAAATGCTTTTCTTAATCTCGTAGAATTATCAACCACACCTTCTCCTCTAGTAATATTAATCAAGCTTTCGAATCTTTTAAAAATATTTGAAAAAACTGGTAATTTCATTATTAAAACAAAAATTAAAAAAATAATTATTAATGTTACTATTTTTTTTATTTTGTTTTTTAAATTAATTTTTTCGTCCCTTTTAAGTAAAAACATTAACAATATTCCTATTGTTACAATAATAATTACTTTTTTACTTCCAGTTCCTAATGCAATAATCAAAGGAATTATAGATAATAAATAATATATTTTTTTATTGTCATATAAACCATAAAAAATAGAAATTATAAAAGAAATTGAAGTTTCAAGTCCAATAATATTAACATTATCTATTTCTGCTCCCATTCTTTCTCCATTCATTAGTCTCGTGAAATAATTTCCAATTCCATAATAAATAATTATATATATTGAAAAAGCAATTCCTGAATACATTATTATTTTAAGCAATTTATCTTCACCATTATCTAAATTTAAGAAAAAATTATATCCTATGAACAAAAAAATACATAAAATAAATAATGTTTTTGACATTAAAATTGATTTGTCAGGATCAATTGCCCAAAAGCTTGATAAAAAGCAATAAAAAGCAAATGCAAACATTATAATTATTGGTATACAGCATTTTATTTTTTTTGTTTTAATAATTCTTATTCCTTCTAGCACAATAAAAATAAGTAAAATTATTTCAGAATATTTAACTTTTTGTGTATCAGAACCATAAATATAATAAAACAATAGATATATAAAAAATAAAAGTACTTTTATTCTAGTAATAATTTCTGTTTTTTTATTATCTTCCATCATTTTCCTCTTTCAAATACTTATTTGCAATTTTTGATATATATATATACCATATTGCATTTATTTTTTCTTCTGTTAATTCATTTGTTCTTTCTTTTGCATTTTTAGAAATACCATCTAATTCATTTTCTTTTTTCATTAATACGGTTTTTATTGTTCTTGCTAAATCATCTTTATCATTTACATTAACTAAATAACCATTTACATTATTATTAATTAAATATTTTGGTCCACCACATGGACAATCTGTAGAAATACATGGTAATCCTAAAGCCATTGCTTCCATTAATGCATTCGGCATCCCTTCAAAATTTGAAGATAGAACAAATAGTTTAGCCTTTTCTATTTTTTCTGGTACATTATCAACAATACCTGGTAAATAGATTTTATCTAACATTTTATAAATCTTGATTTTTTCTTCTAATTTATTTCTTAATGAACCCTCTCCATAAATAATTAATTTATAATCATCAATTTCTTTATTAATATCATAAAATGCATCAATTAATAGTTCCTGGTTTTTTTGTTCCTCTAATCTACCCACTGTTACTATTGTCTTTTCTCTTTTTCCCTCATATAATTGTCTTTCTATAAACTCTCTTTTTATGGGATTTGGTATAATAGTTGATCTTTTTTGAATTTTTTTACTAAAAAAAGCTTTTGCTTCTTCAGTTTGAAACACAAATCCATCAGCTAATGGATATAATAATCTCATTAATAATTTATTTTTTATATCTTTATATTCCACTTTTGGATCATTTCTAACAGATACTATTATTGGTATATTTATAATTTTTCTTAAAATTAATATTCTAAATGTTGGTTCTCTCAAAAATGATACTATAACATTTGGATTTATTTCTTTTATAATTTTATACAGTTTTTTTGTTTTTTTTATTTTGCTAACTTTACTATCTGTACTGTTATCTTCTATGCTATATAATTTTACATTCTTATTGATTTCATACTGTACTTTATTAATTGTTGTAACAATATATATTTCATTGTTTTCAACAAATGAATTTGCTAGATTTGAAATTACACGTTCTGCTCCACCTTTTTCTAAACTACCTATACAAAATAATATTTTCAATATCATATCCTCCTGTCTATTTATTTATATTGTCAAAAAGTATTTGCATACTATATTCAGCTGTATACTTTTTTGCTTCATTTTTACATTGCTCGCTCATTTTTTTTAAATCAAACTTATTGTCTATAATTGAATTCAACTTATTTTCAAAATCTTTTATGTTGCCAAATTCATATCCTAAGCCTGTCTTGTTTTGTATTATTACATCATCATAATTATCCCAAATAGCTGCAAGTATAGGTACTCCAGCAAAATATGAATCAATAACTGTTCCCGGTGTTCCTTCTGTAAAGCGTTTTGTAGGAAACAGAAGAAGATTATACTTTTCAATTGTTTCAACACTTTTATTTGATTCTATTACGCCATTATAATTTATATATTTATCATTTTTAATTAAATTATAAAACATACTTTCATAATTAGAATCAACTTTACCATATATATCTAAATGAATTTTTTTATCTTTACTTATATTAATTGCTTTAACTACATTAATTGCATCGCTAATTCCTTTTCCTTCTTCTATCCTTGAAAAAATGCAACACTTAAAATCATCATTATTATATATATACTCTGTTTTTGAAATATTAAGATTTTTGAAATTATTCAATTTAAATACATTTCTAAAACCCATTTCATTTAGTATTGTTACTGTTTTTTTATTTTCAACATATATAAAATCAACTTTTTTAAATTTATTTTTTAATAATTTATACCTTTTTAAATAATTTGGAATCCAAGCTCCTATAGCAACATAGTGTATTTTGTAATTTCTTATTCTCT
>JAEEGL017028046.1_pt1 | contig 10486 bp, 10 predicted proteins | sample 9134231 | NCBI WGS metagenome assembly JAEEGL01 (sample SAMN16246548, study PRJNA631951) | gut metagenome | biome: gut microbiome; feature: rumen; material: fiber-attached | host: Bos | place: Iran: Karaj | collected 2018-10 | reverse complement strand
CGACAAGGTTGGTATTCTTTTGATGAACTGCCTTGAATGGCTGCCAATTTATTTTGGTATTTTGAAGACCGGAGCCCTCGCTGTTCCTCTCAACTTCCGCTATGCCTCAGACGAAATTGACTACTGTCTTAATCTTGCAGATATTTCTGTACTTTTCTTTGGTCCTGAGTTTATAGGCCGTCTTGAATCAATTTCTGAAAAAATCATGAACCGCCGCCTTCTTATTTACGTTGGCGAGGGGCTTACACCTACTTTCTCTGAAAACTATATCTCCTCTGTAATGAACTATTCATCAGAAAACCTGAACATAGAAATCACTGATGATGACGAAGCCGCAATTTACTTCAGCTCGGGAACAACCGGTTTCCCTAAGGCTATCCTTCACAAACACCGTGCCCTTATGCACTCTGCCGCAGTTGAACAGCAGCATCATGGTCAGAAAAAGGATGATGTTTTCCTTTGTATTCCACCGCTTTACCACACAGGTGCAAAAATGCACTGGTTCGGATCTTTGATTTCCGGCAGCAAAGCAGTACTCCTCCGCGGAACCAAGCCGGATGTAATTCTTAAAGCCGTTTCTGACGAGCTTTGTACTATTGTATGGCTGCTCGTTCCCTGGGCTCAGGATATTCTCGATTCCCTGGACCGCGGCGACCTCAAAATCTCAGATTTCCATCTTGACCAGTGGCGCCTTATGCACATTGGTGCTCAGCCTGTTCCAAAGAAGCTTATCGAAGACTGGAAAAAATACTTCCCACACCACGATTACGACACTAACTACGGACTTTCAGAATCTATCGGACCTGGTTGTGTTCACCTTGGCGTTGGAAACGACCACAAAATCGGTGCAATCGGAATTCCTGGTTACGGCTGGAAGGTTAAGATTGTTGACGAAAAGCGTCAGGAAGTTAAACAGGGCGATGTTGGCGAACTTGCCGTATTTGGTCCCGGCGTTATGGTCTGCTATTATAAAAATCCTGAAGCAACTAAAGAAGTTATGGACGATGAAGGCTGGCTCTACACCGGAGACATGGCAATGATGGATCCTGATGGCTTTATCTACCTGGTAGACCGCAAAAAGGACGTTATCATCACCGGTGGTGAAAACCTTTACCCTGTTCAGATTGAAGACTTCCTCCACAAAATGGAAGCAATTAAAGACGTTGCAGTTATCGGCCTTGCAGATAAGCGCCTGGGAGAAATTGCTGCCGCAATTATCGAAGTAAAACAGGGCTACACCTGCACTGAAGAAGACGTAAACAACTTCTGTCTGGAGCTTCCAAAGTACAAACGCCCACGCAAAATCATTTTTGCCCCGGTTCCTCGTAACCCAACCGGCAAAATCGAAAAGCCAAAGCTGCGTGAAATGTATAGAACAGAAGATCCGTTCAAAGTAATGCAGGCAGATTCTTAAAAAATCTCCTTTACTTTTCAAAATTCAGTGTTATAATTAAGGAACATAATAATAAAAATTTTGAAACGAGGTGACGATATGGAAAGAATGCAATGTGATAACTGCGGACACGTTTATGATAAAGATGAAGGCGATGCAAAAAACAACGTAGCTCCAGGAACAGCATGGGCCGATGTACCAGCAGATTACAAGTGTCCTGAATGCGGAGCCGGAAAAGACAAATTTATTATTGAATAAATCTACATTATATAGATTTAAATTAGGGGGAAGAGCGTTTCTAACGAAACGCTCTTTTTTTTATTGGATATTTAATTCCGAATGGATTTTCTGCCACCATGCGATATTATCTGCAAAATGAACAGCTTCATTGGTTTTAAAATCCAGTTCAATTGAAGAAATAACATCTTTAAGGCTTATTACAGCATCTGCAACATAAGGATCAAACTGTTTTTCCTTTTCATCTTCAAAAATCTTAATTGCCTGATTAACAGAAACAGCTTCCCTGTAAAAACGTTTACTTATAAGGGCATCAAGAACATCAGCTCCTGCCATAATACGGGCACTCAATGGAATGGTATCTCCTGCAAGTCCATAAGGGTAACCAGTTCCATCCCATCTTTCATGATGATAAAGAGCCATTTCCTTTGCAGTAACATTAAACTTGCCGTCATCAACAGGAGGAAGGGCTTCAAGAATTTTACGGCCTTCCATAGGATGACACTTCATCAGTTCATATTCTTCTTTAGTAAATTTTCCGTTCTTATTAAGCAGGCTCTCGGGAATATGTATTTTTCCGATATCATGGAGCCAGGCAGCCAGACACATTCGTTCAATGTTTTCATCTGTAAGAGCCTCGGCATAATGGCCGGAATTTCGAAGAGCCATACAGATTTCGCGGACATATCTTGTGGTATGAGCCACATGCTGACCTGTAAAAATATCATGACTGCCAAGAGCATTTGATATAAACTCAATAATCTTAATCTGATTATACTGAAGAACCTGATTAGTAGCAGTAAGCTTTTTATTCTGCTCTGTCAGAGAATCATTTTTTTCCTGTATTTCCTTATTAATATTAAACTGATCTACATTCTTTTCGTTTAATCTTCTGTAAGCTCCAGTAATATCTTCATTCATTGAAACAAGACGGCGAAGAGTCTTACTTGTACGGCGGGCAAGAGAATCAGCTACAAGATAAACGAATATAAACTCAACAATAATTCCCGGTACATTTTCTATAAACCAGCGCTGTGGTGTTTTTATTCCTTCTATAACTAGAGTAACGCTGGAAGAACGCAGCCAGAAGGCAAGAATTGAAAGTAAAAAATTTATTGTCGTAATTATAAAGGTAAGTCTGCGGTTATAATAAAGACAGCTTAAAAAAGAAGCAAAGGCATAAGAAACAGTAAGTACAATTACACCTTTAATTCCAAGCAGAAATACAAACATGGAAACGCCTATAAGGCCAAGGTACATAGATACTAACTGTACATTTTTTTTGCTGCTGCGGTTTAAAAAAAAGCAGACTGCCGCAAAAAAAGTATCATATACAACAATCATCATGGCATAAGCTGTAGGCACATACCAGACTCCAATATAGGTTAAAAGAACAAATGAAATTGGAACTATTTCCGCACAAAACAGGATGAGATTGATACGCTTATTAATATTAACGACATTATCCTGAAAAAAAGATTCATCAGTAATTGTCATCGGATTCCCCCTGATAAAAAAATTATCCCACCTTCGGATTAATAATTTTATCATGGGGAAGTTGTTTCCGCAAACGAATTATTTGGATCTCTTGTGATATTACGAAGCCAGCCTTTCTTAAAATAATGTCTTATAACAAAAGGCATCTTTTCAAATTCATCAAGGAAGAGAATAAAATAAACCCACAAAGGAGGCAGCTTAAATACAAAGGCTGCAAGAAGTCCAAGAGGAACAGAAACGCACCACATGTTGATGGAATCGGCTACAAAACCGAACTTTGAGTCTCCGCCGGCTCTGAAGATTCCGCAGATAAGAACTGTATTAATTGCAGCACCTATTATTGAGTATGAATTTATAAAGAGAATTACATTACGGTAGTGACTCGCTGTTTCGTTCAAATGAGCAATATAAGGCATAATCGGGAAGAGACAAATTACAAGAAGGGCACCAAGCACACCCGAAAGAATTGTTACCCTTGCAAGTCGGCTTGCGTTACGCTCTGCCTTCTGCATATCTCCGGAACCCATATTCTTTCCAAGAACAATTGCACCACCATAGGCCATTCCAAAGCACAAAACAGAACCAAGCTGGCGGACAGTATTTACAACAGAGTTTGCCGCAACAATGTCTTCTCCAAGATGCCCCATGATTACAGAGTACATTGAAAAAGCAGCGCCCCACACAAGCTCATTTCCTACAGCCGGAAGCGAATACTTAAAGAAGTCTCGGGTAAGAAGTTTGTTTCTTCTGAACATACAGCTGACAGAAAAACGAACATCCTTCTGATGATGAGCATATACAAAGCAGATAATCATTTCAATAAAGCGGGCAATTGAGGTTGCAATTCCTACACCAAGAATACCCATCTTTGGAACACCAAAAAGCCCGAAAATAAATACAGCGTTAAGACCAATATTCAAAAAGAGACAGGTTGTTGATGTGATTGTAACAATCTTTACTCGCTCAATACTCTTAAAACCCGCCTGGAACATCTGTGCAAACGAAAGACATACATAAGAAACACTGACAGCACGCAGATACCGGCAGCCCTCTGCAATAAGAGCCTCGTCCTTTGTAAAAATCAGCATGAGGATTCTCGGATAAACGGCCGCAATAATGGCAACAATAGTTTCTGCAGTACAGCAGATTCTAAGACCAATACCAAGCAGAGTCTTAATTGATTCAGTATCTTTTTTACCCCAGTACTGGGCACCAAGCATTACAAGACCAGAAGAAAGGCCTGTCGAAATCATAAAAAGAATAAAGGCAATGTTTCCTGCCAGAGCCGATGCGGCAATTGCTGTCTGTCCGATATAACCGAGCATGATTACATCTGCAGAGTTTACAGCAGAGGAAATGAGATTCTGAATTGCCATTGGCTGAACTACGTTTCGAAGGTCGTGATAAAATTCTTTTGCTTCACTATTCATCGTGTTGAAAATATAACACAGGCGTCGGAAGACTGTCTACATTGAATTTTATCATTTACTTCTATATAATTCTTATTTATGGATAAACTCAAAATTTTATTAGCAAAAGGTCGAATTTATGAATCTGTTTATGAACTGCTTAGTGATGTAGGCATTTCAATTCATCTTCCAGACCGTACTTATTTTCCAACAACCAACCAGAAGGATCTGGCTTTTCAGGTTGTAAAACCTCAGATTACAAGTCTGCTTCTTGCAAACAATAAGGCAGATGTAGGCTTTTCAGGCAAAGACTGGGTTTACGAAAATCAGGTAGAAAATGATGTTGTAGAAATTATGGATCTGGGCTTTGACCCTGTCCGCATTGTTGCTGCAATTCCGGAAGCACGTGATTTTGACAAGCTTCTTAAAGCTCCTGTTACAATCGCTACAGAATATCAGACTTTGAGCCGCAAATGGGTTGAAAGCAAAAAGATTGACGGAACAATTTTCCGCACCTGGGGAACTTCTGAAGGTTTTGTTCAGGATACTGATGATTCAATTGCACAGATTCTTATTGATAACACTTCTACAGGTTCTTCACTTAAGGCAAACCGCCTCAAGATTGTTGATACTCTGATGGAATCTTCTACAAGAATGTATGCAAGCAAAACTGCTATGGAAGATCCTGAAAAGAAACAGAAAATCATGGAGCTTAAGATGCTCTTTGAAACTGTTCTTAATGCACGCAGCCGTGTAATGCTCGAGATGAACTGTGCCGAAGACAAGTTCGACACACTGATTAAGGGAATTCCAAGTATGAAGAGTCCTACTGTTTCTCCTCTTTTCGGTGGCAGCGGCTATGCAATCAAAATTGCAGTAAAAAAATCTGATATACCAACTTTGCTTCCTAAATTGCAGAGTCTTGGCGCTACAGATATTGTTGAATATGAATTACGTAAAGTAATGCTCTAAGGGGGCCAGAATGAGAACCGCAACTGTAAAACGCACAACCGGTGAAACACAGATTGAACTTACCCTCAACCTTGACGGCACCGGTAAGTATGATGTTGAAAACCCTATCGGTTTTTTTGACCACATGCTCCGCAGTTTCTGTAAGCATGGTCTTTTTGATCTCTCGGGAAAAATCGCCGGCGACCTCAACGTAGACCAGCACCACACAATAGAAGATACCGGAATTGTACTCGGCGAATGCTTTAAGAAAGCACTTGGCGACTGTGCCGGAATCTTCCGCAGCGGTTTCTTTATTTACCCAATGGACGAGACTCTTGCTCAGGCAGCTGTTGATTTTGGCGGCCGCCCGTTCCTCGTTTGCAACTCAAACCTCACTGGTATGCCATTAGTTTCGGTTCAGGAAGGAAAAGAAGGCAGTTTCCAGACCGACTGTTTTGAAGACTTCTGGCAGGGCTTTACAAACGCAGCTCAGTGTAATTTACACATAGATGTTATTCGTGGCCGCAGCGATCACCACAAAATTGAAGCCTGCTTTAAGGCTGTAAGCCGCGCAATCCGTAGTGCTGTAGAAATTGATGCCCGTCGTAACGGAGCAATTCCAAGCACAAAAGGTGTAATTGTTTAAACGAGGTTCCTCATGAAAGTTGTAGTCTTTGGCGATTCAATTCTCAAAGGTGTAATCACAAAACCAGATTCAAAAAATCTTTTTGATGTGACTCCAAACGATGCTCTAACCTGGGCTCAGAAAAAGCTGGGCTTTGAACTGGATAACCGTTCAATTTACGGAAACATCAGTTCAAAGGGCCTTCAGAAAATGCAGAAGTATTTTGAAAAAGGCGAGCATCCGGATTTCTGCATCATTGAATTCGGTTCAAACGACTGCGACTACGACTGGAATATTTTTGAACCGGGCGCCAAACTTCCTCCTTTTGACCAGATTCAGCCGAAAGTTCCTTTTGATGATTATTTAAGGAATATTGAGGCCATGGTAAAACTTTGCCGCGAAAACAAAGTTACTCCCCTCATTATGAATCTTGTTCCTTATGTATGCGACGACTGGTTCAAGACAATCATAAAAGGTCATGATGCAGACGCAATTTTGAAATTCCTTGGCGGTACTACAGAAACTCTTGGAAAAAATCAGGACCGCTATAATACTGCCCTCACAAAATTTGCAAATGATTACAAAGTAAAGCTTCTGGATTACTGGCATCTTGCTACAACTATTCCAGACTTTAAGAAAAAATACATGGGACCGGATGGAATTCATCTGAATGAAGACGGTTATGAGCATCTGGGACTTTCCTGGTGGACAATGCTTTCTTATGCCCCTGCACTTAAAGAATTTTAAGGATTTTCAATGAAAGAAATTACAATTTATACTGATGGTGGCTGCCATGGAAATCCTGGTCCAGGAGGCTGGGGAATCGTAGTAATTGCAGATGGAGTTGCAAAGCAGCTTTCTGGCGGTGAAAAAATGACAACAAACAACCGTATGGAGCTTATGGCGGCAATTACAGCACTCACTGTAGTTGATAACACACCAGATTTTTCCAATTGTCATGTTACAGTAAATATCGACAGTCAGTATGTAAAAAACGGCATTACCACCTGGATAAAAAGCTGGAAAGCTAAAGGCTGGAAAACCGCAGACAAAAAGCCTGTAAAAAACCAGGACCTCTGGGTACAGTTAGACAGTCTGAATGAAGGTCTTAATATCACATGGAACTGGGTAAAAGGCCACGCAGGTATTGAATACAACGAAATCTGCGATCAGTTATGTCAGGCAGAAATTGCCAGATTCGAATAATTTTTTTTCATTTTGATTTCCTGAAATCACCACTTTGAAACTATATTATAGTATGAGAAAGATACTGTTTTTAGTTTCACTGACCCTTGTATTTTTTTTTACAGGCTGCAATTTTTCGACCATAGCAAATTCTTCAGAATCAATTGTTATCACTTTACCTGAATGGCCTCCTGAAGATTTTCTGTCTGCTTCCTACCCGGCACTTTCCCGCTGGAAAATTTCTGTTACCAGTGCCGATTCTCATTACCACTTCTATACAAAGGAAAATCAGCTGTATTTAACTGTAAAAAGGAATCGGCCGCTCTGCATACTTGCTCAACCTGTTACACAAATGGCAGACAATAAAGAATGTGCATTCTTCAAACCGGCAGGACTCATATACCCCTGGAACAGCGGAAATTACAAAGCCAGCTGGGAACAAGGCTTTCTTTCTGATGTTATGACAAAACTGTTTATAGACAGTAAAGAAAACTGTATAGCCCCGGAAGAAACAGAATATCTTGCAGCTTCCTTTAACTGGAAAAAGGCGCAGAAAATAATAGAAGATAAAATAAAAGAAGAAAACTCTTCTGTATTTTACAATCCCTGGCTCATAAACTACGAGGCCTTCCTCCAGAACCTCAGCGTCTCACAATTCAAACAAAGCCTTTTAAACATAACCGGCACAGTTTCGCTTACACTTCCGACCGCGCCCGAAAGCACCGTTTTTTCTTCATTTATCCCCGAAAACGCAAAAAAACAGCCGGACAACAGGTTCAGCGTCAGAAAAAATCAGCCTGCTTTATTCTATTATGGAAATGACCGCGGAGTTCTCATTCTATACAAAAGTGAAAAAAACATATCACTTGAGCCGGTTTATATGCCGATATACATTGAAGAGATATGAAAATTTTTTATAAACTTAGTTTTGTCATTCTGATTCTTTTTTTCACTTCACTTATTAACAGCTGTAAAAAGAATCAGTTCAGTGAAATCAATACAAACTCTATTTCTGTTGAAATCACAAAGAAAAACCATGCCTGGTATTATTTTACAAATACAACTTTTAAACAGATTGAACGCCCTCAAGACACTCCGTCGCAGCCACAAAAACCCTGGACAGAAAGCATAAGAATATCCTCTGCAAATAATATTGCAGAAGCAGATGATGATAACGCAGCCTACGCAGTAGTAAACCGGCTTGGAATACTTAAATTTGATAATGACGCTGTTTTTCTTTCTCCGGATGTAACCATTTTTTCAGACAGAACAGCCGATAATCTTGTATTCGTAAATAACACTCCTGTTTTCTCTGTTTATAAAAGCAGTTTCTTTAATGATTCTGCCCGCGATTCTGAGTACACAAAAAACGATTCTTCACACCTCTTTCTCATTCAGTTTGATCCTAACGCAAAAATATCTTACCCTATTCTGAACTGTAATAATATAACCAAAAATCCTAATTCCGAAATAACCGATTTTTACTGGAACGGCTTTGAATGGTGTTGCAGCATCAAAACTATTTCTGATACAAAAAATGATTTTTCATACGTAAACTTTAAGCCTTTAGTTTCGCTGCTTACCCTCTCTCCTTCAACTGCAGGCGACTCGCTGGCTGTTTCGGAAACTGATGTAAAAGCATTCAGAAAAACCCGTGCACATTTGGAATATCAAAATGCGCCGGAAAGAATTAAAAAACTTCTTGCGGGCTTTGACACAAAACTTCCTTTTATCATCGAAGTTAAAAATGCGGGCGGAAGCTCTCCTCGTATTTATGAAAACACAGTTCAGGTAAACGCTGGAAAAGAACTTAATGCAAAGGCAATACTTTCTCAGAGCTGGAGTGCGGCGCTTTTTGAAGATGGAACTCTTTTTCTTGAAGGTGCACTTCCGGGCCGTCATATTCTTAGAAGCGGTATGCCTGTTGCTATAAGACTTCCTAAACTTCCTACAGGTTTTGTGTATTCTGATTTTGTAATTTCAGGAACAACTCTTTATGCTGCCTGGGAAGAAAGCTCCTTCTACAAAACAGGGCGCAGCGGATTCCTTCAGGTTAATCTGGACAGAACTCTTTACAGCCGGCTTATTTAAAGCGACAATAAAAAATAATCGGAGTACTAATGAAAAAGATTCTTCTTATTCTAGCAGCAGTTTTTTTATTCTCTCAGGTTTTTGCACAGGAAGAAGATTCTTCAACTATTGAAACTTCAATTGTTGAAGAAAAAAAACGGCCTTTTGATTTTGTACTTCAGTTTGAACCCGGAGTATATATAAATACAGAAAGCACTCTTGTAAGTGCGCCTTCGCCAATTGTATATCCAATTACTCTTGGAATACTCTGGCCAAATGAGTCGCGTTTTTCCATTCAGCCTACCCTTAGCTTTTTCCTTATGTACCATCTGATGTATAACAACCGGGCACTTCCTGCCGAAATTGAAAACCGCACAACTACAACACTTTCTTTTATGCTTAATATTCCAGTCATGTATTCTATATACTTAAATAAAAGTCGTTTTCAATTTAATGCCGGAGTTGCAATGCTTATACGTTTCGGCTTTCTTTCTCTTGGAGTAAAGGATTCTGATTTTGGATGGACGGGTTCTGCAGCCGGAGATGTATCGGCTATAAATGCATGGTTCTGGAATGATATGCGCTGGTTTTACCTTACTTTAGGAGGCAGCTGGCTATATAATTTGACCCCGCAGCTTAAGGCGGGGCCGGTAATTAACTGTTACATCCCTGTAGGAGGGCTCATAAAAGACCACGACGTACAGGGAATGATGATTTCAGTTGGTATTAAAATCTGCCGTTAATCTATTAGTACATACCACCCATATCTGATGCGGGTTGACAGTGCATCGTTCAATGCTTATCTTTCGCACCCGCATCTGGAGTTTACTTCGTAAACTCCTAATACATCATTGATGGATCTGCAGCAGGTGCAGCCGGAGCCTTTGGCTCTGGGATGTCTGTGATTGCACATTCTGTTGTGAGGAGAGTTCCTGCAACTGATGCTGCGTTCTTCAAAGCAGAACATGTTACCTTAGCAGGGTCGATAATTCCGGCCTCAAGCATATTTACCCATTCGCCTGTACGAGCGTTATATCCAACACCCTTCTTTTCTGATTTTGCGCGTTCAGCAATTACGCTTCCGTCAAGACCTGCATTTTCTGCAATCTGGCGCATTGG
>JAEEGL015874940.1_pt1 | contig 10486 bp, 7 predicted proteins | sample 9134231 | NCBI WGS metagenome assembly JAEEGL01 (sample SAMN16246548, study PRJNA631951) | gut metagenome | biome: gut microbiome; feature: rumen; material: fiber-attached | host: Bos | place: Iran: Karaj | collected 2018-10 | reverse complement strand
TATTCACAGCCTTTTGGGCTGTGATAGTAACGGGTTTTGCCATTAAAAATCGCCTTCGGCGATGGGCAAAACCCATCTCAAGCCATAAGTTGTGGCCCGTAATCGCGCAGCAAGTGCGCGATTCGGCTGTGAATAGTAACCGCAGACCCGCTTTGATCATGCGGTTGGGGTGACCGCTTCACGGTTTCATGACGGAAATGCCGGTCACTGCCTGTGAGCAGGCTCCTGTCATTGACCGTCATTTCCACCATGACCCGTGAACGGTCATCATTGTGACAGGCTTGTGACAGTATGTCAAAGTTACTTGCATACTGGGAAATAAAGCATTATAATTACGGCTATGTTTACTATTGCTGCGTTTTACGTGTGAACGCAGGTACACTTTACCATTAAATTCTTTAGTTACGGACGTAATAATGTTATCTAATATAAATACGGAACAGATTCTGGAAAAGCTGTCTAAGCGCAAATATTATATAATGACCGAGGTGACCGGTCTGACACATGCCCTTTTCTTTTTTGTATTCTACTCCCAGGGTGTGACCCCGATGGCCGTATTCAATGTTTTCAGTCCGATACTTTACTTCTCGGTCCGATTCTTATTAGACCGAAAGAAGGAATATGCGGTCTTTATCTTTGAATATATGGAGATCCTTATCCACGGTATCGTGGCCACCTGGTGCGTAGGGTGGGATACCGGTTTCGGACAGTATCTTATCGCCCTTGTGCCTCTGGGCTTCACCGCCTGTTATGAGCTTATGGAGGGTAATAAGCGCATTACCATTGCTTCGCTTCTGGGGCTGGCCGCGACGTTTTCATATATTTTATGCAGACAGTTCAGCTACAGGAGAACCCCCCCGTATCCTCTCCGCATGGATGTGAGCAATATGCTCTTTACCTTTAATTCGGCGGTAACCTTTGCTTTCCTGTTTTTCTTCCTTATCATATATATGTTCGCGATAAATGAAATGGAGAGCAGGCTGAAAAAGCAGAATTCCAATCTCGGGATCATGGCTTCCACCGATCCCCTTACAAACCTTTATAACCGCAGGAGCATGGGAGGATTCCTGAAGGAATCCGTTGAAAACGGAAGGTATTTCTGTGTCGCCATGTGTGATATCGACGATTTTAAACGGATCAATGATTCCTATGGGCATGAGGCGGGAGATCTGGTGCTTAAGGAAGTGTCAAGGATAATAAAGGAGGTCATTCCCGAAATGAATCCGATCTGCAGATGGGGCGGAGAGGAGATACTCATTTTATTCAATGAGCATACCAAGGAAGAGGCGGTCATGCTGTCTGATATGCTGAGAAGGCGCATAGAGGCAAATTACATTCCTTTCTACAATAAAACACTACATGTGACTCTGACCGTGGGCGTTGCCGCATACGACAATACGAAAAGCATCGAGGAAACCATCTCGGAGGCCGACAGCAAGCTGTATTACGGTAAGAAGCACGGCAAGAATCAGGTCGTTTCCGTCATCCAAAGGGTCTGAGTTATTGTCATTCAAAGGATCTGATTTATTATGTCATCCAAAGGCTCTGATTTATTATTGACCTTGGGAAGTATCTCTGGTATATTAACTTTAACACTTCAAAGCTTTGACGCTTTAAAGTGAAAAAATACGGGAGATATAGTTATGTTTATTAAAATCCTTCTTTTGATCTTGTTTTTTGCGGTAATGATAGGAGTCGGGCTCTATTCGAGACGCTCCTCCAGGAGCGTGAACGATTTCGTGCTCGGAGGAAGAAAGGTAGGCCCCTGGCTTACCGCATTCGCCTACGGAACCTCTTATTTCTCAGCGGTGGTATTTGTCGGATATGCCGGACAGTTCGGTTATAAGTACGGCATGGCGGCCACATGGATAGGTATCGGAAATGCCTTCCTCGGCTCCCTTCTTGCCTGGGTGGTCCTTGGACGGCGTACCAGGATAATGACCAAGTTTCTTGAAGCAAAGACGATGCCCGACTACTTTGGAAAGCGCTATCACAGCGGGGCTCTTCGCATAGTGGCGGCCATCATCTCCTTTGTGTTCCTTATCCCCTATACCTCCTCGGTATATAATGGACTTTCAAGGCTCTTTGAGATGGCCTTCAATGTGCCCTATACGGTCTGTGTAATAGTTATGGCCGCTCTTACCTGCGTATATGTTATCCTGGGCGGATATATGGCGACTGCCATCAACGATTTTATCCAGGGAATAATCATGGTGATCGGAATAATCGCCGTCATCGTATCAATCCTGAACGGACAGGGTGGCTTTAATGCCGCAGTGTTCAAGCTGGCTCAGATACCCTCAGACATAGCGGTTACACAGGGGCAGCAGGGCGCCTTTACGGCCTTCCTCGGACCCGACCCGGTTAACCTTCTCGGGGTCGTGATCCTTACCTCCCTGGGAACATGGGGCCTTCCCCAGATGGTTCAGAAGTTCTATGCCATAAGGGACGAGAAGGCAGTTCAGACGGGCACTGTAATATCCACTGTTTTTGCGGTCATAGTGGCCTGCGGATGTTACTTCCTCGGAGGTTTCGGACGTCTTTTCGACACGCCTGCCATCTATAAGCCCGATGGAAGCATAGCCTTTGACGCCATCATCCCTTCAATGCTGGGAACTCTGCCGGATTTCCTTATTGGAATCGTGATAATGCTGGTGCTTTCGGCCTCGATGTCGACCCTGGCATCCCTGGTGCTCACCTCCAGCTCCACCATCACCATAGACCTGATAAAGGGAAATCTCGTGAAGGATATGGACGAAAAGAAGCAGCTTGTGGTCATGAGGATCTTTCTCGTGTTCTTCATCATCATGTCGGTGGCCATGGCGGTGAACCCTCCTACATTCATAGCGCAGCTCATGGGAATATCCTGGGGCGCTCTTGCCGGCGCCTTCCTTGCGCCCTTCCTTTACGGGCTCTACTGGAAGAAGGTTACAAGGGCTGCCGTCTGGGCAAGCTTTGCTTCCGGAGTTCTTATAACTGTTATCAATATGTTCCCGGCCACTAAGTTCATCCAGAGCCCCATAAACGCCGGGGCCGCCGCGATGATCGCAGGGCTGGTGATCGTGCCTCTGGTAAGCCTCATATCACCTAAAATGGATCAGAAGGAAGTGGATTCCGTGTTCGAGTGCTACAACGAGAAGCACATGGTAGAGCTGAGATACGCGCTGCCGGAGGAGGAACAGCAGTGACAGACTGCAAAAGCCGATCCCGTAACTTAAAACCGGATTTCACGTCAGCTTTATAATATGAAAAGCCGATGCAGCTTTATGACTGCGCCGGCTTTTTTGATAAGACAGAGCTTTCCTGTTTATAAAAGCTCTTGTTATTTCCGATAAAGAATGGTAATATGAAAAAGTTAAGAGTGTCTTGTTATTTTGGTCCGGGGATCGTAATATGCCCTATATTTAAGGGTAGGTGAGATAAAATATGGCTCAGGTGAGTTTAAAGGATTTTGAAAAAGCTCTTTATAAGCGTAAGATCAGTGATCATCGTTGCAGTAAGTGCGGCGGAAGGGTCAGTTATTCCGTCGTTGAAGGAACTTATACATGTCAGGAATGCGGATATGTAGAGAAGGATAATTACGGAAAGATAAAGGATATGCTGGAAAGAAATCCTGCGCTGTCACGTATAGAGCTTGCATCGATACTTCATATTCCGATGAGGGAGTTAAACCGGTATTTTGTTGGCGGGGTTCTGACAAACCCCCGGAACAGTCTTTTGGGATAAACTGATATGCTGGATGAAGAAAAAAATAAGAACGAGGCTTCATTGCCTAAGGACAGTGAGCTGAGGTCGCTGGATAAAAAGACACGCAAGTGCATGAGCTGCGGTGGCAGGATGCTTTATTCTCCCATGGGTGACTTTATCTGCTCGGTCTGCGGCCGTAAGGAGCAGGACGATTATGATAAGGTTTGGGATTATATCAATGAATACGGGCCTTCATCAGTATATGTAATACATATAGCTACGGGGGTTCCGGAGGATGTCATTGTTGAAATGATCGACCAGGGCAGGATCAGTACGGTGGACGCCGTACAGGCGCTCCATAAGTGCGAGATCTGCGGAAGTGAGATAAAATCAGGCCGCCTCTGTCTGACCTGTATGAAAAATGAAGCTGCAAAACTGAAAACAGAGTTTTCAGAGAAAAAAGACAGCGACAGAAAAGGTCACAGTATAGGAATGCGATATTTTGGAAAACAGAACAGATAGGATGATGTAGAAGGAGGTTGATATTATGGCACAGAATCCGTATGCGGGAACACAGACCGAAAAGAATCTTCTTGCGGCCTTTGCCGGGGAATCCCAGGCGAGGAACAAGTATACTTATTTTGCTTCAAAGGCTAAGAAGGAAGGCTATGAACAGATAGCCGCGCTGTTTTTAAAGACAGCTGATAATGAAAAGGAGCACGCCAAGCTCTGGTTCAAGGAGTTGAACGGGATAGGATCAACTGCGGAGAATCTTAAGGAGGCCGCTGACGGCGAGAATTATGAATGGACCGATATGTACGAGGGGTTTGCTAAGACCGCCGAGGAGGAAGGCTTTAAGGAGCTTGCGGAGAAGTTCCGCGGTGTTGCCGCGATAGAGAAGAAGCATGAGGAGCGTTATCGCGCTCTCCTTAAGAACGTGGAAATGCAGGAAGTATTTAAGAAGAGCGAGGTCAAGGTTTGGGAGTGCAGGAACTGCGGACATATCGTGGTAGGCACCGAGGCTCCTGAGGTATGTCCTGTCTGCGCTCATCCCAGAGCATATTTTGAGGTTCATGCCGAGAATTATTAAATAATGTTGGGGTCAAAATCACACCGTGTTATTTTCAGATATGTAAGGCAAACAAATGAAAATAAAAAGCCGGGACTGTGGCTTAACAAACCGGTATGAACAGGAAAAGGCCGTTTGCTCTGGGCAAATGGCCTTTCCCTGTTTGACATTGTATACATAAAGCGTTATATTGAGAATATGAGGTAACTCCTGTTCAGAGCATTTATGTCTGAGGAAGCACTTATGGGAAGAGAGACTGCAGACTGGGTTATAGTAGTTGATGATGACATTATCAACCTTAAAACGGCCGGCTATTTTCTGAGTGAGGCCGGAATAAGGGTCACGGCACTCCAGAGCGGGAAGGCATTAATTGAATATATCGGTAAGGGTGAGCGGCCTGATCTTCTGCTGCTCGATATTCTTATGCCCGAAACCGACGGCTTTGAAACCCTGAAGCTTGTAAGGCAGTATGAGCAGGATAAAGGTATCAGGGAGATACCTGTTGTATTCCTGACCGCGGATGAGAATAAGGAGATGGAAACCAAGGGCTTTTCCCTCGGAGCCATAGACTTTATCAGAAAACCCTTTGAGCCCAGGGTTTTTCTGAAAAGGATACAGAATATACTCAGTAATTCACGGCTTATAAATACCCTGTCCGAGGAAGCTGTCATAGACAAGCTGACAGGACTTTTGAATAAGATAAAGGTAAACAGCGAACTGGAGAAGGCCTGCCGGGAATGTCAGGGGGTTTTACTGATACTTGATCTTGACAGCTTTAAGCTGGTAAATGATATTTACGGTCACGAGGTTGGAGATAAGATCCTCATAAGGTTTGCGGAGCTTCTTAAAAAGAGCTTCAGGGCCAATGATATAGTGGGAAGGATAGGGGGAGACGAGTTTGTAGCCTTCCTTAAGGATGTCAGGGACGGAAAAGATGTTAAGAGGATAATAGCAAGGCTTAATGAACAGCTTGTGGAATCTGCGAAATCCATCATTACCGGGGATGTAAGGATACCACTGGGAGTTTCGGCAGGGGCGGTCATGACGGAGGAGGACTCCGATTATTACGAGCTGTTTAACAAGGCGGATAAGTCTCTCTACTACGTCAAGCAGAACGGTAAACATGAATGCGAGATCTATCATGAAAGCAAGGACATAGACTCCGCTCTGATGGGAGATCGCAGGACTGATCTCCGAAGCCTGAGCCTCATACTTGATGAGCGGAATGTAGATAATAATGCGCTGTGGCTTGGAAGCGAAGCCTTTGGAAACGTATACCGCTATATGGTACGCTATCTGGAGCGTTATCATGAGACGGCCTATAAGGTGCTCATCTCTCTGGATCCGGTATCTGATGATATGACAGAGGAGGAATTTATGGAGATCACTGATACACTGGGCGAGCTGTTGAGAAGTACTCTCAGAAACAGTGATATGATGATGCAGAGCTCTCCGGGTCAGTTCTTCCTGCTGCTGCCGACGGTTACCGGGGATAACGTCACAAACGTTCTGAACCGGCTTATGGGAGAATGGGAGAAGATAGAAGGACATGAAAAAGTGAAGATCTCCCATGAGGCTGAATCGGTCTTCCTTGGAAGCGAAAAACTATAAAAACCATTCCTGCGGGTGAGGAGTGGTTTTTTATTTTCCATCATGAAACCGTGAATGGTAATATTGTATAAAACTTTCAGACAATTTTAGCACTCAATGCTTGACGTGGCTAACAATTGGTGTTATAGTATAAAAAACAAAGAAGGGGGTGCAGGGCATGAATATACAGAGATTTACACAGAAATCCGTAGAAGCGGTAAATGACTGCGAAAGGATCGCAAATGAATACGGTAACCAGGAGATAGAGCAGGAGCATCTGATATATGCTCTGCTGACTCAGGAGGATTCCCTTATCCTTAAGCTCATTGAGAAGATGGATATAGATAAGGAGCATTTCCTTAATAATGCCGAGAGCAAGCTGGCTAAGAGGGTTAAGGTAAGCGGCGGTCAGATGTACATCGGAAAGGATCTTAACAAGGTTCTTCTGTCGGCCGAGGATGAGGCAAAGCAGATGGGAGATGAGTACGTCTCGGTTGAGCATCTGTTCCTGTCCCTTATCAGATATCCTAATCAGGCCATTAAGGAGCTGTTTAAGGAGTACGGGATCACAAGGGAAAGGTTTTTACAGGCTCTTGCCACCGTCAGGGGAAACCAGAGGGTGACCAGTGACAATCCGGAGGCTACCTATGATACGTTGGGAAAATACGGGCAGGAGCTGGTGGAGATGGCAAGGAACCAGAAGCTGGATCCCGTCATCGGACGTGACAGTGAGATAAGGAATGTGATCAGGATCCTGTCCAGAAAAACGAAGAATAATCCGGTTCTGATAGGCGAACCCGGAGTAGGAAAGACTGCTGTAGTTGAAGGCCTGGCACAGAGGATAGTAAGGGGAGATGTGCCGGAAACCCTGAAGGATAAGAAGATATTTGCCCTTGATATGGGCGCCCTGGTAGCGGGGGCAAAATACAGGGGTGAATTTGAGGAAAGGCTCAAGGCAGTGCTGGAAGATGTCAAGAGTTCGGACGGGCAGATAATCCTGTTCATAGATGAGCTGCATACCATCGTCGGGGCCGGAAAGACGGACGGAGCACTGGATGCCGGTAATATGCTCAAGCCAATGCTTGCAAGGGGAGAGCTTCACTGCATCGGAGCAACAACCCTTGATGAATACAGGCAGTATATAGAAAAGGATGCCGCCCTTGAGAGAAGGTTCCAGCCGGTAATGGTGGACGAGCCCAGCGTTGAAGACACCATTTCCATATTGAGAGGGCTCAAGGAACGTTATGAAAACTTCCATCATGTGAAGATAGCGGATGCGGCCCTTGTGTCGGCGGCGACCCTTTCTCATCGGTATATTTCCGACAGATTCCTTCCGGATAAGGCCATAGACCTGGTGGATGAGGCCTGTGCCCTTATAAAGACCGAGCTGGATTCGATGCCCACCGAGCTTGATGAGCTGAACCGTAAGGTTACCCAGATGGCCATAGAGGCAGAAGCTCTTAAAAAGGAGACAGACAGGCTCTCGATGGACAGGCTGGCTGAGCTTCAGAAGGAGCTTGCCGAGCTGACGGACAGGAAGAATACGAAGATGGCCCAGTGGGAAAATGAAAAGCGTTCCATCGAGAAGCTTTCGGGGCTTCGTGAGCAGATAGAGGCGACCAACAATGAGATAGAGATAGCCACAAGAAAACAGGATCTGTCAAAGGTCGGAGAGCTGCAGTACGGAGTTCTTCCAAAGCTGAGAGCGGAGCTTGAGACCGAAGAGGAAAGGATAAAATCCGAAGGGCTTACACTGGTACATGAGAATGTATCCGATGAGGAGATCGCAAAGATAATCTCCAGATGGACAGGGATACCTGTCGCAAAGCTGACGGAGAGCGAGCGGTCAAAGACTCTTCATCTGGATGATGAGCTGCATAAGAGGGTGATCGGACAGGATGAGGCTGTCACAAGGGTTACCGAGGCAATAATCAGAAGCAAGGCAGGGATAAAGGATCCCTCAAAGCCCATAGGTTCCTTCCTCTTCCTGGGACCTACAGGAGTGGGTAAGACGGAGCTTGCCAAATCCCTGGCCGCCAGCCTGTTCGATGACGAGAATAATATGGTGCGTATAGATATGAGCGAGTATATGGAGAAATACTCCGTATCTAGGCTTATAGGCGCGCCTCCCGGATACGTTGGCTACGAAGAGGGCGGACAGCTTACCGAGGCCGTCAGGAGAAAGCCCTATTCCGTTGTTCTCTTTGATGAGATCGAGAAGGCCCATCCGGATGTGTTCAACGTTCTGCTGCAGGTGCTTGATGACGGAAGGATCACGGATTCCCAGGGAAGAACAGTGGACTTTAAGAATACCATCCTTATCATGACCTCCAATATAGGCTCAGAATACCTGTTAGAGGGTATCGATGGGGAGGGAAACATAACCCCGGAGGCTGAGGAGGCCGTGCTAAACGACTTAAGGAATCATTTCAGACCGGAATTCTTAAACAGGCTGGATGAAACCATCATGTTCAAGCCTCTGACAAAGGAGAATATCGGCGGGATCGTAGATCTTATCATTGAGGACCTCAACAGAAGGCTTTCGGACAGAAATCTCTCGATAAAGCTTTCACAGGAGGCGGAGGACCTGATAGTGGAACAGAGCTACGATCCGGTATACGGGGCAAGGCCTCTTAAGCGCTACATTCAGAAAACGGTGGAGACTCTGGCCGCAAAGCTTATCCTTAAGGGCGATATCGGCGAGGGAGATACTATCACGATAACCGTAAAGGACGGTCAGCTTGAGGCGGCTGTTGCTTAACCTATTACTATGATAATGATATTGAGGTCAAAAGCACTTCGTGCTATTTTGTGATACAGGATATAGTTATTTCAAGCAGGCTTGATAACTATATCCTGTATCACAAAAGGCGCTGACGCGCCTTTTGATCTCAACATCATTAACATCTCAGAATCACCTCTTTCATGGACTTATGTCGGATATTATGGTATCATATTTGCATACGGGCACTGCCCCGGCAGAGTGGTATCATAAGGGGAGTAAACCCCTTTCCTATAGGAGGTGATTCTTTTTATGCTTAAAAAGGTACAGTATCCGGAAAAACCGGAGAAGGAGGAACTGAAAAAAAGGCTCAAAGAAGCAAAGGAAGAGCTGTTTTCCAGGCAGATGAAGCTCAAGGAAAACAAGCTTCCGGTGCTGGTTCTTGTAGAAGGCTGGGGGACCTCCGGAAAAGGAGAGATCATAGGAGAAGTCATTCAGAGCATAGACCCCAGGTTCTTTAAGGTCGCAGCTATCACCTCTCCTACCCTTGAAGAGAAACGTAAGCCCTGGCTTGCACGCTTTTTTGAAAAGATCCCGGAGGAGGGTAAGTTTCAGTTCTATGACAGCGGATGGATGGAGGAGATCACTAAGGCCCGTCTTGAGGGCAGCATGAACGATGTGACCTACGCTGCCAGGATCGACAGTGTAAGACGCTTTGAAAGGACCCTTACCGATAACGGTTATCTCGTCCTCAAGTTCTTCTGTGATATCTCAAAGAAGGAGCAGAAGAAGAGGATCAAGTACCTGGAAAGTGATATAGACACGAAGTGGAGGATAGATAAGTACGATAAATGGCAGAATAAGCACTATGACAGCTGCAGGAAGGCATTTGGTGAATATATAGAAGCCACCAATACCCCCAATGCCCCCTGGTATCTGATAGATGCAAAAAGCTGGAAGTGGGCCGAGCTTCAGATGCTTGAGATCATAAATGACAGTCTTAAGAATGCTATGCAGAATGAGGCAAAGAGTGTGCCTGTGATGCAGAATACCTTCAAACTGAAGAAAATGCCTCTGCTTAAAGACATTCCTTTGGATAAAAGCCTTAAGGACGAAAAATATGATAAGGAGCTTAAGGAACTCCAAAGTAAATTACATGCGTTACATTATAGATTGTATCGTAAGAAAGTGCCTGTTATTATATGTTACGAAGGCTGGGATGCTGCCGGAAAAGGCGGCAATATCAAAAGAATAACAGGCGCTCTTGATCCCAGAGGCTTCGAGGTTATCCCCATAGCGTCCCCCGAGCCTCATGAGAAGGCCAGGCATTTCCTTTGGAGATTCTGGACAAAGATTCCAAAGGACGGTCATATCGCTATTTTTGACAGAACCTGGTACGGAAGGGTGATGGTCGAGAG
>JAEEGL015368597.1_pt1 | contig 10486 bp, 8 predicted proteins | sample 9134231 | NCBI WGS metagenome assembly JAEEGL01 (sample SAMN16246548, study PRJNA631951) | gut metagenome | biome: gut microbiome; feature: rumen; material: fiber-attached | host: Bos | place: Iran: Karaj | collected 2018-10 | reverse complement strand
TATCGTCGGGAACAGCACCCTGCCGCCCCTCATAATGAAAATGGATGCCCCGGTTGCGCCGTTCTTCACGGCCATGTCCCTCTGCGCCATGCCGTTGGTTATCATGTCCGCGACCCCGCCGATGATTATCCCCTGCTGGCATGAGCCCAGGACGTACTTGTCATCGCGGAATTCGACGAACCTTATCCCGAACCCTTCCAAGCTTTCCCTGCCGAATTCCGTGAGGCTGGAACCTGATCTGTTCACTTCGATCCACCTCCAGCTCTTGAGGACGTTCAGCATGCTTCTGATGCTTCCCTCCCCCAAGCCGACGCTCTGGACCAGCGCCCTCCGGCTCATGCGCCCGTTCCTGCGCAGAGAATCGAGGACTATGAAGAGATACGCGTCCGAATACTTGGACAGCGGCCCGGTTTCGCTGTTCACGATCAGCTCCAGGATTTCGCCCCCATCGATTCGCAGAGCCCCATGAAAGGCAGCACCGATTCCATGACCTCGGACACCGGCATCGACATGCGGGAAGCTATCTCCGGCACCGAATCGCCGCGGTCGAAGCTCACTATCACGTCCGCCTGCTCCGGGGTCAATCCGCTGTTCCTCAGGAAGACGGCCCGGTTGAGCTCGTTATCCATCCTCCACATGACCAGCAGAATGTCCTCGCTGAGAGGGACTTCCATGCGTCTGGGGCGGCCGGACCTTTTGGCGCCCTCTATGTGGTAACCCCCGGGCCCCAGCTCGCCGCACACGGGGCAGCGCACGGAATCGCCCTTCCTCAGGATGCTCAGCCAGCGACAGCCGCAGGAAGCGCAGACCACCGTGAGGATGTCCGCGTCCCACCTTTTGCTGCCGCAGGAGGGGCATTTGGGAGGATGCTCCATCGTGGTCGACCACATGTGCCCGCACCTTCTGCAGGTGACCGTCCCGACCGCCTGCCTGTCCCACAGAGACGACCTGCATTTCGGGCAGCACTTGGGCTCGCCGGAACTCTTCTTGGATTCCCAGATGTGCCCGCACAGCCTGCACGACCTGACTTTGCCGGTGGCCTCGCAGGACTTGGTCTGGATCACTATGCGCCCGAGGCGCCTCATACCCAACTGGAAGTCTTGCTCGTCGATCAGAGCGCATCACCCATCGCTATGGATGATAAATCCAATCGAAGATGCAACCATATAGGTTATCTGTCCAAAACATCGAAAGATGTCATCACCGCTTACATAGGAGGGAAAAAGCGTATCTTCATGTAGAGGTCCCCGCGCTCTCCGGGCCGTAGCAGGAAATGGGGTCCTCGGTGTACACCGAATCGTTCACGATTATCCCGCTCTGGCTGAAGGCTTCCTGGATCCTGGTGAACTCCGTGCGGATCTCCTTCAGAGACCTCTTCGACCTAAGGGAAATTGCTTCCGGGCTCATCCCTGTGAAATGCAGCGCCAGTATCTCCGCCTGCTCCTGGCCGATCCCGATCCTGCCCATGAAATACGGGATGTTCTCCCTGTACGCATCCTGGCGGGACCGCATATCATCCGCCAGGGACTCCCAGAACCTGTCATGCAATCTGGAGCCGGCACGTTTTATCAGGGTCTCGAACTTGATCCCGCAATCGTCCAGCACCTCGTTCAGATACCTGCACGAAACCGGGCGGAATCCGTCCCACAGATATATGCATCCGATTCCGTCCTTGAAGATGTAGTTGAGCCTCAGATTCCCTTTCTCCCACAGCGCGGTGAGCTTCTCGGAGCCGTCCCCGGAGGATGCCACTATCCCGCACACCGGGCAGATCTTCTTGGAAGGGTCGGCGGCGATCCACGATGTGCCGCAGAACCCGCATACGATCTCCTCGAAATCCCCGGCCCCCCGGCAGGCAGGGCACAGGCTCCCCGACCTCCCAAGCACGGACAGGCTCCCGCATTTGCGGCAGACTATGGCGTTCGGCAGCTCGTTCCATTTCCTGGATCTGCACGACGGGCAGGTCTTCACGAGATCGGGGTCCGTATCCTCGTTAAGAATCCATTTGTGCCCGCATCTGAAGCATTTCAGCTTGAACGTGTCCTTGTCCCAGGTCTCCGAGCGGCATTCCGGGCATCTGTTGGGATATTCCATGCGGCTCTTCCACACATACCCGCACTTGTGGCAGACGAATTGGGTCATCTTCGGCTCGTTCCAGCTCCGGGTCTTGCACCTGGGGCACTTCAGAGGGATGCCGCCGCCGCGGGGAATCCATCTGTGGCCGCATTGGTTGCATTCGAACCCGCCCTCGGACCCCCTGTCCGATAACAGGCGGCCGCATCCGGGGCATGCGTCGTCATAGTGCCTGGGCACCCACTTCTTTCCGCATGAGGGGCACGGATATTCCCCCGCGGGAACATCATACCTGCGCGAACGGCATTTGGGGCAGCTTTCCGGCCTTTCGTCCGAACGGGAAACCCAGCTGTGGCCGCACTTGAAGCAATAAAGCTTCCTTCCTTTCCAGCCTCCTCCGCGGTCCGTGGTCATGAGATCGGAATGCGTATCGCGTTCATGGATATAACATCCATCGATACATACAGAATTCAGACACGCTGAGTGCTCTCAACGCTCTCATATGCGGCAACAGAAAAGATCGGCAAAAAAGAAAGAACATCCGCAGGGCCTGCCAACCTCGGCATGCCATGGAGGCCCTTCCCTGCGGAAACGCTCTGCCTGAGGCCCACCCATCAGGGCCGATAAGCATTTTGGCCTCCAGGGTTATCAGAAAGCTCGTATCAGCCCATCAGAACCGCTCTGACCGAATCTGAATACCTCTCCGGGACATGGGCGCGGCTCATAGCGTCCTCGGGGGATATGCTGAGGTCAGCCATGAAGCCCCGGACCATCGCGGCAATGGCCTCCACCGCTGCCTTACGCTCGATGTCGGCCCCCATCTCCATTCCCTCTTTCAAGCCCTCTGCGCGGCCTTCCTTCAGGCTATCCTCCCTCTCCTCCTGGATTGCTTCCTGCCACATATTCATTTTTTCCATCTCTTCCACCAGCAAATCGTCTTTTATACAGAATTCTTCGTACAAGGCCCTTTCCGAAAGCCCGAGGCAGAACGCCGGATAAACTAGAAATCGCGGCCTGATTCCCGTCCGCCAGCCATAGCCTGTCCTGATGCAATATCAGCGCGCCTATGTCTGCCATCGCAGCGACCCTTCCACGTACCTCTTGGGAAGGACGTAGATCTCTCCGTCGGCATCGAGCCCGACCCTGGCCTCGACCTCATAGACATCCCTGATGAGCTTCTCGGTGATTATCTCCTTGGGATCGCCGACGGCCACGACCTCCCCCCGCTTCATTATCACGCACACGTCGCAATATCTGGCCATCAGGGAGATGTCATGCTCCGCCACCATCACGGTCATATCCGAGCGCGCCATCTTCTGCAGATATTCCATCACTTGGAGCTTGTATTTCATGTCCAGATGGGACGTGGGCTCGTCCACGAGCATGAGCTTCGGCTCCTGGACGTAAGCTTTCGCTATCAGAGCGCGCTGCCTCTCGCCGGAAGAGCACAGAGCCACCTGCTTCCTCCTCAGCTCATAGATCCCGAACGTGCGCATGGCCTCTTTGGCGACTCTCTCGTCCTCCGGATCCTCCCACCAGATCCTGTCCACGAACGGATATCTCCCCAGCATGACCATGTCCATCACGCTTATCCCGAAGGTCTGGCCGGCCTCGGCGGGAACGCTCGCGACCAGCTTAGCGACCTCGGCCGCCTTCATCGACGATACGTCCTTCCCGTCCACCTCTATGGTCCCGGAGGTCTGCTCATGGACCCTGGAGATGCACTTCATCATCGTCGACTTGCCGCATCCGTTCGGGCCTATCAGACCTATCAGGAGGCCTTTCCCGAACTCCAGGTCCACCCCTTTCAAGGCCTGGAAGCCGTCGAACTCTTTGGACAGCCCTCTGACCCTCAGCACCGGCGTTTCATCCGTCATAGTTGCGCCCCCTCTTCATCAGCATGTATGCGAACACGGGCGTGCCTATCATCGCCGTTATCGCGCCCACAGGAAGCTCGGCGGGAGACATGACCGTCCTGGCCACCAGATCGGCGAACAGCATGAGCATCGCGCCTATCACGACCGACGCCGGCATTATCAGACGGTGGTCGCTTCCCAGAGCCATCCTGCACGCGTGCGGGACGACCAATCCGACGAACCCTATTATCCCGACGAAAGCGACGCAGAGGGACGTCAGGATCGACGCCACCACCATGGTCACGCGCTTGAACCTCTTCACGTTGAGGCCGAGCTGGGCGGCCTGGTCCTCTCCCATGGAGTACAGGTTGAATTCCCTCGCCCAGACCATCGCCGCTATCGATATGCCGACGACCGGCACGAAGACTATCCATGCGTTCTCCCAGGTCACGTTCGCGAAGCTGCCGTACAGCCACCACATGACATCGGTCAGGTTGTCCTTCCCCATGGACATGAACACCGTCTGGACCGACGAGAACGCGAACCCTACTATCGTCCCTGCGAGGATGTAATTGATCGACGACCCGCCGGAGCCTTCTGCGACGGTCATGGTGATGATGAAAGCGACTGTGCCTCCGATGATGGCGGCCACCGGGATTATGTACAGGGTGTTGTCCGCGAGGAACGGGATGCTGAATCCCAGCGCGGTCGCTGCCATCGCAAGACAGCCGGCCCCGGACGATACTCCGGTGATGTACGGGTCCACCAGCGGGTTCCGTATGATCGCCTGGTACATGCATCCGGCTATGGCCAATCCCGCTCCCACGGCGATGGATGCGATGGTCCTCGGCAGCCTGGCGTTGTAGATGTACAGCTCGACCATGTTCAGGTTCCCGTCGCCGCTGAGAGCCTTCCCGACGGACGAGAACAGCGCACCGACAGCTTCGCTGACAGGTATCACCCCTCCCGACGATATCGATATGGATATCAGGAAGGCCAGGACCGACATCAGCGACCCGAACAGCACTATCAGCCTGAACCTCTTCTTCTTGAGCTCTATCTCGGATACGTCGGGACCCTCCAGATCGGATTTCATCCCTTCGTAGCCTCTCTTGAATTGGGAGAGCCACCCTTTCTTAGGCATTCGCAGTCCTCCTGTAAAGCAAAATGAACGCGGCGATGGCGGCCGCCGCAACCGCAAACGTCAGATACCACGACCAATGGGCGAACCCCACGGTCTGAAGGGCCTGGACCCTCTCTTCCTCGGTCCCCTGGCCCTGTATGTCGGAGACGCAGTACACCGCTCCGAAGTCGTTGCCGACGTAGATCTTCCCGTCCACCACGGTAGGCTGGACCATGGAGTAGGAATCCTGGGTGTACGGCGACAGCAGAACTCTCCACAGCTCCTCTCCCGTATCGGAATCCCAGGCGGTCAGCCCGCCGCCGGTCGGCCAGAAAGCGCCCGCAGAATAGTCCATTCCATAAAGAACGCCATCAGCGTCCAAAGTGAGAGCGCCCTTTATCATCTGGTAGTCCTGGGACTTCCACAGCACCTTCCCGTCCCAATCGAATTTGTAGACTGCCGCAGAGGCTTCGCTGTCCCTGCCGTCGGCGCCGGGGAAAGTTTCCGCGCCCGACGAAAGCGGCGATACATAAGTATAGAATCCGTCTCCGACGACGACAGGCGATGTGAACAGAGCGTCCAGCCTCCATTCGGTCCCGTCCTGCCTGTTCGCGGTCTCCCCGGTGATTGGATCCAAAGCGAGAAGATATCCTTCCAGCGAGAAGAGGGCGCCGTCGGTGCATCCCACGAGAAGGATGGAACCATCGGGAGACAGCGATATGGACGCGGCGGAACCCGGAGTGCCGGGCGCGGCTTTGTTGTTGGCCCTCATGTCGATGGCTCTCGTTACCCACACCTCGCTTCCGTCGCCCGCATCCAGGGCGTAGACGTAGCCTTCGTAGCTGCCGATGAACAGCATGCGCTTGCCGCCCGCGTCGCCGATGGTCGGAGCGTGGAAATAGAAGCAGCCTCTGGTGCCGGCATATCCCTCCGGACCGGAATCCGATGAAGGAACATATTCCCAAGCGACATCCATCTTGCCTTCAGGCGACAGGGTCAGCGCCATCACAGTTCCCGATGATGTGCCGAAGTATATCTTTCCGGAATCGTAGATCGGCGTGGTGCCGCCGGTGTAGAACACCCTCCCGTCCCAGAGGACGTCGCCGTCCGGATCCGTGGGGGGATCCGTGCCGACCGCCATCGTATCTCTGACCTCGCCGGTGAGCCTGTCGAAGCAGACGACGTCTCCGCAGGTGAACGTGACGATGAGATACCCTCCGACGATCAGCGGGGTGGTCACCTCGTACCCGGCGCCTTTCCTCTCATGGTACTTCCAGACGACGTCGCCGGTGAACCTGTCCAGAGCATACACCCAAGCATCGGCGTCCTCTCCGGCGCCCCCGTACGTCCCTCCTGTGGTGTGGTACAGCATATCGCCGGCGACCACAAGGCCGGAGTCGACGTATCCGGTCGTGTACGTGTTGTACCACTCGACCGGCATCTCCGGGTCCCTCTGGCCGCAGGATACCGAGACGTTGGAAGCAGAGGAGGAACCTCCCAGCATCGTCCAGGATGTCCTGTATTCCGGCGTCGGAACGGGAGCGAATCCCTCGGGATAATAGCCGAACGCGATCGCCCCCGAGCACGGGGATTCCAGATCGGTACCGGCATCCTTCCAGACGCCGTCCCAATTATACAGGCGCCATCCGCATCCTCCGGAACCTCCGGCCCTTATCCTGTCGGCGACATTCCCATCGACGGATCCGAGAACCTCTCCGAAGGTGCTCCCGCTGCCTTCGCACCACATATATGAGCCGTCTCCGAAATCCACCAGCACCTGCACGCCGGGATCCGCGGAGGACATAGGCGACAGCGGAACTGCCAGCAGCAGAGCGATGGCCAGAACGATTGAGAACCTCATGCGACCGCCCTCTGGTAAGTAAGGTAATCGGCGTAATCGGAGCCCAGGAATTTGGGTATGGTATCCAGCGGATCCCTGTCGGTGAAGGAGTCCGGATGCAACGCCTTTCCGATGAGCTCCGCGGCTTGGCTCAGCCTCGGGCCCGGCCTCGAGAGGAGATCCGCCGCCGACCCCGAGAATACGTACACGTTCCCGTCCCTGAACGCCGGCGTCTCCTTCCACACCGGATCGAAGCGGTCCAGAAGCTCCTCGTACTGCTCCTGCGTGGTTATCTCGCTGCTGTGCACTATGATCATCACCTGGGGCTGCTTGGAGTGTATCTGCTCCTTGGATACCATGAACCAGGAGGACGACTGCGAATCGAACACGTTGGCCCCGGATGCCTTCGAGATTATGTCCGATGCGAACGTCCCGCTTCCGGAAGTCCAAGGCGACGGATCTGCGGAGAGGGCGATGAACGTCCTGACGTCCGGGCTGTATCCTATGACTCCGGAGATCACATCAAGGGTGCCTCTGAAAGCTTGTATGACCGAGTTGGCGTTCTCGCTCATCCCCATGGCGGAAGCCACCATCCAGATGTTGTCGTACAGGGCCTCCACCGTGGTGACGTCATATGTCACGACGCAGTTTATCCCGGACTTCCTGAGCTTGTCCGCCATGGCTATGTGCTCCCCGGTCCCGCCCTCGCAGAACACGATGTCGGGAGCCAGCTTCACGATCCACTCGTAATTGGGGTCGGAGTAACCGCCCACGTTCTTGATTTTCCCCTCCGCCTTGTAGTCCCTGACCTCCGACGGATAGTTGCTGTACAGGTCCGTGCCGACTATGCAGTCCAGCCCGCCGACGGAGCATATGGTCTCGGTGACGGACGGCGCCAGGGACACGACCTTCAGAGGCTCCCCCGTCTCCAGGGAGCGCCCGGAATCGGCGTAGCTGTAGTACGTGAACCCGGACTGATCCGTGCCTGGGACCACATCACCAGCGCCGGACGCCCTCGCCCAGGCCACGATGTCCCCTTTCCCCAGGGATACCGAGGAGGGATCGGCGCAGGCCTCCCATCCGCCGCCGGACAGCACGTACATCCCCCATTTCTTGCCTTGGAGATTCGACTGCTCGTTGACCGAGTAGACTATAGTGCGCTCATCGTCCTGGTATACTACAGGGTATCCTCTCAGTTCGCAGGCCTTCTCCAAAGCTTGGTACCCGTCCATCCCCGATCCGAAATCCAGCGTTACCCATACGGTGTCCCAATACCCGAAGTCGATGACCACCCCGCTTCTGCCTTCGGCCTCCGATTGGGTCAGCCCCATGGCCGGGGTCAGCACCAATACCGCCGCGATGGCGGCCGCAGTGATGGCCAGCTTCTTCCGGGCGGCGTTCATGACAGCATCGCCTTGGGAATGTCGGACGGGGTGGGAATGTCCACCGCTGTCCCGTCCTTGGTGGTGGTCTGGAGGATCACGGCGTAGTAGCGGTACTTCTCCATGTCGTACATCCCGAAGGTGGTCTGGTTGTAGTCCCACTGGCGGGTGTCGTCCAGGGTCTTCGCGTTGGGGTTGTAGGTATACTGGGACCAGTACGTCCACTTCTTGTCGCCTATGTCGGTGTCGCTCCATCCGAGGAACTCGTTGAACCATCCGAAGGACGCCGGGCGCACGCCGTGCTGGTAGTAGCCTGTCTCGCCGTCCAGAGTGTAAACCCTATAGTCCCACGATGGATCGGCCAGCATTTCGAGCTTGGACTCCGGGAATATGTAATCGCGTACAGCATTGGCAAGAGCATCGCATGCGTTGGTTCCGGTCCCTTTTATCCAGAACCCTTCCCTGACGTCGTCATCGGAGAGTCCGGCCTTGGACAGCCAGCGGTCCAGCGCGACGAGCTTCTCCTTGACCTCCTTGAGCGTGGAAGCCCTGATCTCGTCGATGTCCGGGATCTGGAAGAAGAAATAAACGGTCTGTTCGACCATCAGATCGGGAAGACTATAGTCTGTCCCGGACGAGGTGCTCTTTTTCTCGGAGAACTCCAGCGCCAAGGTCATGCCTTCGGCCATGTCTGAATCCGCGGCGTGGACCCAGGTCTCCGGGGCCTTCCATCTGAACACCACCCACGAATGGGTTGAATCGTTCGCCTGGCCCCTGAATGCTTTCACGTTCCCGTTGTTGGAGAACTCCACGTCGTTCCCGAGAGCGCTTTTCACGATCTCCTGGACGGTATTCCCTCTGCCCTCGAACGCGGCGTAGGAATCTCCGATTTTGACGCGCACGTGGGCGCCTATTCCGTCCCCGGACGGATCCGCCGAAGTGTATGTGATGACGTACACCGCGGAATCGGCGGCCGAGAACGTGACCTTACCGGAGGAATAACTTCCTTTGACAGTCTCGGAGGTTTCCCCCAGCTTCGCGGCGCCGATGTTTCCGGCTGTCTCGCCGGACTTCAGGGAATATGGAACCGAAACTTCTGCGCTCTCTTTGAGCGGGACTTCCGAGCCGCCGGAAAGGAACTTTATGTCATATGCCGGACGCCCGGAATATTTCCATGCGTATTGCTCCGGCACATCCGTTGGTTCCGCGGAAACAGCCAGATCTTTCCCGCCCAATCCGGACAGGCTCTTGGAAGCGATCCTGAGCGTCGCGTCTTTCAGGACAACGCTCATCCTGGCGTCTCCGCCTGCGATCGCGCCCACAGCTTCGGATGGCAGCGTAAGTTCGGACCCGGACGATTTTATGGTTATGGATTTGGATCCGGAGGATATTCCGTCGACTATGGCCTTGACCTGGGATTGGGACAATGTCCCGGACGATCCCGCATCGATCTCCACGTCCTTCGAGTCGTCGGAGCCTTGGCCCATAGCCAAGAATGCGGCCGCCACCACCACCACGGCGACGATGGCTATCAAAGCGACGATAAGTTTGGCGTTCATCTTTTCACCCCTTATGTTCCAAGACTCCGTAGCCCGGAGGGAATGCGGCAGTCAGCTGCACCGCCCCGCCGATGTAGTATCCCAGAGCCTGGAAGGACAGCTTGCCTCCGGAGACTTTGCCGACAACTTCGTGGACCGTTTTGTTGGCGTAATAGCAGATCTTCACAGAGTCCTCGTCGGGAGCTTCGGTGTCGATCGAGACGGTGATGCTGAGGTCCCCGGTGACGCCCTCGCCCTTGACGGTGATCGCGAGGCATTCCGCGTCCGGGATTGCTTCTCTCAGCCTGGCCACAGTCGACCCGAGCTCGCTGGCCTTCACGGCTGTCACCGCCACTCCGTCGTCGAAGTTCCCGGTGACATAGAGCCCATTGCCGTTGGTCACTGTCCTCTCGGAGTTCTCCGACCAGACCGCGGTCAGCACGATCGGATTATCGAACGGATACACCGTGCCGACGTCGTATCTGATGCCATCGTAATACCATCCCAGGAACGTGCACCCGGTCCTGACCGTCTCCGGCAGGGACGCTATCGGCTTGGTATACGTAGCGGTGAATTCGCCTTCCACAGAACTGCCGCCGTCGGCATTGAACGATAGAACGCTGACCTTCTTCCATACAGGTTCCAGCGCCACATCGCGGAGCACCTTCGTCACG
>JAEEGL013831196.1_pt1 | contig 10486 bp, 7 predicted proteins | sample 9134231 | NCBI WGS metagenome assembly JAEEGL01 (sample SAMN16246548, study PRJNA631951) | gut metagenome | biome: gut microbiome; feature: rumen; material: fiber-attached | host: Bos | place: Iran: Karaj | collected 2018-10 | reverse complement strand
AGCGTAAGAGTTCCGGTAACATTGTTATCATAATATTCCCAGGGCTTGGCAACCGATTCGCCTACTGCCTTGAGTCCCGCGAAATGGATGACGGCACTGATGCCCTCCTTCGAAAAGATCTCCTCAAGTGCCCCTCGGTCCCTGATGTCCGCATTGTAGAATCCGGGCTTTTTGCCCGTGATAGCTTCTATCCTTCCGAGAACCTTCTCATTTGAATTGCTGAGATTGTCAAGAATAACTACGTCTTTTCCGGAGCCAAGCAGCTCTACGACTGTATGACTTCCTATAAATCCGGCTCCGCCGGTAACCAGTATCTTTCCCATAAAACCTCCTTTATGAATTACCATATGATAATTTAACCCTAAGGAATGCCCTAAGGGAAGAGTCAAGGGCTATTCTTAATCAAATCTTCAGAGAATCACTCCGTTCTTTTCCAGAAGAGCCTGTGCGCTCTCAACCGAATCCACACCGGTCTTGTTCTTGATGGGAGCGAATTCCTTCTCCCTTACAACCTCGAAGGGAAGGCAGCTGTCACACTGATGGATCATATCAAGCACAAGATTCTCATACTTGTATCCGTTGGGTGACTCGGGCTTGAAAAGATTTCCGTCCCCGTCAAGACAGGGTATCTTCTTTTCAACGATATGAAGAGGAAGAGCTCCGTTAAGGATCTTCTCAAGCTGTGCGGTGGAGAAAAGATAGTTGAGGATAACGCCGAAGTTGTATGCGGGATCACCCTTTTCATTCTTCGCGTTCATAAGATCCTCGGTAAGATCGTAATACTCTACGATGGAGGGCTTTCCGTCCTCAAGGCAGATGACACCGACCTTCTCATCGGGAGCTGCTTTTCTTACAACCTTTGAACCTACGGTGCAGTTTTTTGCAATGGTCGCACCCACGAATACGGGATCTGCGATCCTCTGAAGGACATTATCCACCGCAAAAACATTGAACCACTCGATCCCGTTTGCATGAACATTATCGAGAAGTCCCGCATTTACCAGGGATACGAACCACCCGCCGTTTCCGTTGGGGCTGGTCGCCATGCGGCCCTTTTCCTCAAGATAGATCTTGCCGTTATAATCGGTTGCCGCAGCCATCGCCTGCATAAAGAAATGAACATAGCTTTCGGGATATCCGAAGAAATTCTTCTCCTTCAGGAATCTGACGGTTGCGTCATTATTTTTCTCGGAAGTCATGATATAAATATGTACGAATGCGCCTGCCTTGTCGGTGACATCCTTAAGATTATTGAAAAGACACTCGAAGATATAGAGTTCCCTGGTCTTGCCCACATTGTACATTCCCTTGGGATCGTCGGAACCAAGTCTGGTGCCCATTCCGCCTGCAAGAAGCAGTGCGGCTACCTTGCCTGCCTTGATGGCATCAAGTCCGACTCTTTCGAATTCTTCCTTTCCGGCTTCTATCTCGGGGATCTCCATGCAATCGAGAGGGCTGATGACTCCTCTCTTTCCGAGCTCCTCCTGGTGTGCACAGTTTTCCTGAATACTCATATCGGTTGTATCAATCTGTGCAAGAAGAGCCTCCTTCTGTTCATCGTTAAGCTCTTCGTAATATCTGAGCACCTGCATCTGTCCGTATTTTTCAAGTTTTGCCTTAGCTTCTTCTAAATTCATTCCGGTTCTCCTGTTATAAAAATTCTCTTACGGGATCATAGCACTGAGCGTACCGAATCCCCAAAAAAACACCCGGGAATGAATATTCCCGAGTGCCGTGATCTGTGTCATTGCATGAAATCAAGCTGCCTTATAAGCATTGATACCCGCTTCCGATGTCAGGTCATATGTGGGATAACCGGTAGGATATACCTTAACCTGATTCAGATCCGCATCATAGCTTACCGTAAAGGTTCCTCCGGGCGGAATAACATGTCCGGAAACCTTCGGAGTCTCATTGATGGTTCCGGGAAGATATGCGGAATTGACCTCAATGGTTACAGCGATCGATCCCGCACCGGAAGTGTTACCCTCCGCAATGTCCGCAAGGAATGCCTCCCTTATCTGGTCCGCACTCTGAATGTCACGTGAACGTCTGGACTGTTCAACGTACTTGATGAACTGAGGCGCAAGCAATCCTATCAGAACAGCCATGATCGCTATAACGATTATCAGTTCCACAAGCGAAAAACCCCTATTCTCTTTCATAATATTTCCTCCCCTAGTGTAAACAAGTGTATGATTGATCAGATCATACATCTTAAATTTACCCTTTTTTAATCGCAAATACAAGGGGGAAATGCCGTAAAATCGCACGTTTCCATAACTTTCAGAAACTATCGGGGGTTCCGAAAACGGTTTTTGAAACAGTTTTCGGCCTTTGTCAAAATTCTGACGATCTCCCCGGCAAAAAACGGGAGGCAAAGGAGAGTGAAAACAAAGAAGGGAAGGATATATCTGCTCTTGTTTTCCCAGAATGTGAAAAAGACGAATCCACCGATCAGATAAGTATATGCAAGGATCAAGGTAACCGGGATCTCCTTTTTCTTTTTGAAAAGAAGAAGCAAAGCCATAATAAACGCACTTAAGAAAACAACGCTCTGATATGCATTGGAAATTCTCATCAGCCGTCCGTATCTTGCTCCGTTATAAAGGTCCGTCAGCCATCCGGGAGGATTATCCGCATCCCTTCCGGATCTGTTATCCCAGACCCCTGTGGTCGAAAGTGCCTCACAATCGGGTGCCGTCCATTCCTGACGTATCTTGGCGGCAAAAAAGCACCTTGCGTACACCCTGTCGGACCTGAAAGCATCAATTCTTTCTCTCAGATCTTTTTGTGCTGCCTCTTCTGCAGCTTCGGAATCAAATCCGTTTTCCTCGTATATGCCCTGATTGTATCTGTTGTAGATCCCGGGGCAACCGTTTGTTTCCTGAAGCCCCATGACAAGCCAGCAGACAGACGGAACGCCCTTGCCGCTCTCATATCCGGACTTAACTTCAAAAAAGCGATCGATCGCCGCAAAGGATAAACCGGCTGCCAGCACCATGCATATGCCCGTGACCAGAAAACGCACCTTTAAAGCCTTTACTGCCTGAACCAGCAGCGCGATCAATGCGGCGATCAGGAATATCCAAATCTGCTTTCTGAGCAAAAAAGAAACTGCCGCGGAAATGCAGAGCAGCACGGCATCGGCTTTTCGGGATCTTTTGATATATCTGACAAGGAATAAGACCGCAAGAAAAGAAAACGCTACCGACCCGAGATCGCCGTACATGTACGGAAGATACAGAGTAAGAGGAACGCATGCGGGGATCGCAAAACAGTAAACAATCCTCGAAGCCGGCGATACACCCTCGGTCTTAAGGATACTGTATCCGCAATAAAGGATCATCTGAGGATAGATTAGATGGAGGAACTGAAGGCAGATGAACATATCCTCCCTAAACAGCGGATAAAGAAGATAGTAAAAGAATGCCAGGCCTTTTTGCTGAGGATAGATACTGATATATCCGCCCGGTCCGAACATGGCATACTGAATGTCCTGTCCTTCGAACCTTGCATAAACTCCGGCATAGAAGGTATTGATCTGGTCGCCGTCCATCATATACGGATGCTCGCCGATATAGAAAAATCCCGCAAGAAGAATGCATACCGACACTGCGTAAAGAACGTAACGCGAAATGCTTTCGGAATACCTGCCGGTTTTCCCGGTGATAAACGAAAGAACACAGACGGCAAAAACAAACAAACCAAACGCAGCCGTCTGACCGGCAGGCGAATCGGACAGATACACGGATTCAAGCTCCATATAGCCGCGAATGAAAAAGGTTCCGCTCAGGCAGTACCACGAGATCAGTCCAAGGGCTGCCACAGCGATAACCAGCATAAAGGTGAGTGCGACATTCACAGATATTAAATTGATCTTATTTTTCTTTTTTGTCATCAGATCTCAAGTCCCGAAAAGAATCTGTCGAACGCCTCGCCTCCCGCATTCTTCATAAGAAGGCTCTTAAGCTCCTGCTTATCATCTCCAAGGCTCTTCATCATTGCCGGCCTGTTTCCGTCGTCGACACAGCCGTATTTTTCGAGGATGCCGAAATGAGCTTTATCGGGATAATTGTCCCTTACCGCAAGCCAGCTCTCGTTTCCGTTTTCGGAGCCCTGCCTGTGGCTGTAGATATACCCGGTAAAAGTTTTTTCGTAATTCGGAAGAAGCCCCTCCGGGTGAAGGAGTCTCTGTATGCAGAGAGACGCCTTGATCACTCTCTGTCCGCTCATATATGCATCACGGTCGCTTAAGCCCACCTCTTCCTCACCGCAGAGTATCTGGTTGGTAAAGCCCTCATCATCCGCCTGCAAAAGGAAGGATGAAATCCATGCATCAAACCGGATGAACCACTCTTCGTTAAGTTCCTCGACGTCGGATAATCTCGCGGGGCCCGAAAACCTCACGGAAAGAGCAAACAGCGCAGCCTTGTCCTCGGACATTCCCGGAAAAGAAACCTTCTCCAAAGAGCTGCATCCTGTAAATATCCCGTCCCCCGCTTCACACAGGGGCATCTCGAGTTCCTTGAGATTGCTGCAGTGGGCAAAGCCGAAATCACCCACGCTCTTTACGGATGAGGGAACGGACAGCCTGCGAAGGGTCTTCTTGCCAAGGAAAGCCTTCTTGCCTATCGCAGTCAGCTTTACCCCGTCAAATGGATACTCCGGAAGAACAAGCGAAGTAAACCTGCCCTTGCATGTGCTCAGGACCGCTTCGTTTTCTTTTATCGCATATACCAGGCTTCCTTCCGGGTACTGTATTTCCTTATCCAAATCTTCCTCCGCAGGATTCGTCAGATATCAAATTTTGCAATCTGCTCTTTGAGTTCCAGGCCTCTTTCGGAGATCTCCATATCTCCGGCCAGCTTCTCGTAATCTTCGTTTCCGAATGTTCCTATGAACCTTGATGACCAGGTATCAGATGTAAGTCTGGTCGCAAGTATCATTGGTTCATTTCCGCCTTCGCAGGCTTTCCTGACAAATGATATCAGATTTGTAAGTCTATATGAAGAGCTCATGGCTTTTTCCTTAAGCCTGCCGACTTCAGCGTTATACTCCGAAAGTACGGGATGAGGTCCGTCCGCCCCGGTGCCGGCTTTGTCCGCTTTCAGGCAGTCATTGTAAAAGTCGATGACACGGAGCAGGGATCTTTTACGGTGTCTGGTGATCATTCCGCGTTCCTGAAGGCTCTTAAGGTTGCCGCTCTGCGTATCCAGTGCTTTCCTTACGACATCACGCACTGCCGCATCATCCGCATTCTTTTCCGTCATATCCTTAACGGCCTTCATAACGGGTGTGAGCATCTGAAGAGCCTCCGCATAAACGAGCGTCTCCTTCATGTCTCCGGAGACGGATTCCGTGAGCATGGACAAAACGGAAAGCCTTTCGTCAAAGCTTGCCCCCTTCATTTTCTCATAAATGCTCTCGGGTGCCGTTCCGTTAAGTATCTCCGCGATATGATAGTCCGTCTTGTACTTGATGTACAGATCGTAATAAGCCGCGAAATCCTTCGCTACCCTCTCGCTTCTCAGGTACTGGCTGATAAGGGTTTCGTCTACGGTTATCTTTTCATCTTCGCTCAGCTTCATCATCTCGGAAAGATCTTCCCAGCCTCTCGCAGTCACATAAGCCCTGCCGTCGGGAGACATATCCATGACATAGAAATCTTCCTTCTTTACATCAAGGTATGCGAGGATCGCACCGTGTAGATTCTTCTCACGCGCATAATCCATCCAGGCCTTAAGATCAGGCTCGACTGTTATCACCTTCATCCTGTCGAGAGTCGCAACGTCAAACTCCCTCACTGATCTGTTGTACTCTGGAGGATTTCCCGCAGTCACGATCACCCAGCCGTCCGGAAGTGAGTGACGTCCGAAGATCTTGTACTGAAGAAACTGAAGCATCGAGGGGCCGAGAGTCTCGGAAACGCAGTTTATCTCATCGAGGAAAAGAATACCCTCCTTAACTTCTGTCCTTCCGATCGCCTCGTAAACCGATGCTATGATCTCACTCATAGTGTACTCGGTTATGGAATACTCCCTGCCTTCAAACTGCTTTGTGGTGATATAGGGAAGGCCGAGAGCGGACTGCCTCGTGTGATGCGTCATCGAATACGAAACAAATGCGATGCCCATCTCGGATGCGATCTGTTCCATAATCGCAGTCTTTCCGATTCCGGGTGCACCCAGCATAAAGATAGGACGCTGTCTTACCGTGGGAATGCAGTAATCTCCGTATTCATCCTTCTTGAGGTATATGCGTACCGTATCCTTTATTACCTGTTTTGCGCTTGCTATGTTCATTTCAGTTCATCCTCCTCAATAACTGCCTTCATGCTCCACACAGGCGGAGCCGGGCGGGATGTGTCTTCGTTCAAAAAAGCAAATATGACATCGAATTCGGGCTTTCTGTCCGGATAAATCCCGTATCCGTCGGTGAAATATATCAGTCCTTTAAGATCGTCGAATTCCCTCGCTTCCTGCAGGCTCTTTACGTAATCGAAAACCGGCCTGAAATCCGTCGCGCCTCCCCCGACCAGCTTCATATTGCTCAGAAGAGTATCAAGCTGTGATAAATCGGAAAGCTTGTCGTCCCTTTCGACCTCCGCATCACACTGGATTATGTGTATGTTGATCTTCCTGAAAAAGCTTTCGCTGCGCTTAAGCAGATCGAAGGTCTGTCTTATGAACTTCTTTACCGTCTCCCCGCTGCAGGATGCGGATGTGTCAACAGCTATGACAAAATCCCTGATCCTCTTGTCTTCCCTGTACTCGAGAGGTTCTATAAGAGGCATATTGTCATAGTGTTCGAGGCCGTACGTGTAATAGATATAATCGAATTCATCATCGCTGAGTCTTGTATGTTCACCCGTGACGACGAAGTGCTCCAGGATCCTCTTATAGTCGTATTTTACCGCAGAGCCTTCCAAAAGGTTTTTCTCAAGCGATTCGCCGGAGGCGCCTTTCTTTGAGAAGCTCTTTATTTCGGCAAGCACCTGTCTCGATATCTTCTTCCACTCCTCTTCGGTCATCTGTATCTCCGGAGAAGAGTCCGGTCTCCACAGATCGTGGGAATCGAGGGCAAATGCCCTTTCATATTCCATTACTCTCGAAGGAGTCAGCGGATTTTTCCTGAAATACCTGTACAGACTTTCCGCAGAAAGCTTGCCCACATCCTCCCTCAGAACCTTCAGCATTCCGGCAGTGGCAAGATCCGTATCAAGTCTTATGCAATCCTCATCAAGCTCGGCGATCACGTTTTCGACGGAGATATCGCACGCAAGATCCCACAGTACGCGGTCGGTCCTTTCCCCGGAGAACGGATGGGCAAAGATATGATGCAGCATCACGTGGAAGATGACACGGGCAGGAAGCCTGAAATCCTTCTGCGCCGCCCGTATGATGTTCACGGGATCGTAAATAAACCTTCCGATTCCCGAATAAATATTCCCGCAGCCGGGGCGAGCCTCACTTTTAAGTTCCATAAGGCTTCTGTCCAGGAATCTGAACGACATCATTATCTCATCCCTCGCAAGCTCTATGATCTTCGAGGAAAGAGTCATGATCTCCTTTGTTTCGTTTTTCTTTTCTTTATCATCCATAAAGTATCTTCAGAAAAAAGGAACGCTTATTGGGCGTTCCTTTTACAGTATCCCGGTATCTGTATTATCATTCACCCTTTAAGTACTTTTCTTCAAACTCCGATACGGGTATGGGCTTGGAAAAATAATAGCCCTGGAAGTTATGGCACCCGCATTCTTCGAGGAAAGCTTTTTGTTCCTCAGTTTCGACTCCCTCGGTAATGACCGAAATCCCGATATCAATCGCCATATTTATGACGTTGGAAAGAATGAATCTGGATTTATTCAGCGTGTCGGCATCCTTGATATCACGAAGGAACATCATATCTACCTTCAGCACATCAACCGGTAGTATCTTGAGAGTGTTGAGCGATGAGTATCCGCATCCGAAATCATCCATCTCTACAATGAACCCGTCGTTTCTGAGTCTTCTGATAACTTCCAGAACGGTTTCGACATTACCCATCATTGCAGTCTCGGTTATCTCAAGTCTGAGCTGCTCCGGCCTTATTCCGTACTTGCCTGCATATCCCGTTATATCGCCGTATACATCGGTAAAATAGAAATCCCTGGGAGATATGTTCACAGAAAGATACATATCCTCATACCCCTCTTCGTTCCACCTTCCGATGATCTTACAGGCGTATTCCCACATATAGCGGTCGACCCTGGCAATAAGTCCTGTCTTCTCAAGCACTCCTATGAACTTTCCCGGAGGAAGCATTCCCTTTGTCCTGTGATCCCATCTGATCAGGCACTCCCCGCCGCTTACTTTTCCGTCCGAGGCAACCTGCGCCTGGATGAAAGGAATGATCTCTCCGGCCTCCATGGCATCATCGACACTTCCGGTCACCATCTGTTCCCAGAGGATGGACTCGCGGACCGAATCGTCATAATATGCAATTACTTTCTGCATATCGTTCTTGATGCCGTCTATCGAAAGGAACGCCCTGTCATATACCATCTGACTGGTCAGATCGGCCGCATCAACATTACAGACACCAACCTGCATCGTTACGGGATATTTGTAATCTCCCCTGTCTATGTAAAGAGACCTGCAGATCCTGGTAAAAAGCACGGGATCGAAATCATCTTTTTTCAAAAAGATGCCGAAACGGTCGCCGGTTATACGTCCAACAATACCTGCGGGACCGATCATCTCTGAGAACCTGCCCGCAATATCCTTGAGTACATCGTCGGCCCTGTCGGTTCCGAACACCTCATTGATACTCTTAAACCCCGTGATGTTGGTGACCACCGCCACATATTCCCTGCAATCCTTGCGTGCAAGTTTTTCGTCCGTAAGCCTGTAAAGAGAGTTGATATTGTATAGTCCCGTGAGGGAATCGTGCATCGCAAGAAATCTTTCCTTTTCGAGCTCAACCTCTTCATCGGTACGGTCCTTGATCTTGGCATAGAAGCCGCAGTAATCATGACGGCTGTCATAAACATCGCACACGTCGATCTCATAGATCGTATCGATTCCGGTCTCTTCGTCGGTGATACGCTTTACCGCCGAGTATGAATTGTTGATCGATTCCTCGTTCTCGGTAAGCTTTTTAAAAATGTCGTACGCCTTTCCGTAATCGGAGTCGGCTATTCCGAACAGATCCGCAAAGCTGTGGTTTATGAATACAACCCTTCCTGTATTATCGAAAAGAACTATTCCGCTCTCGGACGATCTGATCGATGCAGAGAGCAGACTGTTGATAAGAGTTGCGGGCTTGTAAAGTGTCGTAAAGAAAACTATCAGAAGACCCGTGATACCGTATCCGATCAGTGATGCATCGACGGGGCTGTTGGAAACCATAACTCCGATATACCACAGAGCGGTTACGAGAAGCGAACCGGCTATGCAGTAATATTTTACCCAGTAGATAGCGGCATATCTGCTTGCTTTCCAGAGAAGAAAAGCGATTCCGAGAAGCACGGCAAAAGTACAGAGCGCTCCGTGAACATAGTAATACCATTCTCCCGACACTCCGTAGAAGATCCTGTTCATGATAAGCGAAGAGGAACCGGGGCCGCCCGGGACAGCTGCAAGCTCGGAAGGGTCAACCACACGTATTGTGTAAACATGGTGGAATTTATAGTTAAACGCAACGGAAATGCAGTCAAAAAGACAGAGCGAGCGGAATATCATGGTGTAAGCTTTCCGCCTGTAGGGAATGTCACAATAATACATTACGAACCTGAGCAGGAAAAACAGCATCATGTCCATGCTTATATACAGAAGACTGTATCCAATCTCTGCCACTTCGTAATGCCTGGTCATTGTGACACAGCCGTCAAGTATGAAAGGAGGGAAGGCCGCGACAAGGAGACACGTGATATATCCCTTGTAGGGATTATCATGCGTGATGACCGCAAATATGCTTATCGCATACAGTACCATAAAGATTGTGAGAAGTATCATGAACGTATATGAGATCATGTTTTCCCCCGCCTCGGATATACTATTAATTTAGCCCAAAAACGCTTTTTTTACAAGGATTCCCGGCCATTTCACAAGACCGAAAAAGACAGCTTCTGCCACCTGTGTGAGCGACCCGCAGACTCTTTTTTCCCATAAAAAAGACCCGCGGATGGCCTCCGCGGGTCTTCATTTTCGTCATGTGCTATTTGAAGAATGCAACGATCTCTTTGAGATTGTCCGCCTGTTCGCTGACACCCTTTATCCTGTCCGCAATCTCTTTGATGGAGGTTGCGATGTTGTCCGTGCTTGCGGAAACCTCAGCGTTGGATGCGGCATTTTCTTCGGATATGGCGGAAAGATCCGTTACGTTGGCAACGATCCTCTCCTTGATACTCTGAAGTGAGGATGTCTTCTCATCGATTCCCTTGATTCCGTCAACAGACTCTGCGATGGCCGCTTCGAGTTTTTCAAACTCATCCTGTGCCTCT
>JAEEGL012829786.1_pt1 | contig 10486 bp, 9 predicted proteins | sample 9134231 | NCBI WGS metagenome assembly JAEEGL01 (sample SAMN16246548, study PRJNA631951) | gut metagenome | biome: gut microbiome; feature: rumen; material: fiber-attached | host: Bos | place: Iran: Karaj | collected 2018-10 | reverse complement strand
GTTCGGAATCTGACGCCCAATGAACAGAGTGATAGTCACGCTCATAGGCAAGGACAGGGTCGGCCTGATCGCCGCGGTTTGCACCTATTTCGCGGATAACGGGATCAACATCCTCGACATCAAGCAGACCACGGTCCAGGAATTCATCAATATGATGATGATCGTCGACATCGAAGGGTACGAAGGCACCTTCAAAGACATGTCCGAGGGCCTCGACAGAGTCGGGAAGGACATCGGGTGCATCATCAGGGCCCAGCGCGAAGACATTTTCGACATGATGTACAAGGTCTGAGTCCCATGACCGAACTGAAGGAAGTCTTCGAGGCCAACGACATGGTCCTCCACGAGAACCTGGACGTCAGGACGATCACCATGGGGATCAGCCTCCTGGACTGCATCGACCCGGATCTGGACGGGCTCTGCGCGAAGATATACGGCAAAATAACGGAATACGCGAGGGATCTTGTGGCTGTCGGCGACGAGATCGGCCTGGAATTCGGCGTTCCGGTGATCAACAAGAGGATCTCCGTCACCCCCATCGCGCTGGTGGGCGGTGCGGCGTGCAGATCCCCGGAGGATTTCGTGAGGGTGGCCGAGACCCTGGACAGGGCGGCGAAAAAAGTCGGCGTCAATTTCATCGGCGGATACTCCGCGCTGGTGCAGAAAGGGATGACCCCGGCGGACATGAACCTTATACTGTCCATCCCCGAAGCGCTGGCCAGTACCGAAAGGGTGTGCTCGTCGGTGAGCCTCGGATCCACGAAGGCCGGGATCAACATGGACGCGGTCAGGCTCATGGGGGAGATAGTGAAGAAGACCGCGGAACGCACTGCGGACAGCGATTCCCTCGGATGCGCCAAGCTCGTGGTCTTCTGCAACCCGACCGACGACAATCCCTTCATGGCCGGGGCATTCCACGGCGTCACCGAAGCGGACTGCGTGCTGAACGTCGGGGTAAGCGGGCCGGGAGTGGTCAAGACCGCCCTGTCCAAGGTGAGAGGGGAGAACTTCGAGATCCTCTGCGAAACTATCAAGAAGACCGCGTTCAAGATCACCAGGGTAGGCCAGCTGTACGCCAAGGAAGCCTCCGAAAGGCTGGGGGTGCCGTTCGGCATCGTCGACCTGTCGCTTGCACCTACGCCCGCCGTAGGGGACAGCATCGCGGACATAATCTGCGAGATGGGCATGGAATACGCCGGGGCCCCCGGGACCACCGCCGCGCTCGCGATCCTCAACGATCAGGTGAAGAAGGGCGGGATCATGGCTTCCTCATATGTCGGAGGCCTCAGCGGAGCGTTCATACCTGTGAGCGAGGACAGATCCATGGCTGAGGCCGCGGACATCGGAGCCCTGACCCTGGAGAAGCTGGAGGCGATGACCTGCGTCTGCTCCGTAGGGCTCGACATGATCGCCATCCCGGGCGATACCCCTGCGACCACCGTCTCGGGCATAATAGCCGACGAGATGGCCATTGGCATGATAAACCAGAAAACCACCGCGGTCAGAGTCATACCGGTTATCGGCAAAGGCGTAGGAGATGTCGCGGAATTCGGCGGGCTCCTGGGCGAAGCGAAAATCATGCCTGTGAACAGGTTCGGATGCGCCGAATTCGTGAACCGCGGCGGAAGGATCCCTGCTCCGGTCCACAGCTTCAAAAACTGATTCCTGCCGTCCCTCCGCGCGGGGGCGGCATTTTATCTTCGATTTATCGACAGACGGAACGGAATAGCGCCCGCGCCGCTGTCACAGAGAATAAATCAGAACAAGAAAAAAAGGTTGGGAGGCACATGAAGTGCCCGAGAACCGGTGAAGATGCGTAGGTGGGGGCAGAGGGATTTGAACCCTCGTCAGCGGGTTTCCACTGCGGGGGGAGCTACCCCCCACGGAATTGAATGAGTCATCGCTCCAGTTATTCATCATAACTTCAGCAAACCCATTTACAATCACTCTCAATAACTGGAGCCCACCAGTCTGCCAGGTTAGCCTATACCCCCTTGAGTGTGATGGCGAGTTGCGATCACTTCTTACGCATCTTCGCTGCTCTCTTTCTTCTTCTCATTTTTTTCTTGCGCCATTTCCAACGCTGGTTGCCGCGTTTCTTCCAGGCGCGTGAGCCTCTCTTCATGTGACTTCCTTCCTTGAATGCGTCATCACCGAGGGTGATGCATCCTTGGCGGGCCCGTCGGGATTCGAACCCGAGGCGTCTGGCTTAGAAGGCCAGCGCTATATCCTGGCTAAGCCACGAGCCCACTCTAACCCAGCCATCATCTCATACGATTTAAAGGTTTAGTTGAGTTGTGGAACGGGACGATGCTAAATACGGGTGCAATCTCGCATCGATTCTGCTCTCAAAATCCCAATCTTGTACGCAGCGATTCGAAATCCATGAAATCGGATACGGAGCCCACTCCGGCAAACATCATGACAGCCTCCGCCACGCATGTGATTCCGAGCAGAAGCAGAATCGGCCACAGGTTCAGCAATTTTCCGAAAAGCTTCACCAAAGACTCTGCAAATCTGCACAACCCATAGACTATGGCGCCGACGATCAGCGAAATGATGATGCGGGGCCAGCCTTCCGACAGAAATGTCAGGTCAATGGCATCGGCTATCATAACCCCGTTCAAACCGCCCAATGCGATATAGACGATTGCCATCAGCAGCAAAGCGGCAATCGCCGAGAAATTGACGTTGCGGAAAGGCCTTATGATCAGCGCGAAAGCCGTAATCGCGATCAGAATGGCGGCGAACGTGCTCCACTCCGAATAGCGGGCCACCGCTTCGATGAGCATGCCCACTCCGAATATGAAGCCGGCGGCGGTCAAAACTACGTACTTCCCATCCTTATCTTTGGCATATTTGATGGCTATGGCCATCGCCAGAATGCCGCCTATAAGAAGTATCGTCTGAGGCAGATTGCCCTGGATCCAAGCTATGGCCTCATCAATTTCCATTGGATTCCAGATGCAGCTGCAACCTAAAAATGTTGTTGGAAGGGGAAAGATGCCGCCTCAAACGGGCGGCTTTGATTTCAAGCGATCCTTGTTCCTGCGGCAGGTGTCGCACTCTGGTCATAAATCGCGACTGTGTTGAAGCACCAAACCGCGTTGGCTTTCAGCCCTATCGCAGAAAGCTTGAGATTCATTTTGTCCACTGCGCGACCGCTGGTGAGACGCTCCGGATTCTCCAGAATCAACTCATAGGAAGTCGTGCCAGAAGTCAGAAGGATCGAAGCTTTTTTGGTGGTGCGAAGGTTTTCGGCAGCTTTCTTCATGAGAATCTCTCCTACCAAAACCTTCCCTACCTCGAGAGGGCAGAGATCAATGCTTCCGCATGCTATTGCATGGGGCTGTCCTGCGCGGTCGCAGGTGACTAAAACTTTGACTGTGTCGGGGACGAAAAGGTCAGCGACGTTTTTGGGAATTACAACCATCCATATTCACCTAACGCAATAATTATCTCCAACAATATTTATAATAATCGATTATCTGATGGAATATTAAAATATTGATAGATACAATAAATAGTAATGGAGGATATTTATATTGACAATATGGCCACCACTAATAACCTTAAATCAACATAATATTGCCTTTATTAATTTAAGTATAATATGTCAGTATGGACGAATCATTCGACAGCAAAGAGTCGCCTTTACAAAATATTACATTTACTTACACAGAAAAGAAAGTGTGGGAAAAGGTCCGCATGGATTACGCAGGCATAGCCGAGTTGCGCACAGAAAACGGAAAGTACAGCAACCTTGCCCTGATGCTGTCTGACCAATGCCCTTGGACAACAGAAATTGAAATAAGCGGACGGAAGGGAACCATCGGCGGCCCTGTATTGAAGCAGTATTATGAGATATTGGATGCTATCTGCAATATCGAGAAACCTAATCCCGAAAAGAAATACACTGTGGAACGGTATCCGAAAAGGGTGATCAGGGAGGCTGCCGTCAATGCTGTCGTCCATCGCGATTATGGCATGGGCGAACCGATAACCGTATGTGCAGATCTGGAATCGGCGAACATAACTTCGCCGGGGGGCGTATGGGTCACCGACAAGAAGGAAAACGGCCCACTAGCCAGAAACTCCGGGCTGGCCAAATTTTTCCGCGCTTTGGAGGGATTCAGCTTCCGCGGGAATGGAATAACATCAATCAAACACTGCTACAGGATGACGCCGCAGATGCCTTCCGCATCGTTTACCGACAGCCATTTCACCATAAATCTCCCGGCCATCAGCGTGGTATCTTCAGCATACGAAATTCGCAAAGAGAAAATCGAGAACATAATAGCCGCTTTCAATGGCGCTTCTGTAAGCACAATTGCCGAGAATACGATGCTTTCGCCGCAGTATACGAGGCGCATCCTGAAAAGGATGGAAGGTGAAAGGATCATATTCTGCACAGGATGCGGCAGAAAAAACATTTATTACCTCTGTTCCAAAAGAGACAATGGCAGGCAAACCAGAACGATGCGATGGATAACGGTTTAATCGCATCAGCAAATTAGGGTCTGATAGCATGGATTCAATCTGCGACAAGGAGGAAAGCCTTTGACCAATGTAAGAGTGGGGCTCGTCGGCGCATGCGGAAGGATGGGGACTCTCATCATACGCCGCGTCCTGGCTACCGAAGGTATGGAAATAGCTTCCGCATTCGACATCGTGAACATCGGAAAAGATATCGGGGATGTCGTCGGAGTGGGAGCTTTGGGGGTTCCAGTATCCGATTCTTCCGAATTGGCAGCCGTTCTCAAAGAAAGCAAGACCGATGTTCTGATAGATTTCACCATAGCCAAGGCTACCGCTGTCAACGCTCCGATCGCAGCGTCGGCTGGGGTCAATCTCATCATAGGGACTACCGGCCTCAGCGCAGAGCAGAAGACTGCGATCACCGACGCCGTGATAAAGAACAACGTCGCCGCCGTGATCTCATCCAACTACTCCATCGGAGTCGGAGTCTTCTTCAAGCTCATCAGGGATGCCGCCGGATACCTCGGTAACGAGTACGACGTCGAGATAATAGAGGCCCATCACAACCAGAAAAAGGACGCGCCCAGCGGGACTGCCATGACCGCCGCCGAGATAATCAGCAAGGCTATGGGCGGAAAAGAGCTCGTCTGCGGAAGAGAAGGCGTATGCCCCCGCGGGAAAGAGATCGGCATCCATTCGATCAGAGGCGGAGACATCGTCGGAGATCACACCGTCATGTTCATCGGGAACTCGGAGCGCATCGAAATCCGCCATCAGGCCCATTCTAGGGAGATTTTCGTAGGCGGCGCTGTGATGGCTGCCAAGTGGGTAGTATCCCAGAAAAAAGGAATCGTTTACGGCATGGAAGACGTGCTGAGCTGAAACCACAAGCCGGCGGCCTGCCGGCCTTTTCTATTCAATATGTCGGCTGGACATATGTCAAACTGATCGAACGCAACAGTATTAAATACGGATATAGGCAATTACTATGATGGTCTGAGGCTTAGCTCGCAAGATCTGGCTGAAGACCACTTTTAGCTTTTCTGTTTCATTATCTGCGGGGTTGTCATAGCAATACCGCGAGCATTTTCCGATTATTGGCAAGGCAGTCAGAAAATTCGGCATCAGCTATGGAAACGTCCAGTAAAAGTCGCTCAGGATACAGTGCGAAGCTGAAATAGATGAGTGCTCGCGACGGGATTCGAACCCGTGTTGAAGCCTCGAGAGGGCTTCATGATTGGCCGCTACACCACACGAGCACAGGCAATCCGCCCATCGATTGATAATATATAAAAGTTTTTAGTGATGGCGTTCAATCTGATTTCTATTTCAGGCTTGCAGATCCATCCGCGGAGGTTCAGTTCATTTCAGACGCCCAACAATTGTCTTGCGAGGATGTCTTAGCATAGGCAGTCGCCACGTCCGACCGTATGCGCGGAGCCACCGGGATGTCGATTCATTGATGTCAGGTTAGTAGAACTATAGTCTATAAATTGAACTACAAACGTTAATTTAGATTGAAAGTAGAACTATAGTTTCACGGTTTTATCTTGTGGTATTCCAAGGTCGTCCAGTCTCCGGCAGACATAGCGACAAGCTCGGCGATATGCACTGTTGGCAGGCCTTCCGGGCAGTCCTCGTATCTTATGAGGCACATCGGGCATCCAACCACGATGAATTCGGCGCCGGCGCATTCCGCCTCGCGCTCTTCCATCAGTTTTTCTGATTGGGGAGAATACTTTCCGCAGCATCCCATTTTCGAGTTCACAACCTTGCATCCCATAGCTTCCACGATGGCTCTCATCTCTTTGCCGAATCTCATCGCGGAGCATCCGGGCTCGATGGCGACTTTCACAGAATCGCCGAATTTGGGCAGGGAATCCAAGCGCTCCGCCAGATACGGAATGATGTGGACCGCATCCACGCCCGATTCATTCAGATCGTCGCTGCATCCGCAGCATAGGGCTATCAAACTCTTGCCTTTCGCAGCGGCTCCCATTGAGCTCTTGTATCTCCGTCTCTCGAACTCTGTCATCTCGCGGAATTGCGGGGGATGCATGCAGCAGGTATTCCCTTCGAGTTCTCTGCTTCCGACACCGATGGCTTTCATGGCTTTGGACGCCGCGTATTCCACATATGGGACTTTGCATTTGACCATGCACCCCGGCATGATGTACGCGTCGTCTCCTGTCCATTCGGGCTTCAACTCTCTTGAGGGGACGTCATCCATGGGTTGGGCATACCCTGTATCCTTGAAAGCCTGGGATACGCGCAGTCCTTTCGCGATGCTGATCAAATCCCTCATGACGGTGAAGGGATCGGTTCTGCGGCAGACTCTGGAGCAATTCCCGCAGGCGATGCATTGGAGGATGTCGCGGTCGTTTCCGATCATGATCTCTTTCGGGTCGCACCCTCCGTGCTTCAGCGACGGGCATACCAGGGAGCATTTCCCGCATCCGATGCATTTCATGCGGAGAGAATCGATCTCATCCTGCAGCGTATTCATGGAGATGCCATCGCGAATCACCGTATAAACTGATGGCTCAGAAAGGCATGGCCGCACACCGCTGTGTTTTGGCCCATCCAAATTATTAATAAAATGGCACGATATTATTAACTCAGAGATTTCCGATGGAATCGGGGGAGTTTTACGATGGGAATAGTCAGCATCTCGTTGAACGATGAGAATCTGGATGCTCTTGAGAGGATTCAGAAGGCATATGGTCTCAGCGGACGGTCAGAGGCGGTCCGCGCATCGATAGGGGCCGCTTTGGCGGATATCCGCGAGATAGAAGAGATGGAAGGGCAGGTGGAGGGGGTTCTCGTCATAGTCCGCAGGAACCACGACGATCCGTGGATGATACGTCTGCAGGCGAAGTATGAGCGGGCCATCAAGACCCAGTTGCATTCGCATCTGCGGGATCACAAATGCCTTGAGGTCATGGTCATTTCATGCGACTCTCCCGATCTCAGCAAAATGCTCCGGGACATCAATTCCGAAGGAAAAGCCGATTATGTGAAATTCGTACGCGGATGAGGTTTACCATATTTTATTAATAAAGAACGTGTTCACCTCCAAGGGGATAATCTTGCGCAATGGGAGGGATGCGATTGAACGTTCCAAATCTGTGCTCAGCTTTCTTGGCGGCGCTCTCAATAAAGGCAAGCAGATGCTAGGCGGAGGCATCAGAGAAGGCAGCGCAAACAAAAAGTTTCAGGATATTCTGCCGAATCCGAGCGATTACAAAACTATAAGCACTCCTGCAGGCGACATCTTCACCCACAAAGATCCTTCTGCGGAGATCATTTACCAGACCTTCACAGAAGCTCCTATTCCGCCGGAGACGCAAGTGGTGAAGGATAAATCCACGCAGAAGAAGGATTCCATTTCCAAAAAGGGGAGGGATTACGTCCCCAAAGGCAAAGGCTTCGAGGTCTCCACTCTCTTAGACAGCCTTCCGCAGAGGTCCAGGACTTCAAACTGCGATGACCTGCTGAAGGATGGCAATCCGTTCGCGGAGTCAAAAAAGGCCGATGACGGAAAATTCTCTGCCAATGATCATTCAACCGACAACACTGGCATAAGGAGCGGCCCGGAAATCTCAGACCATAAGGTCTTTTCGGCAGGCGGCACTGCCATCAACGCCACGGCGCAGACGGGGGCAGCGACTAATATTGCAGTCAATCCCGGTCTCTCCAAGATTAAGGGCGATGCCGAGGCTGTCCAGAGCGTGCCCACCGAAAAGGATGAGACCCCGGCCATTGCGAAGGCCGACGATGAAACCGTCGAGGACGTAGCTGTCCAGCCCATCGAAAAGGTGGAAACTTCAGTCATCGATAAAGACGCCGATGAAATCGTAGAGGACACGCCGGTGCCAGCGGCTCCGAAGCCCGATGCTGAGAAGAAGGAAGAGCCTGTTTCGAAGGGTTCTGAATCGATCTGGAAGAAGATGGTCATTCCCAAGCTCAGGACCATATTCTTGCCGGCATCCTGCGGCATCCTCATGCTTTCTCCTCCAACCTCCAATTTCGTCGCGCCAAAGGAAGATGCGCATGCGGGAAGGGTAATCAAGCTTGGGCCGGCGGCAGTCATGCAGGCCACTCAAAATGTCATCATAATTGATCCCGTGAAGGTTCCGGACCCCCCTATCAAGGATTCCGGGCTCAATACGGTGAATCTGACATCCAAGAACGGCGAAAAAGCAGTCGTTCCCGAAGACAGCGACGAGATAATCGTTCCCAAAGATCTCAAGGAAAAGGATCTCTCGAAAGGCAAGGGAGAGGAAAAAGCTACCAAACCTAGCAAACCGCAAAAACCCGTTCATATCAATGGGACAAAGCCTGTGTTGCCGGAAAAGATTCCGACGGATCCGCTTAAGACCGAAAAGACGGACGCAATCAAGTCTGTTAAAATGTATGGCGATGACGTCGCGACAGTTCCGACGATTAAGCTGACGCCTCCGAAGAAACGCAGGGGCAAAGTCATCAGCGCACCTCCAAAGAGCATAAAAGAGTTGGAAAAGGAACGCATCAAATCGATGACCGAGACGATTAAGACCGCAAAGACAGATGACGTTGAGAAACCCAAGGAATCTCTCAACAAGATAATGGCCGAATCAAAAAAGAATGCAGAGGCCCCGAAGAAACAGGCCGAAGTTCCCGAGATCAAGCAGACGCTTCCGGAGGAGGATGCCAAATCTGTCCCCGCCGTATCTGTCGCCAAGCTTCCGCCTATTATAATCGATGACGAGGTCGCCGACATCATGCGCATCGTGGTCCCCGATCTGGATCCTGCGGACATAGTGGAAGAGGATGACTGCCGGGTTTTCAGCGATGGCATAGAGGAATCCATATTTGCCATCCCGAAGAAAGAGAGCTCAGGCGTCGTATTCTCATTCGGCGGCACCGAAGGGGAAGGCTGCGTCCGCTTCAGCTTCGGATGCATGTGAGGCGGGGGAGATCCCCTCGCCCACTAAATCCCTTTTCTGGATCACATTATTGCAAGTCCGACGCGCTGTATGGTGTGATAAACTCGTTCCAGCAATTTTTCGATGCAGATCAGTGCTCCGCAATCACGATCCGCAGTTTTCTGGCATGCGCGGAAAGCCCCTGTTCGCAATCCGCTTGATTTGCCGTAAGAATCTTTTTTATGTTTAACCCAATGCCACAGCATGGAATTCATGCTTCAGCTCCTGTTCACGATGGCGGTGCTGTTCATATGCGCCCGCATAGGTTCCGCCATCGTAAGCAAGTTCGGATTGCCGGGGCTGATCGGAGAGATCGTCATGGGAATCGTGATAGCCAACCTTTCCTTCGGGGATTGGTCTCTGCTCTCCGTTCTCGACATATCCATCCCGGGTCCGGGCGAAGAGGCGACATCGGGAAGCGACGTATACACGGTCATCAAAGTATTCGCCGAACTCGGCGTTATATTTCTGCTGTTCTCCGTCGGTTTGGAGACTAAGGTGAGCGATCTGCTCGGCTCGGGTAAGGCTGCGCTTCTGGCTGCGGTTCTGGGGGTTCTCCTCCCGTTCATGTGCGGGATCGCCATAATAATGGTCATGGATGGCAACATGAACCACGCCTTGTTCATGGGCGCGGCCATGGTAGCCACATCTGTGGGGATTACCGCGCGTATCATCAAAGATATGAAACTGATGGATACCCGCGAGGCGCGCATCATCATAGCTGCAGCGGTCATAGATGATGTGTTGGGGATGATAGTGCTTGCGGTAGTCAATGGGATCGCGGGTTCCGGAGAGATCTCCATCGTAGACATTATTCTCATCACCCTGCAGGCAGTCGCGTTCGTCGTCGCGGTCATACTCATCTGCAAGCACCTGATCCCAAGGATCTACGATTATCGCCGCATCAAGCATGACAGCAAGGTCAACCAGGGGAAAGTCCCGTATTCGTTCAATAAGCTGGTTCTAGCCATAATCGTCTGTCTTGCGATGTCCGCTTTCGCCGAATTCATAGGTCTCGCGGCGATCATCGGTGCGTTCCT
>JAEEGL012021251.1_pt1 | contig 10486 bp, 7 predicted proteins | sample 9134231 | NCBI WGS metagenome assembly JAEEGL01 (sample SAMN16246548, study PRJNA631951) | gut metagenome | biome: gut microbiome; feature: rumen; material: fiber-attached | host: Bos | place: Iran: Karaj | collected 2018-10 | reverse complement strand
TGACAGGCAGATATTCTAACCAACTGAACTACCGAACCAATAATTATTATCTAACTTTTTCTACTAAAAATAAATTTCTTTCAAATAACATTCAACTTTTTCTATTTTGAAAAAATTGGCTGTCCGGACGAGACTCTAACTCGCGACCCCCTGCGTGACAGGCAGATATTCTAACCAACTGAACTACCGAACCAAATCTTTCAAACTTCATTGTGTTACCCGTTTTCCCGGGATTGCGGTGCAAAGGTAAGAAAGATTTTTCGAATCAACAAAATTTTTTTGCATTTTTTTTTGAATTTATTTTTATATAACTTTCAATCAGTAAATTAAAGCCGATTAATAATTTAATGCTGAAATCGAGCCCATATAATTGATTGAGAAGCTTACGTTTTTCATGTCAATCACCATAACACCCTTACTTATAGAAGGATAGACAATTTTCCCGTCTGACAAATATATGCCGATAATCGGATATGACTCTCCTTTCTTATAAAAGACGACATCACCGAATTTTAATTTGTTTTTGGAGGTTTTCGTCAGATTTTTCTTCATTTTGTCGGGTTGACGGCTCAAAAGTACGTTGCAAGCATTCTCAAAGACCGTGCTGACAAAACCCGGAGCATCAACTCCGACGCCTTTTTGAGCAAGTCCCGATTTATAAGGCGTGCCAAGCCAAGAATGAATCTCTTTTAAAATCGTTAAATCCTCGCTTCCCTTAAATTTTACGCCAAAATCCTTTGAATATGTTTCGTAATAATCCTCAACCGAAGTCTTATTATCGGCTTTACCTTTGGAATTTCCTTTATTTTTATCACCGTTAATAACTACGTTACTAACATCGTCCTTGTCTTGAGCTTTAGACCTTTTGTCAAGGGATTTAACCCTACCGGCGCAATAAAAAGCTTTCTTGTAATAAGTTGAATTAAGATTATCGGTTTTAACACCGATATTTTTTGAAGTTGCAGAATGTGCAAAAACATCGTTAGCAAGATAAATTGCGACGTGATAAATACTGCCTTTGTCGTTAGCAAAAAACAAAATATCACCACATTCCAATTCGTTGCGTTCCACTTTGTTAACATTAACAACCATAGAAGAGGAGGTTCTTTGCAATTTTATGCCGTAAACGTTATTGAAAACGCCCGAAACAAAACCCGAACAATCAGTACCTTTGCCTTTGTTGGAAGCGGCATATTTATAAGGTGTGCCGAGCCACGAAACTATTTCTTTGAGAAGTTTCAAATCTTCAGTACCCTTGAAAGTTGTTCCAAGTTTTTTCCCATAGGTGTCATAATCGTTTTTCAGCACCTCCACGGGATTGGAAACAACATACGGAACAGGATTTTCTATACCGGTAGCCTTCATGGAAGAAACGGTAAGCAAACCGCAAGCAGTTAAAAGTAAAATGCGTTTTTTCATATTGTTTTATATTTTTTTGTGATAATTTTCTACGAAAGAGCCGTAAAAGCTTTTTTTAGAAGAGTTTTCGTCTTCGGGCAATTCCTCGTTGTCTGATTCTTCGTCATCATCCTTTAAATCAACGAAATACAACAAATAATGCAATGCCTGCAATGCCGATAAAAGTCTGTAACCCCAATACTCTTTGAAATCGCTGATTAGTTCCGCTCTTGAGGCTATGGCATTCTCTTCAGAGAAAGTTCTGAAATTTTCAACAAAGTTTTTAAGATTGTGATAAACATCGGTAATACAAGTTGAGATTTCAACCTGCTCGATTTCGTCATCGGCGTTAATACCCTGAAACACACCAATATAAGAATCTGAACTTGAAAGTTTTTCGCTCACCTTGCGTTTGATGTACTCGTATTCGTACTCCGATAGAAAAGCCAAAGTTTCGCCTTCAAAATCCTCTAAGGCTTCGCCCGCAATTAAAGAAGTTTTCAGATAAACAAGCGACAAAATTTTCTGCAATTTGCCAATAAAATCTTTCTTTGAAAACTTATCCGATTTTTCAATAAAACCACAATACTCGGCTGCAACCGTAAGAAGTTCCAAAGTATTTTTGTCCGAAAATATATCCATTTTTTTATAAAAGTTTTATTTCGGGCAAAAATACATTATTTTAATTAAAAAGTAAAAAAAAATAGCGTTAAAAATCATACCGCGGCAGACTATAAACGCAAATTTGCTTATCAAAAATATAATCCTTATAGTCCGTGACCTCAACTTTAATAGTGTTGAATCCATCCGACAAATCCACTTGATAAGAAAGCGGATAACATGAATTATTTTCTTTTTCCTCGTCGCTGAGCTTATTAAAACCAGCCTGTCCAATAACAGGTTTATCGTTAACAATGACTTTAACCTTGCTCGGAGTACCGAAATTTTTAAGGCACAAATTAAATGCTAACCTTTTGTTCAAAGTTGTGGAAAGCGAATCCTTTGGGAAAGTAAAAATCACGTCAGCACCCTCAAAATGTTTCATTTTCAAAACAGCCATGTCCCAACCCTTGCCGTAAGAAAAGGTTGTCCCGGCAAGCAAAAGACCATTATCACGGGTTTCTATTATGGATTTAGCATAATCCTGACTTTTACGCTTAAAAACCTGTTTCCACATCATATCGCCTTCAGGATTGTATTTTACCATCAAAAAACTCGATAAGTCTTTTATATTTGACATCGAAAAACCGCTGACAACAAAACAGTTATCGAAAGTTTCAACAATATCCGTGCTTTCTTGCCAATGTTCATCGCCGTAAGTCCTAGTCCAAAGCGTATCGCCATTCATATCGGTTTTTACAACGAACAAATCATAATCCGTTATGCTATAAGCTCTTGTATAACCAGCCGCCACAATAAGGCTGTCCCTTGTTGCGATAATTGCAGCCCCTGAAGTCCAATTATTCAAATCATAATTTTGCGACCAAATGTCAGTGCCATCAGCATCAAGTTTGATAATTGACATTAATTTTCTGCCACCGTCACCGCTTCCGATATAACCTGTTACCACAAAACCGTTGTCGTAAGTTTGCGCTATCGAAAAAGCTCTGTCATCATTGCTGCCGCCATATTGTTTTTCCCATTGCAAATTGCCATTACGATCGGTTTTAATAACGTACCAATTAGGCTCGGCATCATTGTTTGAACTCGAAAAACCAGCAATAGCGTAACCACCGTCCCTTGTTTCAATCACTTTCAAACCTTGTTCGTCGCCATCGCCGCCAAAGGTCTTTTGCCAAAGAATATTACCTAAAGTGTCAAGTTTCATAAGAAGAAGATTGCTCTGAAAATCTCTTTTTCTAATGGCGTAACCCGTTACAACAAGATTACTGTCAGAGGTCGAAATTATACTTTTAGCAGCAGAAATAAAATAATCGGCAAAGGTTTTGCCCCAACGTCCCTGACCATTACGGCGCATTTTTACAATCCAAAGATGATGTTCCTGTTGTTTTGCAAAACCAGCAACAACATAATCTCCGTCCCTTGTTTCAACACAAGAGGCTGCCTCGTCCCAACCATCACCACCGAAAGTTTGAGCCCACTCCACTTTGTACTGCCCGTAAAGAAATTCAGGCAAAAAAACTAATAGAAATAATAATATTTTATTGAAAATCGTCATTTTCCTTTTTTAAAGGGATTTTATCAATGATTATACCAATTTTTAAGACCTCAAAATTAAAAAAATTGTTGCAAGAAAAAAACAAAAAAAATGGCGAGGAAACTCTTCCCCGCCAATAAAATAATTAACACTACTGCTAAAGATTTTTTTATTATTTTTTACCGAAATACCTGTCAAACAAGCCTTTAAAGCCTTTTCCGTGACGGGCTTCGTCTTTAGCCATCTCATGAACGGTATCATGAATAGCGTCCAAATTCAATTCTTTAGCACGTTTTGCGATACGGTTTTTGTCAGCACAAGCACCAGCCTCGGCGTTCATACGTTTGTCAAGATTGGTTTTGGTGTCCCAAACGACATCGCCCAAAAGTTCAGCAAACTTGGCAGCGTGTTCAGCCTCTTCAAAAGCGTAACGCTTAAATGCCTCTGCGATTTCAGGATAACCCTCTCTGTCTGCCTGACGGCTCATCGCAAGGTACATTCCTACTTCGGTACACTCTCCCATAAAATGGTTGTTCAAATCCTGAATCAAATCCTCAGGAACGCCTTTTGCAACGCCTAAAACGTGTTCCGTTTCAAAACTTAAATCCTCAGAAAGTTCTTTGAATTTAGACTTAGGAGCCTTACACTGAGGGCATTTCTCTGGCGGTTCTTCTCCCTCATATACGAAACCGCAAATCGCACATGTCCATTTCTTTTTCATAACTTATAAATATGTTTGATTGTTATTGATTTTTGGCAAATATAGAAACATTTTCCTTTAATAAAAAAAATTTTTTATCGCAATTAATATTTATTAACAAAAGTACAATTTACATTTTCTTAACAAAAACAAAACATAAAAAAAACTTAAAAACAGCAACCCGAAATATTTAAAATTGTTAAATTTGCATTCAACAAAAAAACATAAATTATAACTAATAAATAGCAAAGCATTATGAACGCAATAGATTTGATATTGGCTTTCTTAGTTGCAGCAGGTATAGTTTATGCGGCTTACGAGATTAAAAAGAACAATCCGAAAGAAGTATAAACTATTAACAACTTAAAAAAAAACAGAAAGACAAAAGGTAACAAAAACGAAATGGCAGACCTGAAACACAGATTGAATCATCCGGTATTTTCTTCTATATCGGCATTAGCCGGGGAAACAAACACAAAAGTCTATGTAATAGGCGGTTATGTAAGGGATTTATTATTGAATATTCCTTGCAAGGATATGGATTTTGTAGTTCAGGGCAGTGGAATAGCTTTTGCTGAACAACTCGCAAAAAAATTAAAATGTAAACAGGGTGTAGCAGTCTTTAGAAATTTCGGGACTGCTATGCTGCGTTACAAAGGTTTGGAATTGGAATTTGTAGGCGCAAGAAAAGAGTCTTACAACAGAAATTCACGCAAACCGATAGTGGAAGACGGCACTTTGGAAGACGATCAAAAACGCAGGGATTTTACCGTCAATGCCCTTGCTATTTCTTTAAATTCAGAAGATTACGGTGAACTTACAGATCCTTTCAATGGTCTTAAAGATTTGAGCGAGAAGATTATCCGCACACCGCTCGATCCCGATATTACTTTTTCGGACGATCCTTTAAGAATGTTACGCGCAATAAGATTTGCGTGCAGATTGGGTTTTACGATTGAGAGCGAAACTTTCAAAGCGATTTTTAGAAACCGCGACCGCATAGAAATAATTTCAAAAGAGAGAATAGTTGAAGAACTCAACAAAATAATGCAGACACAAAAACCTTCTGCGGGTTTTATGCTCTTAGACAAAAGCGGACTCTTAGAAAAAATCTTACCGCAACTTTCTAAACTAAAAGGTGTTGAAATAAAAGAAGGTAAAGGTCACAAAGACAATTTCTTACATACATTGCAAGTTGTGGACAATGTATCAAGCGTAAGCGACAATATATGGCTAAGATACGCAGCACTTTTTCATGATATTGCAAAACCTAACGTAAAAAAATTCAGCGGCAATACTTGGACTTTTCACAATCACGAGTTTATCGGAGCGAAAATGATTCCTCAAATTTTCAAATTCTTAAAAATGCCGCTTGATGACAGAATGAAATACGTTCAAAAACTTGTAGGAATGCATCACAGGGCTATCCCGATTTCAAACGACGAAATTACAGACTCGGCAGTAAGACGTTTGATGTACGATGCGGGCGAGGATTTGGACGATTTGTTAATGCTGTGTGAAGCTGACATTACTTCCAAAATCGAAGAAAAAAAACAAAAGTTTCTAAATAATTATAAAACAGTCAGAAAAAAAATTAAAGAGTTGGAAGAAAAAGATTTTGTCAGAACATGGCAACCGCCTGTTGATGGCAATCTCATCATGGAAACTTTCGGCTTGAAACCCTCACGCACCGTTGGTGAAATCAAAGATTTCATCAAAGATGCAATTTTGGACGGCAAAATCGAAAACTCTTTTGAGGCGGCATACAATTTAATGTTAGAAAAAGGAAAAGAATTTCAACTGACGCCTATAAAAAAATGAGGTTTTTTATTCCGCTGACAATATTTCTACTTTTTATAAACATCCGAAACGCTTTTTCGCAAATAGAAAATTCCGTTTTGAAAAGCGGAAAAATTGTCAAAGCCGCAATAAAAGAAACAGGTATTCACTGCATTAACTATCAGAAATTAAAAGAGTTAGGATTTTCAAATCCTGAAAATGTAAGAGTCTTGGGCAACAATTTTTCTATGTTGCCTTTTATGAACAAAGAAAAACGTCCGGAGGATTTAAACGAGTTAAGTGTCATAAAAGAAAACAACGCAATTTATTTTTACGCTCAAAATCAGGATTCTCAATTTTTCAACGAAGAAGAGAATTTTTATGACCACAAAAAGCATTTGTTTTCGGATTATAATTATGTTTTTTTGAGCGATTTCAATTCCGGAAAAAACAACGAAATTCAAGAAAAAAACTTTTTGGAAAACATTGCTAATCAAAGCATTAACGAAGGTGATTTCATGTATTTCATTCACAACGATTTGGTAAACCTTCAAATGAGCGGCAGAGATTGGTTCGGTGAAAATTTTTCTTACAATACATCACAAAATTTCAGCTTTACTTGCAACAATTCTCCGAACTCTGCCAAACTCAAAATCTCTGTTATCGCACGTTCAAGCGTTGAAAATTCCTTCACAATAACCGCCGCAAACACTTCTAAAACAATAACTTGCGAAAAAGTTACAAATTCTGGGCTTTATGCTTCAAGAGGAACTTTAAGTTTCGTTTTTTCACCGGAAGAAACCCAAAAACAAAATATCAACATAACTTTCAACAAAACCTCCCCATCAGCTGAAGGTTATTTGGATTTTATAACACTCAACACTAAAGAACCGCTAAAATACAACGGTAAACAATTGATTTTCAGTATTTTCAATAGCGGAGATTTAAGCGAGATAATAGAATTTAAACTTCTTGGGCTCAAAAACAATACAAAAATTCTAAACATCACGGATAGGCTCTCTCCTACCCTTTTAACATATTCAGTTTCAAATGATTATGCAAAATTCAAAGCCGAATGTCAAAAAGGAGAAAATAGATTCCTCGTTTTCAATTCGTCTTCGGATTGTTTTACACCCGTATCATACGAAAATATTCCGAATCAAAATCTTCACGGATTAGAAACGCCTGATTATCTGATAATTGCACCTAAAATTTTTATATCGTATGCACAAAAATTAAAAGAACTTCATTCGGATTTGAAAACCGTGACAGTTTGTTCTGAAGAAATTTACAACGAGTTTTCCTCAGGCATGAGGGACGCCTCGGCGATAAGAGATTTTATCAGATTTTTGTACCAAAAAGACAAACGATTGAAATACGTTTTACTTTTTGGCGACGGCAGCCTCGACAACAAAACCATTTCAAAAAACAACACCAATTTGATTCCCACATATCAATCACCTAATTCACTGAACGAAAACGATTTAGACAGTTTTGTTTCAGATGATTTTTTCGGTTTTTTGGACGATGACGAAGGCGAATATTTCGGAAATCTTGACATCGGAATCGGCAGATTACCGGTCAAAAACACTCAAGAGGCTCAAATCCTAACAGAAAAGATAATTAATTATCAATCAAAAGGTTACGAAAAGAATTGGACAAAAAACGTTTGTTTTATAGCTGATGATAAAGACAACAACCTCCACATCAGTCAAGCAGATTATTTAGCTGAAAATCTTGAACTTAACTATCCTAAAGTAAACATCAAGAAAATCTATGCCGATAGTTACAAACAAGTTTCATCGGCATCTGGCAACACCTACCCCAAGGCTCAAGAAGATATAATCAACACTTTCAATAAAGGCGCGCTCATTATAAATTATACAGGGCACGGAGGAATGAATTTTTTTGCCGACGAAAGAATTTTAACCAATATCGACATTGACAATCTAAAAAACAAAAACAAATTGCCACTTTTCATCACTTCGTCATGCAATATCGGACATTATGACTATTATGACAGACAATCTGACAAATCTGTTGATTCTCCGGCAGAGCATTGTCTAAAAAATCCAAACGGCGGTGCAATTGCAATGTTCACAACGACAAGGAATGTTTTGGCTAACGAAAATTTTAATCTCAACAAAAATATTTTTTCCGTACTTTTTGAAGATAACGAGCGTTTCGGTGATATTATCCGCAAAGCCAAAAATTTAACAAACGATAATAATATGCTGAATTTTACGCTCCTCGGCGATCCCGCATTAAAACTACCACTTCCGAAAGCCGATATTAAAATTCTAAAAATCAACGATATAGACTTTGAAGATTTTTCCGACACGATAAAAGCTCTCGGCAAATACGAAATTTCAGCAGAAATTCCTTCAATGGCGGATTTTTCGGGGACGGCTTACATTCAGTTTTTCGACAAACCACAAAAAATCACGACTTTAAACAACGACAACAGCGGAACTTTTGATTATCAAGAATATAGAACAAAAATTTTTGAAGGTATTTCTTCGGTTTCAAACGGAAAATTTTCGTTTAAATTTCTCGTTCCAAAAGATATTGATTACGAAACAGATTTCGGTAAGTTAAGTTTATACGCTGAAAATAATGATGTTACGGCAAGCGGAGTTTCCAAACTTTTAAAAATCGGCGGCTCCTTTCCAAACGCAGATTCAGACGAATCAGGACCCGAAATTCATTTGTATCTAAATAGTTTTGACTTTATCAGCGGCGGCAAAACAGACAACTCTCCCACCCTGATAGCAAAACTCTCGGACACATCAGGCATCAACATTTCAAACAAAAATTCTGCTCACGCCATAACACTTACAATTGACGACGATACTCAATTAACTTACACATTAACAGACTATTACAAACCCGACAAGGACTCTTACACCTCGGGAAAAATAGAATACAGCTTAAAAAAACTCAAGGAGGGAAAACACACTCTAAAACTCAAAGCATGGGATAATTTCAACAATTCATCTCAAAGCAGTTTGGATTTTATCGTTAGCGAAAACAACAAATTAGAAATCAAAAAATTGCTAAATTATCCCAATCCTTTTACAGACTTTACGAAGTTTTATTTTGAACATAATTCACCGCAAAGCATTATAAATTATGAACTTACGATTTTTACTGTTTCAGGAAAAATTGTAAGGGTTTTTAGCGGAGAATTTTTCTCAAACGAAAATTTATCAGAACCCTTGGAATGGGACGGCTCTGACGGTTACGGCAACAAAATAGCCCGCGGAGTTTACTTTTACCGCCTGAAAATAAAAAGTGAAGACGGCAAAAAAGCTTCAAAATACGAAAAACTATTGTATTTAAAATAAAAAAGAACTAAATTTGCCGGAGTTTTTTATAGGAAAGGACATTATGAAATTTTTTTTTAAAAAAAGCATACCGCTGATTCTTTTTGCCGCTAATTGCAATCAAGTTTCAGCACAAATTGCCCCCGCTCAAGACGCTGTAGGCAGGGACAACGAATCAAACATCATTTCAACGGCAGCCTCTTTTCTGCTAATTTCACCCGATTCCCGCTCTGCCGGTTTAGGCGATGCCGGTGTTGCAACCTCGCCCGACATCAATTCTCAGCATTGGAATGCGGCAAAATACATTTTCGCAGAACACAAAAGCGGAATTTCGTTTTCGTATACACCGTGGCTTAGAAACTACGTCGATGATATGAACATCACTCATCTTGCCGGTTACAGTAAAATAAAAAACCATCAGGCCTTGGGATATTCGCTGACATATTTTTCGTACGGAGATATGACTTTTACCGATTATAACGGCTCAACACTAAAAAATTTCAAACCGAAAGAATTTGCCGTTGACGGGTCGTACTCCTTGAAACTTGCTGACAATTTAAGCAGCTCTATTACAATGCGTTATATTTATTCAAATTTAACGGGCGGACTTTTAATAGGCAATTCAGAGGAAAGTCATGCGGGACATTCCATCGCGGGAGATATTGCAGTTTATTACCAAAAGGAAATTCTTCTCGGAGAAAAATCAAGCACGCTTTCCCTCGGTGCAAATATCAGCAATATCGGTTCTAAAATGAGTTATACCTCTAACAATCAGAACTTTATACCCACAAATCTAAAACTCGGAACTTGCTACAAATTCGATTTTGACGATTATAATTCGCTAAGTTTTACAATCGATCTTAATAAACTTTTGGTGCCGACGCCGCCGATTTACAACACAAACGGCGAAATCATAAAAGGCAAAAAAGATGACGTTTCGGTTCCAAGAGGCATTTTCCAATCCTTTTCTGATGCACCGGATGGTTTTAGCGAAGAAATCAAAGAAGTCTCATATTCATTCGGTTTTGAATATTGGTATTCCAAAACTTTTGCCGGAAGAATGGGATACTTTACAGAAAGCAATGAAAAAGGAGGACGGCGTTACATGACCTTCGGTTTAGGTCT
>JAEEGL010941481.1_pt1 | contig 10486 bp, 10 predicted proteins | sample 9134231 | NCBI WGS metagenome assembly JAEEGL01 (sample SAMN16246548, study PRJNA631951) | gut metagenome | biome: gut microbiome; feature: rumen; material: fiber-attached | host: Bos | place: Iran: Karaj | collected 2018-10 | reverse complement strand
TGAGTACCGTGATGGTTGCTGGCTTGGATCAGATGGAGCCTGGGTAGAATCCTATTCAGGTGGTAAATGGAGTCTTGATAGCACAGGTTGGTGGTATTCAGACAGTAGTGGATGGTACCCAGCAAATCAGTGGCTCTGGATTGATGGAACAAACTATAACTTCAATTCAAAAGGTTATTGCACAAATCCATAATTATGATAATATAAGACTAAGAATGGCTCCACCCACTGCCGAAGGCGGAGGGCGCAGAGCCATTTCTTTTTTGTCCAGAAATGCAACAAATCCTTTCGTCAAAAGTTACAAACTTTTTTGAAGAGTAAGTAAAATGCGTTGTTTTTAGAACACAAAATGCAACAAACACCAGCATTTTGTTTTTGAAAAGCCTGAAAATTGGCGGGAAGAAATCTCTTTTGTGCAAAAACATAAAGCAACAAATACCAGCATTCAAATTCCTTCTTTACTTATTTAAAGTCATGGGATAGATTTATAATTGCTAGCAGAGAAAGGAGACTGGATGGGCAAAATAGATGCAAGAACACATGCCTATATGAGTGATAACAGAAGATTTGCAGATGTAGTTAATTATCTAATCTATGATGGTGAGCAAAGAATAAAACCTGAACAATTACATGAGATGGATCCTATGGAGATTGCATTTCCTTTTGGAGAGGATAAAGGAACGGATGTTATTCAAAAATATAGGGATATATTAAAGTTTGCAAACGTTAAGGAGGCGGATGACAGGGCCTATGTAATTATTGGTATTGAGAATCAGGATGAAGTTCATTATGCAATGCCTGTGAGAAACATGTTATATGATGCAGCACAGTATTCAAAACAGGTGAGTAATATCGCCAAGGGTCATAGAAAAAATAAATCTGATAAAGTTATAACAAGTGGTGAATTCCTTGGTGGATATTACAAAGAGGATAAGCTTATTCCTGTTATAACGATTGTAATTTTATGGTCGGATAAAGAATGGGATGGACCAATGTCTCTTCACGATATGTTTGATGGAGTGGATGAAATAAAAGACTTTGTTCCGGATTATAAAATGAACTTGATTTCGCCTGCAAAAATGCGAGATGATGATTTTGAAAAACTGCATTCAATAATGGCTGAAGTGTTAAAATATATAAAGTATTTCAATGATGATGAAGTGTTGAAAAATGTACTAGATGGTGATATTGTGTATACAGATATAGATAGAGAAACAGCTGATTTAATAAATGAAATTTCGGGACATGATTTGATTTTTGATGAGGGAAAGGAGCGTGTTAATATGTGCAGAGCTCATGATGAAATGAAAAGAAAGGCGGCTTACGCAAGAACTGTTGAAATTGCAAAAGCTTTAATCGAATTAGGACATATTTCGCTCGAGGATATAGCAAAAGCTACAAAGTTACCGATTAATGAGGTTCAGGCTTTAGCTAAACTACAGTAATCTAAAAGGACGTTGCAGTGCAACGTCCTTATTTTTATGATAATTCATCCAGTGTTTTGCCGTATGGTGGGAGGAATTCTTCCACGAAATCTTTGACTTCAGGGAGTTCTTCCTGAAGTTTTTTTATTGCATTTCCAACTGATTGTTTTGCAGTTGAGAATTCAGTGTTGCCTGCTTTTTCTTCTTCAATACATTTGATGTAAGCGGAGAGTTTATCGGCTGCTTTTACGAGTCGACGCAAGTACTTATCATCAGCGGTGTTATCTGATTTGTAAATTTCTTCAAATGCAGGCCTGAGGTCTGATGGGAGCTTCTCAAGAAGCTTATATTCAGCAATAGTTTCAACCTGTTTATATGCATCCTTGATTTCAGGATTGTAGTACTTAACAGGCGTAGGCATATCTCCAGTAATGATCTCGGAAGAATCATGATAGAGACCGATAAGTGCAGCTCTATCAGCGTTAAGGTTCTTCTCATATCGTACATTTCCGATAACACAAAGAGCATGGGCTATCATTGCAACCTCGAGGCTATGTTCACTCAGATTTTCATTGCGGGAGTTACGCATTAGTGCCCATCTATCTATATATTTCATTCTTGATACTGTGGCAAAAAAATTATATTCCATAAAACATTTCTCCTGATTTAGCCATGCAAAACGATAAGTAAAATAAAAAGCCTAAGATCGGACTCGAACCGACGACCTACTGATTACGAATCAGTTGCGCTACCAACTGCGCCACTTAGGCATACAAGCGATACTATACCATAATTGGTAGTTTTCCTCAATGATTTTGTATTACAAAATCGGATGATTTTGCATTTCAAAACTGAAAGAATTTGCAACTAAAAAAGCTGAATAATTATCTTTCTAACAGACCTTGTATATGGTAAAATAATTATCAGTTGTGATGAAAGATTATTCGATTTACAACATATATATTTTTCACGATTTTATATTAAAGGAGGATTACAAAATGAAGGTATTTAAGTGTACAAAGTGCGGTAATATGATCACATATCTTAACAAGGATGCATGCGACGTTAAGTGCTGTGGTGAGACAATGGTTGAGATTGTTCCTAACACAACAGACGCAGCAGGAGAGAAGCATGTTCCAGTAATTGAGATAGATGGAAACATCGTTACAGTTAAGGTTGGTTCAGTTGCTCATCCAATGCTTGAGGAGCATTCAATTCAGTGGATCGCTCTTGAGACAGAGCAGGGAAGACAGAGAAAAATTCTTTCTCCTGGAGAAGAGCCAGTTGCAAAGTTTGCTATCGTTGATGGCGACAAGGTTACAGCTGCTTATGAGTATTGCAACCTTCACGGACTTTGGAAAGCTGAAGTATAAAAAAAGTATTGTGGACGAGGTCATTTGACCTCGTCTTTTTTTGTAAAATTATGAATGAAAGAATACCTATGAAGTGTTATAATAACTTTGTATGTGCAGTTTTTTTAATTAGTGAAGGGAGTTATTATTATGTACGACAAAATACCAGTATTTTTAGGGGCTGTTATTCTTATTCTTGGACTATTTATGGCTATCGCTCCAAAGAGCGCAGCAAAGAAAGAATTCAGGGATGATGAGGATCAGGTAAAGAAAATTAGAAGAAACGGAATAATTATGATTGTTCTTGGAATAGCCGTAATTATTGTAGGACTTATTTAATGATCAAAGAAACTATTAACGATTTACTAAACAAAATCAAACAGGAGAAATGGTATAAGCATCTTTGCACCATAAACAAGCATAAGCTTGAGGTGGGAAAGAATTGTTTTAGATGCGGTCTTTATAAGCAGGGGATTCTCCATGATCTTTCTAAGTATTCTTGGACAGAATTTTCTGTTGGTGCAAAGTACTTCCAGGGAAACAGAAGCCCTAACGATGCTGAAAGAGAAGATAAGGGCTATACCTCGTCCTGGCTTCATCACAAGGGTCGTAACAAGCACCATCTTGAGTACTGGATAGATTATGACCTTGTGAAGCGTGATGGAAGCATGATCGGAATGAAGATGCCTGATAACTATATCGTAGAAATGTTCTGCGATAGGGTTGCTGCCAGCAAGATTTATCATGAGGAGAAGGGTGACTATACGGACAGCACAGCTCTTGGATATTTCTTAAATGGTAAAGCGAAGGGCATTATGCATCCATATTCAAGAAAGCGTCTGGAGATGCTTCTTAGAATGCTGGCAGAGAAGGGAGAAGATGAGACCTTCGCCTATGCCAGAAGGTATATGGATGGTTATAAGAGATATCTTAAGAGACAGAAATATAAAAAGAAACTGGAGAAGAAACTTGAAAAGAAATTTTCAGATAGACTCATTTCTAGTTTAGACAAGAAATATAACAGAAAACGTAAACACGATATTAAAATAAATCATATTCAAAAAGATAAATATTTGAGACAGAAATAAAAGTTATTACCTGGAGAAACAAATGGCATTCACACATTTACACGTACATACCGTATACAGCTTGCTGGATGGCTTTGCTAAGATTCCTGACCTTGTAGGTCGTGCAAAGGAGCTTGGCTTTGATAGTCTTGCGATAACTGATCACGGCGTTATGTATGGCGTAATTGAATTTTATAAAGAGTGCAAAGCCCAGGGTGTTAAGCCTATCCTTGGATGTGAGGTTTATGTGGCTCCTGAAAGTCGTTTTGACAGAGAGGTTGGAGCAAATGATGAAAGGTACTATCATCTGATCCTCCTGGCTGAAAATGAGACTGGGTACAAGAATCTTACGAAGATTGTATCTCAGGGATTTACCGAGGGATTTTATTATAAGCCTCGTGTTGATAAGGAAGTTCTTAGAGAACATCATGAAGGTATAATCTGCCTTTCAGCCTGTCTTCAGGGTGAGGTGGCATTTTATCTGAGAAGACGTCTTTATGATGAGGCAAAGAAGGTTGCACTGGAATACAGAGATATTTTCGGTGAAGGAAATTACTTCCTGGAAATGCAGGATCATGGTCTGAGTGACGATACTATCGTTAATACGGACCTTCTTCGCATGTCTCAGGAAACTGGAATAGAACTGGTCTGCACAAATGATTCTCACTATGTTCGTGCTGAGGATTGGGAGGCACATGATATCCTCCTCTGTATGCAGACTGGAACAACTGTAAATGATGAAAACAGAATGCGTTATGATGGCGGTCAGTATTATCTTAAGTCTGAGCAGGAAATGGCGGATCTTTTTCCATATGCCAGACAGGCGCTGGAAAACACTCACAAGATTGCTGAGCGTTGTAATGTTGAGATAATATTTGGCGAGCAGAAGCTTCCTAAGTATGATGTGCCATCAGAATATCCGGACGCATTTTCTTATCTCACATATCTTTGTGAGGAAGGACTTAAGGAAAGATATCCAGATACACCTCAGGAATTAAAGGATAGACTGGACTATGAGCTGGGCGTTATCAGGGATATGGGATTCGTAGATTACTTCCTGATTGTCTGGGATTATGTAAACTACGCTAAAAGCCATGGAATAGCTGTTGGACCTGGTCGTGGTTCTGCAGCAGGTAGTATAGTTTCATATGCACTCAAGATTACAAATATAGATCCTATCAGATACAGCCTTATCTTTGAGCGTTTCCTTAACCCTGAAAGAGTAAGCATGCCTGATATCGATATTGACTTCGCGCCAGAAGGTCGCCAGGAAATGATCCGTTACGTATCTGAAAAGTATGGTCATGATAAGGTTGTTCAGATCATTTCTTTCGGTACACTCGCTGCAAGAAATGCTGTGCGAAATGTGGGACGCGTTCTGGATATTAATCGTGGACTTGTTGACAAGGTTGCAAAGTCCATTCCAAACGGTGCCAATTCAATGACACTTAAGCAGGCCCTTAAAGAAAGCCCTGATTTTATAGAATATTACAACACAAATAGTGATGTTAAATACATGGTTGATATGGCCATCAAGCTTGAGGGTGTACCTAGCCACCCATCCAAGCACGCCGCCGGCGTAGTTATCGGCCGTGAACCTATTGTTGAATATGTTCCACTTTGTAAGAACAGTGGTGAAGATGCAATCTCCACTCAGTTTGAGAAGGACACTCTGGAGCAGCTTGGACTTCTCAAGATGGACTTCCTGGGTCTTAGAAACCTGACGGTTATCGAGGATGCGCTGAAGAACATCAAAGAGAGAACGGGTGAAGAGATTGACATCGATAATATAGATATGGCGGATCCAAATGTATTCGAGCTCATTTCCTCTGGCGAATGTGCTGGTGTGTTCCAGTTGGAGAGTACTGGAATGCAGTCCTTCATGAAGGAACTGAAACCAAACAGCCTCGAGGATGTTGTAGCCGGCATTTCGCTTTACAGACCGGGGCCTATGGATTTCATTCCTCAGTATATTAAGGGAAAGAACAGCACCGGTCCTATTCAATATGATACGCCAGAACTTGAACCTATCCTGGAGCCAACCTACGGCTGTATTGTTTACCAGGAACAGGTTATGCAGATAGTTATGTCTCTGGCTGGATATAGCATGGGTAAGTCTGACGAGGTTCGTCGTGCCATGTCCAAGAAGAAAGCCGGAGTAATGGAGAAGGAACGTGAGTACTTCGTTTATGGAAATGAAGAGCTGGGTGTTCCTGGATGTATAAAAAATGGAATCAAGGAAGATGTGGCCAATAAGATTTTCGATGAGATGACTGACTTCGCCAGCTATGCATTTAACAAATCCCATGCTGCTGCATATTGCGTAGTCACATATCAGACAGCATATCTGAAGCGTTATTATCCACTTGATTATATGGCAGCGCTTCTTACTTCTGTTCGAGATAAGGCGCCAAAGCTTAGAACCTACATTGAGGCTGTAAGGAGAATGGGCATTAAGATTCTGCCTCCAGATATCAATGAAGGCTACGGCAAATTTACAGTGGCTGACGGTGGAATTAGATATGGAATGTCAGCTATCAAGTCCGTTGGTGATGCGGTGGTAGATGCAATCATTGAGGAACGTGAGAAGAATGGTCCTTTCAAGGATCTTCAGGATTACATTACCCGCCTTTCCGGAAAAGAGGCGAATAAGCGTACTATAGAGAGCTTTATCATGACGGGCGCATTTGACTGCTTTGGACTTAACCGTAAGCAGATGATGACAGCTTATTCGGACATTGCTACGGCAGTTAACAATGAGAAGAAGAAAAATGCCAGCGGCCAGATGTCACTTATCGACTTTATGGGCGAAGAGGATACAGCCCAGTTCACAGCGGATTATCCGGATGTACCGGAGTTCTCAAAGGATATAATTCTCAGTGGTGAAAAGCAGATGCTTGGTCTTTATATCAGTGGTCATCCGCTGGATAGTATGAGAGATATCATAGAGAAGAGAACGGATATTAAGTCTACGGACTTTGAACTGGACGAGGAGACCGGACTTGCAAGTGCGGTAGATGGCAAAAATTATTCTCTTGGTGGAATTATAGAAAGCATTACTCCTCGCGTGACTAAGCGAGGCGAAAATATGGCGACTATGACAGTGGAGGATCTTTACGGAACAGTAGAAGTTATAGTCTTCCCTAAGTCGTTTGAAAAATACAGATCGTTGCTCGAGGTTAATGAGCCGATCATCATAAGCGGCCGAGCTCAGGTTTCAGATGATGAGAGCAAATTTATTGCATCTGACATCTATTCCATGAATTCATATGTGGAGCAGGATGAGGCAGAGAAGAAGGAACTCTGGGTTCTCTTCGATGATATGGACGATCTGAACAGTCACATGAAGGACTTCAATTCAGTCCTTAGTGAGCATAGGGGTTATACACCGGTTTATGTGCAGCTGATGAAAGAAAACAAAGCTATGATGAATAGCATTAAGGTTGATGTTAAATCCGGTGTTGAAGAAGCACTGGTTTTGGAATACGGTAGAGATAGAGTGTTAGTTAGAGATAAGAAGTAATGTTGCTCTAAGTGTAAGATCATTTAGTGGAGGATGTTTTTATGGAGAAGATTACATCTGTTAATAACGATAGGGTTAAACGTGTAGTAAAGATAATGAGTAGTCCAAAGGAGAGGAAGTACTCAGGTAAGTACATGGTTGAAGGTCTCAGAATGGTGAGAGAAGTCAAGATAGACCGACTTGATACGCTATTCATGACTCAGCAATTCTTTGATAAATATGTAGTCAAGGATCCAGCTCTCCTTAAGCTTGTAAATAAAGCTGTGGACAATCAGAAGAGTTTTATAGTTTCTGAACTGGTTCTTAGAAAGCTGGCTGACACCGAGAATCCACAGGGTGTAGTTGCTCTTGTAAATATGAAAGAGTACACGCTGGATGACATTATCAAAGTAAAGGATGGCAAGCCGCTAATCCTGATAGTTGAGAGATTGCAAGATCCAGGCAATATGGGTACTATCATCAGAACAGCTGAGGGCGCTGGTGTTACCGGTATTCTTGTGAGCTACGATTCGGTTGATATTTACAGCCCTAAGGTTGTCAGATCAACTATGGGCTCCATCTTCCGCAGTAAGATATGTATTACTTATGACCTTAAGGGCGATATAGAAAAACTGAAGAAGGCAGGCATTACCATTTTCGGAATGCATCTGGATGGACGGTCCATCTATGATGAGGACCTTACCACGGCATGCGCATTCCTTATAGGAAATGAAGGCGCCGGACTTACAGAGGAGACAAGCGCTCAGACAGATAAGCTTCTAAGAATCCCAATGCTGGGTAAAGTTGAAAGTCTGAATGCGGCAGCATCTGCAACCATAGTTTCTTACGAAGCATTGCGTCAGAGAATCGCTAGCAGCGAAATGTTCTTCTTATAAAAATAAGGGTTTGTAGGGTTATTATTTACTTGAATTATATATGTATAAGTGTTATAGTGGTTTAGATTTGTAGAGGACGCGATGATTATCAGTAGCGTATCTGATGAGGCTGGATCAGATGATGATATGTGAAAGGATGAATCGCCGAAGTCATGTAGTACCAGCGGCTATGTGGTCTGGGACTTAGATTAAGAGTCTAAGGACTGTCATCTTGAATTCAGGATGGAGTGCTACGGTATAGAGGATATTCTATGGACCGAAACTCCGTTTTGGTCCATTTTCTTGTATATCGAAAATTCGAAATGGACTAAACGATTAGTCAAAGGGAGGATTAAAAAATGGCTATTTTCAAAGGATCAGGAGTTGCATTAGTTACACCTTTCACAGAGAGTATGGAGGTGGATTACGAACAGCTTAGAAAGCTGGTTGATTATCATGTAGAGCATAAGACAGATGCTATCATCGTTTGTGGTACATCTGGTGAATCTGCTACACAGACAGTTGAGGAGCATCTTGAGTGCATCAGTGTAGTTGCTGAGCAGGCAAATGGACGTATTCCTGTAATTGCAGGTACAGGCTCAAATGATACTGTTACTGCAGTAGAGCTTTCACAGGAGGCTGCTAAGTGTGGAGTTGATGGACTTCTCATGGTAACACCTTACTATAACAAGTGTACACAGAATGGTCTTATCAAGCATTATTCAACAGTTGCTGAGAAGGTCAGCACACCTATTATCATGTACAATGTTCCAAGTAGAACAGGATGCAACATTCTTCCTGCTACAGCAGTTAAGCTTGCTAAGGAAGTTGAGAGCATCGTTGCTATAAAGGAAGCTTCAGGAAATATTTCACAGGTTGCTGAGCTTGCACATCTTGCAGATGGATGTATCGACATCTATTCAGGAAATGATGATCAGATTCTTCCACTCATGTCACTCGGCGGAATTGGTGTTATTTCTGTAACAGCTAACATTATTCCTGATGATACACATGATCTTTGCCAGAAGTTCTTTGATGGAGACTTTGAAGGTGCAAGAGAACTTCAGCTGAAGGCTATTGATCTTTGCAAGGCACTTTTCTGTGAGGTTAATCCTATTCCAGTTAAGAAGGCAACAGAGCTTATGGGACTTACTAATGGAGTTGTGAGACTGCCACTTACTGAGATGGAGCCTGAACATACTGAGATGCTTATCAAAGCAATGAAGGACTATGGGATTGAGTTTTAATTAGGAGAATGAATAGAAATGACTAGGATTATAATGAGTGGTTGTAGTGGTCGAATGGGTCGGATGATTACGGGACTCGTGAAGGATGGTGAGGGTGCTGAGATAGTTGCCGGAGTTGATGTATTTGATGATGGTACTCTTGGTTATCCTGTATATAAGAGTATTACTGAGGTGCAGGAAGAGGCTGATGCCATAATCGATTTTTCAAATCCTGCAACTTTGGATGCTACTCTTGAGTATGCGATAGAGAAAAATGTTCCAGTAGTGCTTTGTACTACAGGCTATTCTGATGAGCAACTGGCTCAGATAAATGCAGCAAGTGAGAAGGTTGCACTTCTCAAGTCAGCTAATATGAGTCTTGGTATCAATACTATTATGGAGCTTCTTAAGACAGCTACTAATGTATTTGGTGAGGCTGGTTTCGATATTGAGATCGTTGAGCAGCATCATCACAACAAGCTGGATGCTCCTTCGGGAACAGCTCTTGCTCTTGCAGATGCAATCAATGAAGCTGCAGATGGTAAGTATGAATATGTTTATGACAGAAGTCAGAAGAGAGAGAAGAGAGATGCCAAGGAGCTTGGTATTTCAGCAGTGAGAGCTGGTTCAATACCTGGCATTCACGATGTCATCTTCGCTGGACCTGATGAAGTTATAGAAATCAAGCATACAGTTTATTCAAGAGCAGTATTTGGAAATGGTGCTATAAGCGCAGCTAAGTTCCTTGCTGGTAAGCCTGCAGGAATGTACGGCATGAAAGATGTTATTGCAGCTCAGCTTGGAAATAATTAATGCTATCCTGAATTAACGAAAAGATTTTATCGGAGTTTATTTATGACTGAAGAACAAATACTCTGTAGTGCTTCAAAGTATACTGAGAAGTTCTACCTCAATCCTAAATACTCGAATCTTCCTAAGAAGATACAGGACGAGCTTAAGATTGCTCTTGTAATCTTTACAGAGGAGATTGGCGGAGAGATTTTCCTCTACTTCGATGATGAAGGTGGACTCTCAATCGC
>JAEEGL010935012.1_pt1 | contig 10486 bp, 11 predicted proteins | sample 9134231 | NCBI WGS metagenome assembly JAEEGL01 (sample SAMN16246548, study PRJNA631951) | gut metagenome | biome: gut microbiome; feature: rumen; material: fiber-attached | host: Bos | place: Iran: Karaj | collected 2018-10 | reverse complement strand
TGGGCTGCGCCTTCCTCATACTGATGGTCAGGCCCCTGGCCTCCTTCCTTTTCAGAAAGGAATTCTACGAGGCCTGGAGATTTGTGCCCCCCCTTGTTATTTCGGTAGTATTCGGCGCCATGACGGGTTTCCTCGGATCTATCTGCCTGGCCTTTAAGGATTCAAAGTCCATGGGAGCCGCTACCGGAATCGGCGCGGCAGTGAATGTGGTGCTGAACCTGCTCCTGATACCGGGGTATTCAGCCATGGGGGCCGCCCTTGCCACGGCGGTCTCATATTTCATCATGTATGTCATGTCGTTTATATTTGTAAGAAGGTATGTAAGGCTTAAGACCGATATGGTCAGGGACCTGTCTGCCGTGGCCCTGCTTATTGCCGAAGCGGCGGTCATGGTGAAGGGAGCGGGGGACATAAGAACCTATGCGTTCTGCGCGGCTGTCTGTCTTATCCTGGTGATGATCTATTTTAAATGGATAAAGGAGATCGCGGGGACCGTCCTGAGCAGATTAAAAGGACGCGGTGTTTTAGGAGGAAAAGGATGAAGGGCTATTCTGAGGTGAGCGAAAAAAGAAAAAGGATAGGGAACCTGTCACTGCTTATTGCCGTCTTTGTGCTTACGACGGCCTACTTCCATTTTTACAGCTGGTACAACCTTCTTGCCCCCTACGGTACCCTGACGGCGGCGGTGTTTCTGGCGGTTACCTTTTTCTGCTATGTGGATATCGGATACGCCATTTCCGATCCGGCCTTCTGGCTTATGGTATTTGCGGATGTTCTGGCCCTTGTAAACCTCTTTGTTATAGGCTCAGATAAGGGAGCCATCCTTACCATAGGGGATTTTCTGCTCATACTCTACCTGGCTAACAAGGTAGAGTTTTCAAAAAAAGAGATCCTGATCTCGTCGGTTTATACAGGAGTCTTTTTTATTTACTGGACGATTGACGTGAAGGGGTATTTTAAGGGCTACAATACCAACTACGGCGGGCTTGTGCTGATATCGGGCTTTGTATTTCTGATCTTTGCCATCGAATATTATGCGGAGAGCCTCAGGAAAAGGAATGAAGGTAAGGATCTGAAAACCTTCCTCGGGTTTGATAAGTATCAGGTTATAATAAAGATAACGGAGGTTATTTTATTCTATATCGCCTTCAGGATAATCGCCTGGTATCGTTCAAGATGCGCTCTTGTGGGACTGATAATGTTCCTTGTGCTGTTCCTTATCCCAAGGACGGTCTGGAAGAACAGGGTATTATACGGTATCCTGGCCCTCGGGGCAACCCTGGGGTCTGTGCTGTTCTCGGCGTTTTATGTATGGCTCGGGATGATGCAGGAGGAGCTGACACTCCGGCTGTTTTACAAGGATATAATATCAGGAAGGGAGGAGATCTGGTCAGAGCTCTGGGGAGAGTATTTAAAGCATCCCTTTACCGGCATCGGATCCTCCTATGTCATGAAGATTGAATGGATGGAGGGGCTTTTTGAAGTGCATTCGGGGCTTCTGGATATCCTGATCGTACATGGGCTCGTTGTTTTCATCATCACCTGTACCTTCCTTGTGTTCCGGCTCTTTGCGATAAGAGAGAGCTGCGTGCTCTTTCTTCCGGCAAAGATCGCGATGGCGGGAATCTATTCCATGCTTTTTACCGCGTTTATGGAGAATTACATCATCGTGGCGCCATTTTCGCTGATGCTGCTGATGTTTTTTGCGTACATCGGAGGGATAAGGCTTTGCGCCGGTAAAGAACCCGGGGCTGATCCCAAAGAGGCTGAACCTTCTTCCTCCGGGAACGCTGATATGCCGGAATGACCGGACCGCACTTCCCCGGCTTTTTAGCTTTCTTCGGAGCTTACGGACTTTGGGTTCTTTTTGAGCCGGCAGGTCTTATCATTGCAGTTTGCGCACCGGAGGGTCTTGTTTGAGCCGTACCAGAAGCGCTCGGGATGGGAGGCGTAGGTGATCTCCCAGTGGATCAGGACCACTACGGAGGTGAAGAAAAGGCTCCAGCTGAAGAAGTTCTTAATGAACAGCATGGGAGTGAACATCATAAAATGTCCCCAGTCGTATATCCGGCAGTTTACGCAGCAGCGGTTTTTCATGATATAGGTCTGGAAAGGGCAGAAAAACAGGATGCAGATATAGTCACAGAGAAAAAAGAAGACGGTCAGCATCAGAAGGTCCGCCTCGTCAAGAACCCCCAGCAGATACAGGATGCCGAACACGGAGTTTGCACAGAGCCATACGAGCATTACCTGCCATGCCCTGATGTTCTGCAGCCTGACAAAACGAAGCAGCTCTATCTCGGAATACCCGGGATCGGGATCATAGTTTTCAATCCGGGATTTTTCGAGAGCCATGGTAAGGAGACTTTTTTCCGGGGAGCCTTCGGCCTTGCGGATAAAGAGTGAGGTAAGCTTTTCCATAGGAAGGATGTGGGTGAGCATGATCATCATGAAGACGGCCCACAGTACATGAAAAGGGCGGATTCCCAGCCAGACCGGGTAAGTCATCACCTTCAGCATGGAGCTTTTGTCAGACAGATAGAAGACCAGAACGCATATAAAGACGGTCAGGCGGAAGGCAAAAATAATCAAGTAACGATTTAACATCCTGCTCCGTTTTCTCATATCCTGCCGTCCTCTCCGGAATATTTGTTACTATTCACGGCCTTTGGGGCCGTGAATGGTAACGAATATTTCAGTAATTCTGAATTATGATTATATCATAATTCTCATGGATTTAATGCTTGAATTTTATCGGAGCTTATTGTATAATGCTTTTTGTTGTAGGGCTATAGCCAAACGGTAAGGCAGCGGACTCTGACTCCGTCATTTGAAGGTTCGAATCCTTCTAGCCCTGGCCTAGGAATCCCGTAAAATTAAGGTTTTGCGGGGTTCTTCTTTTTTTGCGTTGATTAAGAAGTACAGCAAGTGGATAAAACCGGAGGATTTTATTGGGGCGACACGGATGGGGAAGCCTAATACAGACACCAATCTGGAACACCGGATGAAGAAGGTATACAGAGATGCCGGAATATATACTGGCGAGGATGAAACCGGATCTCTTCACATACTAAGACGAACATTTGCTACCGATTGCTACTATAATAAAGGAATCCCTCTGAAAACCATCGCTGCATATATGGGTGATCGTCCGGAAACGATCATGACTTACTACATAGCGGCTAGAGAACGGACGGTATCCGCAGATGGAGAAGTACAGCAGATCATCCGGATCAAAGGTTACGATAAAACATAGGGTCAGACAGATAAAAGTGTCTGGCTCTTTTATTGTCTCCAAAGGCATAGTATAATACACTTATCTCAAGGATGTTCAGGGATATATGAAAGGCAGAACAATGATAATCCAGAGTTCAATATCAAAGTTCATTGATACATCGGATCAGGAAGCCCAATACGATACCTGCGTCAAAAAGCTTCTTTCAGAAAGGATCATTCTTGCATGGATTATGAAAGAATGTGTTAGCGAGTTCAGTCAATATTCAATACCTTCTATTATGAAGGATTGTATTGAGGGAGACCCCCAAGTGGCGGTTATCGCTGTAGACCCGGATGAGCTTGATTATGCTGATGATATATTCGATGAAGAGATAGAAGGGCTGAACTCAGAAGATAATTCTATAAAAGAAGGCAGGATATATTACGATATCCGGTTTTCAGCTATTGTTCCTGATACAAAAAAGCCGATACATCTCATCATCAATGTTGAGGCCCAAAAGAGCGACAGGACACCGTATCCGCTGATCAAGAGAGCTGTATATTATGCCAGTCGAATGATTTCTGCCCAGAAAAACAAGGTATTCGTGAAAAGCCATTATGAGAAGATCCGGAAAGTATACTCCATATGGATCCAAATGAACGTTGATAGTAAAAGGGAAAATACCATAACGGAATATAGTATTTCTGAGAAGAATATAGTCGGAACGGTTAACGAAAGAAAAATGGATTATGATTTAATGACTGTTATAATGCTGGGACTGGGCGATTTCAAAGATGTGGTTGATAAGCCCATACTCCGGTTATTGGATGTTTTGCTTTCGGCAGAGGCAAAGCCTGAGAAAAAGAAAGCGATATTAGAACAGGACTTTGACATCCCGATGTCAACGGCTATGAAAGAGGAGGTCAATATAATGTGTAATCTTGGTGAAGGAATCAGAGAACGAACCTCAATAATAACGCAGGCGAATATAGTTTTACACATGATGCAGGCAAAGAATTATTCTCTTGAAGAGGCTATGGATACAATAGGAATCACTGACGAAGACAGGAAAGAGGTCATGGAAATCATTGACGCTCAGCTTGAAGTGAATTAATTCTCTACTATCATGAAAACTGCCGAATCAGTATGTTAATATAGGCCTTTATATTTTACGATAGTCAAATATATAGTCAAAGATTCTTCGAATCTGTTATGAAAACTATGATAAAATGGGCGTTTGTGGGGCAAAAGACAACGACCTCTGACCTAGCGGTGAGTTTGCGCGCAAACTCGCCGCCTGGTCATTTGAAGGTTCGAATCCTTCCAGCCCTGCGAAAAGGGATCGGAAATCCGGTCCCTTTTGTTATGCTCCAAAGTCTGTATATATGCGGCTTCCTGCAATTCAGAAGGTAACTGGTAGATATCAGGTGTGGCATTAATAATTCGATAAGAGCAGTCATAGTCATGGATAAGAGCGGAACGATGGTTAAGGAGGCCCCTGCATCAGCAGATGCCCTGAGACTGCCGGCTCTTTGATGGGAGGCAGGAGGGTATGGCTGTTGGCCAAACTGCCGAACGAATAGATTATTGCCGGGGAACGGATCAGTCCGTATCTGGTGTTCAGCAATACACATGACGGCTCCGGTGCCGTAAGTCTTCTATGCCGTTTAAACATAAAAACTGACCGTTTAGACAACGACTATTGTGCATGCTTTTCCAAACAATATAAACTGAACTGTGTTAAGGGTCGTGTTAAGAGATCATTCTTTTGCGCGCGGGAAACTATGATAAGCCTCATTACCCGGATACCCTGTAAACCGGAAGAATATGACTGTATTAAGAAAGACAGAGACATGAAGAATGATATCAGAGTCAAAATCGATATAGATCCTTCTGTTGATAATCCCGAAGTAGCCATACGCGCGAATGAGGAAACAGAATTTGTCAGGCAGATAGCTACGTCCGTGCAGCAGTGCATTGATGCAGTCTTATCTAAGATTGCCGTGCAGCAGGATGCAGATACGGAAGGATCAGGAAACGATTCTTATACGAGAAATTCTGCGTGGACACTTCATGCGACTCCTTCGGGCGAACGCAAAACAACCAGATTTGTCGACCAATGGGATATTATGCGCATCTATACGGAGGATCGAAGGCTGATACTATGCACGGGCGAAGGTGAATTCTGGATGCGTACACCCTTGCGTGAAATAGAACAAAGCCTTAATCCCGACTGGTTTGTCCGGATCAGCCGCTATGAGATAGTCAATATAAACATGGTATCAGGGTTTGACATGAGCATTGCCGGAACGATCAGGGTTGTTTTTGAGAACGGTTCTTCAACATGGGTGGCAAGAAGATATGTACGCTCCATAGAGAAACGGTTATCAGAGATATAGAGGAGGATTTCTGTGAGCGAACTTCTGAGAAAAACTATTTTTAAAGCCCTGCTGGGATTTGTCTCAGGTATGATGACCGGCTTGGTCATTATGCTTATCGAAGGATCTATGCCCGATAGTTTCATGGGAGCAAACGGGATCCCCGCCCTGGCTTTATATCTCATCTGCTGCGGTTTGCTGGGCGCGGCAGGACTGGGATGCCAGTTTGTATATGAGATTGAGCGTTATAGTCTTACCCTGGCAACCCTGATCCATTTTATCATTACTATGACCTTTCTTTCCATACTGGGCCTGGGACTGGGCTGGGATCTGCGGGATCCGGGTGTTTGGATCGTCATCTCCGCTTATGTGGCCGTATATTTTGTCATCTGGCTTAGTATGTACATACGGTTCAGTATAAAAGTCAGGAAACTGAATAAGATCCTGTCGCATTGGAAAGAAACGAATGCCGGCAGTTATCTGCGAAAAGAAAGCCGGATGCGCTGAAGTTGATTTTTGTAGCATAGTGAACGATTCACAGGAATTCCCAAAGAAAGGAGACACGGATTTATGAAAAAAGTATTATTGTGCATTCTCTGTATAGTTCTGATCACCGTAGGAGCTTTTTTTGCTGTACGGATATATAATGACCAAAAATACGGTGATGCAGGATCACTTACAGATTCAGATGTTACCGATCTAAGTAACTATCCGACAGAGCTGGACGGAATAAGTGTAGAGTATATTGACCATGGGGCGTTTCAGGGATTTCACCTGATTCCGGAAAACAAACTGTATAAAGGGATTATTGTATGTTATGGCGGATCCGACGGCAGCCCTTTTTTTGAGGTGGCTGAACAATATGCGGAAATGGGCTACGAAAACCTGTCGGTCTTTATGTTTGGTATGAAGAATCAGCCCAAAGAGCTGACTTTGGTTCCGTTGGAGCAGTTTGAAGATGTCCTTGACTATATTAACAGTAACATAGAAGACGATTACCCTATTACGATAATGGGGGCTTCAAAGGGAGCCGAGTATGTTCTGAATCTTGCCGCTAAATATGATGAGATTTCTAACGTAGTACTGCTTGCGCCGGTAGCATACAGCTTTTCGGGATTAAACGGCGACGCCGCCAGCTCCTCATCCTCCTGGACCTGGGAAGGCAGGGAGGTTCCCTGTGTCAATATTCAAAGTGCATCTTTTCCCTCATTATTTAAAAGCCTGATCTTTCCCATGATGACAGGAGCGCCCGCCACTTTCAGAGAGATATATGCATCTGCCCTGGAAGCGGATGAGAACAGGGATGAAAAGCTCATACCGGTTCAAAATGTCAAAGGAGATATACTGATCATTGTAGGTGAAGATGATCAGATGATGGATACACTGTCCATGGCCGAATTGATCAAAAACCAAAACGGCAATGCATCCGTATATTCTTATGAAAATGCAGGGCATATGTTTTCGGGAGACGGCGTCGCCTCTGAATTTGGCATGAGATTAAGATTAGGCGGCACAGTGGAAGGAAATGAAAAGGCGATGGTCGAAAGCGGAAAAGTCATAAAGGATTTTCTGAGTTCGCACCACGAGCAGATCAGCCGCACCGATATGTAAGTCCTGAAATCCCCCCGGTCCTGTCGGGGGGATTTCATTTATAAGAGACTCTTTCTCTCTGCTTTCTGAGAATAGACAAATGCAGGCATCAGGTACTGAATGGGAAGGATAAATCCGGGACCCGGGTGTTTGCCCGGGTCCTGCGTATTCCGGAGGGTTATGATATATCAAGCTCGGGCGGTTCATCCAGAGAATCGGAAACATATCTGCCGTTTTTCTTTCGCTGGCGGACACATTCCGTGAGCAGATATTCGATCTGTCCGTTTATGGAGCGAAAATCATCCTCCGCCCATTGGGCGATGGCATTGTATAATTTTTCATTAAGCCGAAGCGGCACCTGCTTTTTTTCTGCCATAACATATATCCTTTTGCCGGGGAAACGCCGGTATCAGCGTTTCCCGTTCTGTTTATTCCCTTAATAAAGACTTCCGGTGTTCACTATTGGCTGGGCATCGTGGTTGCCGCACAGGACCACCAGGAGATTTGAGACCATAGCTGCCTTTCTTTCCTCGTCAAGGTCCACCATCTCCGTCTTTTCAAGCCTTTCAAGAGCCATCTCCACCATTCCGACCGCGCCCTCGACTATGAGCTTTCGGGCATCCACCATGGCCGCCGCCTGCTGCCGCTGAAGCATCGCCGCGGCTATTTCCATTGCATATGCCAGATATGTGATCTTTACATCCTCTATCTCGAGGCCGGCGACCTCAACCCTTGCCATGATCTCGTTCTTTATACGGTCAACAACGACCTCCGTCGAGCCCCTGAGCGACCCGTCATCGGCGCGGCCGTCCCCGGTGGTATCAATATTTTCCGCCACATCGTAGGGATAGAGCTTGACCACGCTTCTTACCGCGCTGTCACACTGAAGAGAGAGATACTCCTTGTAATTATCCACGTTAAACACGGCCTTTGCGGTATCCTTTACCCTCCACATGACGGCGACCGCGATCTCCACAGGATTTCCAAGCACATCATTAACCTTCTGTCTGCTGTTGTTGAGGGTCATGACCTTCAGGGATATCTTTTTGGAGTTGGTGTCATCCGGGCTTAACCTTATCCTGGTCGCGGAAATGGATGGCGATGCCTTTTCTTTGGAATCAACTATGTCGCCGCTCTGGCCGAGCCGCGTGCCTGCGGCGGGGTTGAAGGCGGTACAGAAGGGGTTTACCCAGAAAAAACCGTCGCCCTTAAGAGTTCCCACGTATTTCCCGAAAAGGGTGAGCACCAGGGCCTCTCCCGGCTTTAAAACCTTGAGCCCGAGAAAAAGGATCCATCCAAGCACAAGGAAGAGTATTCCGGTTATCGTGACGAAAGTTCCGAAAAGACCGTATCCGGATGTGATGATCATGGCCGGGATAGTGACGACGTACAGCAGTATCACCATAAACAGGACAAACCCGCCGTTTCTGTGACCTTGTATTTCTATCTCTGTTACTCTGTTCTCGTTCATTTCTTCTCCTTTCATCCTGCTTTCGGCAGGAATCCAAATCAATATGATATCATTATGATATCATATAAAATCATTTTGTCAACAATTATTTTTAGCCGCGTGTCGTGCTATACTGTAAAAAATAACTGTAAATGAGATAAAGATATTTACCTGCAAATGGCAGTAAAAAGGAGAACAGGCAAAATGAAAAATATCAGAACGATCACGGCCCTTGTTTTATGTCTTGCTGTTGTCCTGAGCGGATGCGGCGCCTTCGAGAGCAGTTCCGGGCAAGACGAGCCGTTGATACTGAATGAAAAGGATGAGGAACAGGCAGGCTCCGGGGAAATGACCGATCCTTACATAATAATAAAGGAAGAAAAAGAAGAGACTTCCGGGAACGAAACCGAGGCGGAGGAAGAAAAGGCGGAGGAGCCGGATCCTTCCGTAGAAGTCCCTGAGCTCCTTCTGGGTGACGAGCAGTTTGATGAATATATCCCTTTGCTTGAGGGCAAGCGGGTGGCCCTTTTTTCAAACCATACCGGCATAGTAGGTGACGATACCGGTGGCGCGGAAACCGCGGACCCGGACAGGAATTTCGGCCTGGATGCCGACGGGAATGAAATAACCTACGGTGAGCATATCCTGGATGCCCTTCTTGAACGGGATGTGAACGTTACGGCAATCTTCAGCCCCGAGCATGGCTTCAGGGGAACGGCTGACGCGGGGGCGACGATAAACGATTCCGTGGATGAAAAGACAGGGGTGCCTATCCTGTCCCTTTATGCAGACGATAACACGCGTTATCCCTCAAAAGAGAGCATGGACAGGTTCGACATACTTGTCGTTGACATGCAGGATGTGGGCCTGCGCTACTATACCTACTACATTTCGATGTACTACCTCATGGATGCCTGCGCCTCTGCTGACAAGGAGGTCATGATCTTAGACCGGCCTAATCCCAACGGTTTTTATGTGGACGGGCCTGTCCTGCAGGAGAAATACAGATCGGCGGTAGGGAGGCTTCCGATCCCGGTGGTGTACGGCATGACCTGGGGAGAGCTGGCAGGCATGATCAACGGCGAAGGGTGGCTGAACGCAGGAAAGGATTCCTGCAGGCTGACTGTGATCCCCTGCAGGAATTATACACATCAGACAAAGACCTCCCTTATCCGTAATCCCTCTCCGAATATCAAGGATATGAGAGCGGTATATCTCTATGCGTCCACCTGCTTCTTTGAAAACACGGTTATGTCGGTGGGAAGGGGAACCGATTTTCCCTTCGAAGCATACGGAAGTCCTTATCTTAAGGACGTTGAAGGCTTTGACTTTACCTTCACCCCAAAGAGCATGAGCGGCGCGTCAAACCCTCCGTTTATGGATGAAACCTGTTATGGCGTGGATCTGAGAACACGCGCGATAGAAGAGATATGGGAGGAAGGGGTCAACCCGGAATACCTGGTCTCAGCCTACAATGCCTTCAGCACGGTTTCGGGCGGCAGGTCCTTCTGGGGAAGCCCCGATAAAGACGGGATCTACTGGATCGACAGGCTCAGCGGCTCGGATGCCCTTCGGAAAATGGTGGAGGAGGGGAGATCGGCAGAAGAGATAAAGGCCTCCTGGCAGGCAGATATCAACTCGTTTAAAGAGCAGAGGAGGTCGTACCTGCTATACGGTGAATGATCAGGCAGGGAAGGTTTGGCACCCCTTCATCATCTTATTGCGTGACGGATGAAATACGGTTATAATCAATAAACAGATGTCGGGAACAGTTTTTGCTGTTCTGCTTTATGGCAGAGAGAGGATATGGCATGCTAAAGGGAAAGATCGATAATAACAGGATGCTGCAGG
>JAEEGL010346698.1_pt1 | contig 10486 bp, 10 predicted proteins | sample 9134231 | NCBI WGS metagenome assembly JAEEGL01 (sample SAMN16246548, study PRJNA631951) | gut metagenome | biome: gut microbiome; feature: rumen; material: fiber-attached | host: Bos | place: Iran: Karaj | collected 2018-10 | reverse complement strand
GTGGTTCTGATCCGAGCAAGGATATCTCAATGCGGGAATTCTATGGATTGGATAAAAAGCTAAGCCGCTAAAGCGGTATCCTGTATTCCGGTCTGGCGGTTTTCGCCATTCCGGAATGCCGGTTTATTTTCGTCGGAATACTCAAGGCTATAAAATAAACTGTGTCACAATCCACAGCCTATAACCCAAAACAATACTATAATCCGCAAGGTGACAAAGACAAAGTATGTGTTCAGTTCTAGTTGTCTATCTGGCGTACCGCAACATAAAAAAAATGGACCAAGCCCATGATGAATTGGTCCTTAAACACTCTGCAACTATGTATAAAGTATGAAGAATGTTTAGAATTTTACTTACGTAATCAAACAATGGACGATAACTCTGTTTGAATTACACGCCCTAAAAGCCTAGTGACATTTGTAGCACTCAGAATCTTTGGCTTTATATTTTTGAAACCATTTGTCGTCCATTTGGCTACAGCGTTCCAACTGTATCTCTTTTCCAATTTTTTGGCTGTTAAACCAAATAATGATTTTTTGCAAAATATCTTTATAAACTCGATGGACTTCCCAGTCGTAAATCTTATAATTTTTATATCTAGAATCGTGTGCTTTTCTTTCTAGATTCTTATACAAACATAGAGCTGTATTTAGTCCTTCTATATCAAGTTTTTCCAACTCGTTTTTTCGGCTTTGGTGACTTTGACAATTAATACCATTGTTGCTCAGTATGGCTTCCATTGCGTGAACCGCAATATAAAACATGACTGTTATAGACCAATCATTAGAGTGTTCCAATAAAAACGATGCTAAAAAATTTGCGTTGTGCTGGCAATGATCGCAATGTTCGATATGATCGTTTTGTGTCGGCAATTTAAAACCTCACAAGAATTGGGTAGTCATTCTGCAAAGCAGTTGTGTTTAGACGTTCATCTGATAACAACCAATGAAATTCAATCTTAATCGAATTATTGAAAGACTTCTTTTCGGGAAAATCAAATGTATAACTATGTACAAAAGATTCTTCAATTTCAAGTATTTCAGATTCAATTAATGTGAATTTCTCCAATTCCTGTTCCGTTATCATATCTTCATTAGTTCTTTTAAACACAAGCATCATTTTTACGATTGCGTTTGCAAACGGAAAGTTAGTCCTGATTTGATTTAATTTTATTTCAGGATATTTTTTTATCATTTCTAGAATTTTTTGTGCTGCTTCAGATGATGCATTTACACATTCTTTCATATAATTTCTGAAAAAATTCAAAAAAATTTCGTTCTGATTTTCTAAAGATGTTACACGTTGTTCTAATTTTTTATGTTTATCATACCAAAAATCAAATATGGATGTAGGCTGCTCTCCATATTTTTCAAACATTTTTTGAATTCCCGCAGTATTGAATTCTGCTTTTTCAAAGATCTCTCGATCTGCGGTTAGTTCTGCTAAAGAATCCTGAATGTCTTTTTTTAAACAATTTCCTGAAGCCATATATGTAAATATACAAAAAAATGTGAATTTTGGGGGATTGTTGAGAGATGAAGTTACATAAGGTGTCGATCTTGCCGTTGTAGTTCGCCTTATATGCCAAATTTTCGTCTCCCCCCCCATAAATAATCTTGTAAAATACATTACTTATCGTTTTAACATCTTAATTGTTCGTTCTATCCCAGAGTATATATCATATTTCGGCTCCCATCCTAGAGCCTTGAGTTTCGATCCATCAAGTCTTGCTTTTGTTGCTTTACTGTAGCCAGCGGCCTCAGTTACATCAGGGATTTCAAAAATAACTTTTCGACCATTCAAAGATGCAATGTATTCGGCTAAATCTTTCAATGTAATATCAGATTTTTCATCAGCGATGTTATAGGCTTCTCCGCTTTTACCACAAAGAAGAATCCAAAGAAGGCCACTAACAGAATCTGCAACATATTGATAACTGTAGTATTGATTGCCGGCAGATTTTAAAACAATGTCTTCACCACGAATTCCCTTTTTTATAAATTGGCTAATAGCCTTCGTGTCGTTCATACGCATTGTTGGCCCATATGACCTGGTAAATCTAGGAATAACAATATCCAGATTTTTTTGAACCAAGTACGCTTGACAAAGCGCTTCTCCACAACGTTTACTTTCTGGATAACCGGCTCGCAAGGTATTTGAATTTATATAACCACAATATTCTTCGTCAAACAACTCGACATCACCTCGATTTTCTCCGTAGATTTCATTGGATGAAGCAAATGCAAATCGAGTCACATTATGAGCTACCGCAAATTCCAACATATTCTGCAAGCCCATAACATTCGTTGTTATTGTTCCGATTGGGTCTGTTGCATATTGCAAAGGATGCGTATTGGACGCTAAATGGAGAACATAATCTACAATTTCGACATCCTCTAGTTGAAGTTTCTTTTTTATATCGTACGGAACGAAAATAAGATTTGAATTTCCAACATACCTTGAGAACCGTTCTTTTGCACTAGTTTCATCCCTGCTTAATGCGTAAATACAGCAATTTAATCCTGTTTTATTTTTTTCTAGTAAAACATCTACTAAAAAGCTACCGATTAACCCTGTCGCTCCAGAAATCAGAATTTTTTTATTTGCAAGTCTATCCCAAGGTAGATCAAGCGACGCAACCGATTGAACATCTTCTTGGTATAACGAACATTCATATAAATTCATAACTAAATCCTATTTCAACCAACTGTCTTTTTCGGACTTTAGATAAGCTTTGAACATTTCAAGATCGTCTTTTGTTGTCAGCTTTATGTTTTTGTCAGAACCAGCGGCAAAATAGAGTCGAACCCCCAATTCTACCATCATCGTGTTTGCATAGTGAGATCCGTATATTCCAATCTCTTTTTCAAACGCTTCGTGATATTTTTCATCTAAAAGCTTAAATTTGTACGCCTGGGGCGTGGATACTCGACGGAGTGTTTCGCGGGGAATGAACTTTGTAGTACTTATTTCGTCATCGATTAAAAATATCTGCTCATTGTATGGAAGGCTTGTTACTGCATTGCCGTATAGTTCGCATTTCGCAATAACATCAGAAAGGACCCCCATTTCAACCATAGGTCGAATGCCATCGTGAATAATTACGATATCATCATCAGCCACTTTACCTTCCAAGTTGAAAACTCCATTTCTTATGGATTCTTGACCTGTCTTACCACCAGATACAACATACTTCAATTTGTCTATACCAAATTGTTTTGCGTAAGCCCAAAGAACATCATGCCATCCATCAAGGCAAACGACCTCTATTTCGTCGATTTGAGGGTGCTTTTGAAAACCTTCCAAAGTGTATATTAAAATCGGTTTGTCATAGACGTTGATAAATTGCTTTGGAATGTCTTGCTTCATGCGGCTACCGGAACCACCCGCAATAATAACAGCGATTCTTTTCATTTTTTATTCTCCATCTTTTAAATAAAATGTGTAGGGCTTTTCTAAATCAATGACTTCTGTATAATGGTGCGAAACTCTTTTTTCAATAGGAGGTAATGTCATATAATCTCCGTATATATGACGCAAGTAAAGATCATATGCTGCTGGGGCCATCAATTGATGCCCTTCAAAATCAAGTCTTATAAAATCGTCAAAGCATTCTGCTGGAACAATTTCTCTGTCGCCCCAAGCGCCACTATAATTTTTCATCAATTTTGATTTTTTCCCTAACTTGATAAAAAATTCTCTAGTAGCAACCGCTTGACGGGTTTTCCTAAAAAGAAGATTACACAAAGAATTTGATACTTGACCCAATAAAGAATAACATTCATCTTTATCCTTATAATACACTTTGTTAAAACGATGGACGATAAAACAGAGAATTTTATTCTTAAGTATTTCACAAATTCTATTCTCTGGATAATAGTCTATTGGAAAAACATCTATATACACGCCATGATTCATCTTGACATTTTTCATAGATTTTTCAACAAAAGTTGTTCGACAATCCCTAATCTTGGTGAAGTTAAAAGGGACTTCAGGATCCGTTTTATAATTTTGTACAAATAAATGACTTGGCAATATGTTTTGTGCGTTCTGAATAAATATTTCATAATCATCCCGAAGTAAGCCAATGTCGATATCATCATCCCATGGAATAAATCCTTTGTGTCTAACGGCACCAAGTAAAGTTCCTCCGACCAAGAAATATTTAATTCCAAGCTTGCTACATACAGCATCAACGCTTAATAAGGCTTCTAGCTCTATTGATTGTAATTTTTTCACATTTACTTCTTCGCTCATAAAAAACTCCTATAAAATCATTAATTGGCGTGCTTATTGAAAATAACATTGAACAAAAACACAGGATTCATCCCACGGATCATCAATATGTTAGAATGTCTAATTGGTGAGATAATGTGGTTGATTATCACATTTGTAAAGAATTGTGTTGCGACTGATGTTAGAGCAGCTCCAACAATTCCCCAATAGGGAATGAATATCAAGTTCAATATGACATTGAACGAGGCTCCCGATAGATTGATAATCCAAAGGTATTTCTGCTTATTTTCAGCTAATATCCAAATATTCCGGACTGCACCTAAATAAGAAAAAGTCGTAAACCACACAGCACATCTTAGCGCATTTACAGATGGAGTATAAGCATCTCCATAAAGAATTCCTACAACAAGGGAGGCAAATAGAGTCAAGATAAGGCTGAACGATAAAGACGAATAAACGACGATACCATAAAGTGTCGACATTTTTTTTTCAAACTCTTCTTTACTATTCTTTAAGGCCTCAAAAACGGAAGGTCTAAATGAGTCTATCAAGGCGGCAAATACAAAACTCGCTAAGCCCGCACAAGTCAATGCAGCAGAATAAAAACCGACTTCGGCATTTCCCAACATATTCTTTATCATTACACGGTCTATTTGGGCAAAAATGACAACCATCATGCTCGATACGATGTAATAATGACTTTTAGCGAACAATCGCTTTGCGGTTACAAAAGACAACTGAAATGGTTGTCCCCCTTTTTTTCGGTAAATGATGTATATAGAAAACGCAATTAAAGCAAAATCAAAAGAATTGGATACAGCAAACCAGAAAATACTTTTGTGTGTCACTAGTAAAAATATTTTATACAAAGCAACAACTATGTATGCAATAAAAGATACAATTGAAGTGTACTTTGAAAGATATTTCGCCTGAAACCAATACTGAGTCAGTTCCATTGCTTGGAATACAAGGATTGTGCTATACAAAACACATACGATAATCGTTGTTTTTTCATCGGCATTAAGTACAGAAACTACAGCAAACAAACCCAATACACAAATAATGGCAGAAATTGAACTCATTAAAATTGAGGTTCCAAGAATTTCCCCCTCTTTTTCAGGATTATTTACCATTTCTTGAACCATGATATTCGTAAGCCCCAATTGGACAAGAGGAACGGCAAAAGTTGTCAAAGAAGCTGCGTAATTGATAATGCCGAAATTTGAGGGGCCAAGATATCGAGCCGTCATCATTGAGATAACTAACCCAATTAAGGATTGGGCTATTTTGCATCCGATAATCCATGATGCGTTTTTGACAATTTTATTATTCAATAACATCAGGATTTATTCTCTATTTCCTTATACAATTTCACATATTCTTCAAACCGTTCATTCATATCGAATTTCTTCGATCGAGCAAGGCAAGCCTCCATAGAATATGGCTTATCTTCACATATTCTGCGAATTTCGAATTCCATTGCATCAATATCGTCACAATCAACAACAGAGCCACAGGTTTCATCAATGCACTCGGGGCTCCCGCCTGTTCTAAATGTCACCACGGGTGTTCCGCAAGCTAAAGATTCCACATTTACTAAACCAAGAACTTCTTCTCGCGTAGGATTTGCTAAAACATCAGCAGCAGTGTAAATTTCCGCAAGCTCCTTCTGATTTTGCGTACGATGAATCGAGATAATATTTTCAGGCAACACCTTATCCACATAGTCGTCGGTTCCGACCAATACGATTCGATAATCGTTTGGTAAATGTTTGGCGAGTTCTAAGAAAACATCAAGGCCTTTGCGAACACCCCAGCCAAAAGCTATACCAAGGACAACCTTTTTGTCCATAAGTTCATGCGTTTCGCGAAAATTACTCTCCGTTGGTTTGAATACGGAAAGATCAATGCCATTGTAGATAACTTTGATAGGATACTCTTTGAGATACGACTGTTCGACTAAACCCGCAAGCCATTGCGATGGTGTGACTATTGTGCAATTTTCAATTCCCGAAAACCACTTACGTTTGAGCTTCCACATTATGCGCGTAGTATCTAAGTACGACTGCGGATAAGATTTCTTAGGGTATGGACAATCGTGGCAACCACTTTTCCATTTATCGCATTTTGTTAAGTCAAAATAAGGACAACGCCCCGTAAATGCCCAACAATCGTGTAATGTCCAAATTACGGGAATGTGATTTTTTTTGATGAAACGGAAAAGGAGCGGAAGGTTAATATAGGAGCCATGGAGATTGTGAAAATGGACAAGGGAACAACCTTGTTTCTTGATTTTTCGAAGGAAAATCCATGTAGAAATAATCGACAAACAATTGGAAAATCCAAGAAACATCCCGGTAAACAAATGGATATTCCGGGAAATACGATTACCGATAAACAGCGTGTGCTCATCTCGTTTGGGCGAATTTGTGCGGCTATAAGCACAACAATTTTTTACGCATAGCCCATTGTTACGCGCAGCCTTGGCGATAGACTGCATTATGCCGCCTGTGGAGCTGAAATTACACGAATTTATTTCAAAAATACGCATATTCAAATTCCATTTAATTCTGCAATAAACGCCTGAGGAGTATTTTTATAAAATAAATTCTTTACTGTATTAGAGTCAAGACATTTTGCTTTCTTATCAATAAAACAAACAACTTCATCAGCAAGATTAGCATAATCATTGCGTCTTTCATCTAATAATAAAGCATTAGAATATTTTTTCAAATAAAAGATACTTGGTTCATCATCAATAGGATAAGTCGACAAAATTTTTTTTCCAGTAGACATATATTCAAAAATTTTACAGGGAGTCATATTTCTGTTTGTATTGCCAATATTTATCAAAACATCCGAACGACAAATCCATTCTTTTGCTTCGTCATGAGAAACTTGGCCTAAAACCCAAAATCTTTTATCTCTAGATGCGGCCGCGTTCAGAATACAATTGTCTTTTTCACCAACAAATACAAACTTATATCTATTTGATTTTATTATTGACAAGACATCTACAATAAATTGTGGAGATCGAATTCCTTTTGGAAGAGTTCCTACATATGCAATCGTCACACAATCATTTGCTTTATCACATTGAGTTGGTTTCAAATTAAACAACGGCAAATCAAGAAACACAAACCGATTATAATAAGATTCAGCTCCGCTATAAAATTCATGATGTTTGCGACTTGATTCCATTGCTATAATTTTATCTGCATTTTTCAAAAGACGTCTTTCCCATCGTAGTCCCCTCTGAATAGTCCATTCTTTTGAAAAGATTCTTGGCCCATAACCTCCAGATAACGAATCCAAAAAATACGGAATATATTTTATTGATTGAATTTTTCTTTTTATGAAATGAGCCGTTATCAACGTATCTATTTGTGAATATACGGGTACAATAATGTCTATTTTTTCTTTCCGACATATATTGAATGCTTTTTTATACAATCGATATGAATACAAGGGTGAAACCAAAGGCCAAATTGGAAGAGTCAAAAACAAAAATGTTTTATTAATTAAAAAAAATATTTTTCGAAAGAATTCTTTCATCAAATGATTATGATTAGTCCAATTTTGTAACCGTTGAATTAATCTTGGTTTTACCCCAATGACACTTTGAGACTTTGAAATTGTACTTGTTTTTTCCGTCAAACAGAATGTTAGATATCCATTTTTTTCGCATTCCTTTCTAACAGACTCACAACAAATACCATTTGCGGAATCATATTCATTAACAATAAATAAAATTTTTTTCATATTACAATTTTACATATGGATTGTCTATATGAGACGTGTAACAAGATAGTGTTAAAAAAGGAATCAACATATAATTATAAAAAGAATCATCTGAAATAAATAAAGCGCAATACATCATGAAAATCCATTTGTTACAATGGGTAAGATGAATAATATTCTTTATCATAAAAAAAACATACACAATGAATGTGATAAAACCACTACCATATAACCAATATCCGAGACTACTAACCCATTTACTAGGAACTGAGCCGAAACCCATCCCAATCATTTGATAAACAAAAGGAAGATCAAAAAACTGTAATACGCCATTCATCCTTGCTCCAAACGCTCCACTATCGCTAGCACTTCCTTCAGAAAAAGTTCTGGCAACAGTATTGTTTACAAAATGAATATTTTTTATTTGATAAAGTAATATAGGAAGAAATAATAATATAATTGTTATAGATCCCCTTATACTAGAGGATTCAATATTTTTTTTTCTCATCCAACAGAAAAAAAACCATAATAGCAATAATATCGCATACCCCTGCGACGATGTCGATAAAACAATGCCCGCAGATATAAAGACTGCTAAATAAAAATCTTTACTACTGATTTTTTCTTTTTTGAATAGAAGTAAAGCTAATGCAATTAAAACATATCTAGAATAATGAGCCGGTTCGAGAAAAAAAGATGTTGGGCGAAAAAAAATGTTTTCATAAAAAGTTGTATAATCATCAGAAGCGTATTTTTCTACATATAACGGTAAAAATGTAAAAAAACCATGCAAAATATATCCAAAACTTTGATATAAAAAAAACTGAATAAATATGAAAAATGTTGAGAATCCAGAAATAGCAATAATCAACTGCTTTAAAACAAACAAATCAGCTTTAGAAGATACAAAAAAGACTATTGATATATAAAAAAAATAACGAAAAGTTCGTATAAAACAGTCTATTTTCAATTCTTCTTGCAAAGTCAATGATAAAAAAAGAAACACAAGAATTAAACCTAGTCCACAAAATAAAAATTTAAAATCAGCACAAAGAAAATTTATTACATTAGAAAAATTAAATATTCCTAAAAACAAACATAATACAAGAACAGCGTCAGCAACAGAAAAGCCAGGAACTCCAGATGCGTAGGTTGCAAGAAACGGAAGAATAGCAATGACTATCGAAAACAAAAGATTTATTCGATTATTTTCTTTTTTATATAAAAAAACACTTTTCATAGTCTTCATCATCTTAGCTCAAAGTGCAGTTTTTCTTTAACATCTTTTATTTCGTTTTGGCATTTATGCAAAAATTGATTACACGTATTTTTAAAGTTTTTCTCATCAACATATTTCATTCTTTCATAAATACTATCTAAAAATCTTTCTGAATATGGATCTACAGCAAAGCCTAATTTTTCTTTTTCTACAATTTCGCCCATAAAAGAGCCTTGCATACAAATTTGTGGTAGATAAAAAATTATTCCATCATAAAATTTATTTCCCATCGCCAACATAACATTTTTTGATTCAGAATAAATATTGTGTATTAAATCTGTATTTTGTACGAATTTGTATCTATCTTCAGGAATATAGGCTCCATGAAAAAAAATATTGGAAGTACCGATATCTTTTGCGTATTTTTTCAAATTTAACGCAATTTGTTGTTCTCGCCCATAATAATGCAATTCAAAGCGTCTATCACCAGCAATACTTTTTATAATTTGTTTATTTAACCTTTCTTCACGAATAAATCCCCAAAAGGCTATCCTAATAATAGAAGATTTAATTCTATTCACCCCACAATCTCTATGGAATAAAGATTCTTCCAATATATTGTGGTTTGTGTAAATTTTATCACCACATTCTTTCGGTAAGAATGGTCTAAAGCCATCACTACTGACGGAAGTAAATGCAGAGCACTTTACCAATGATGCAATTATTTTTTTATATATAGGAATCGATTCGTATGTTAAATCGCGAAAGTCAAATATGAATCTTTCCTTATATTTTTTTGTGAGAATTCGCCAATTTAATACGCCAGGTAACGAATGTAAGACAATAACGCGATCAAAATTTTTTCTTAAAAATTTGGATGCGTAATGTTTGTATTTTATAAAGCTATATATTTTAAAAAATTTTTTATCATCATCATCTAGTTTTGCTCTAAACTCATAAAATTTTACATGCTCGTAAGGTATATTTTCTTCTTTTAAATCACGATTCCAATAGACAACACTTACTTCATTTTTTTTACAATCAATATTTCTCAAATAGAAATCCAAATACGGCATGTATTTTATCTTTGCAAAACCCAAAATCAATATTTTCATAAAAGCCTCACAAAAAACAATGCATTTCCAATTCGTTCATCAGCTTTACCTTACTGAAATGGAGTTTGGAATATTCAACAGCATTTTTACCCATTTGAGGTAGAGCCGGGTTATTGATTAAACCGAGAATAGCTTGCGCCAAAGCTTCCGCATCGCCAATGGGCGCACACACACC